>Ga0256827_10001955_pt1 | contig 13327 bp, 13 predicted proteins | sample CV84metaG_FD_185977 | JGI IMG/M metagenome (GOLD analysis project Ga0256827, IMG submission 185977) | Hydrothermal vent microbial communities from East Pacific Rise, Pacific Ocean - CV84 | ecosystem: Environmental > Aquatic > Marine > Hydrothermal vents | place: Pacific Ocean: East Pacific Rise... | reverse complement strand
GCACATCTTTTCACTCAAAAATCTGGCAAACAAAGTTTTATTATAAAAGGTATTAGGGGTAAAAAATCTAAAATAAAAATTAATCTTTTTCAGCCGTTTTCAATTCTAGAAATTGAAACCATTCAGAAAACAAAAAGCAATATCTATACAATTAAGGAAGCCCAGCCAACGATTGTTCTAAACGATATTAGTACTGATATCACTAAAAGTAGTATAGCTTTTTTTATTACCGAAATAATAAATAAAATACTAAAAGACGAAGAACCCGACGAGGATTTATACAAATTTATAGAGGATTTTATTTTAAATCTGGAGGAAGCCGAAGACATAAATAATTTTCATTTGATATTTTTGATAAGATTAACTTCATTTTTAGGTTTTTTACCGAATATAGATGAAATTAAAACAGAATTTAATAAAAACTACTCATTCGATTATACCTCAGTTTTCGAAATTATTTTAACCACAACTGATTATAATATTAAACTTGAAGGTATAAATAACTCTAACAGAGCCGAGCTTTTACAATTAATTTTAAATTATTATAGCTTACATATTCCAAATTTTGGAGAAATAAAGTCATTAAGTATTTTGCAAGAAGTATTTAGTTAAGTAATTTAGCAAAAAAAATATTATGTCAGTAGAAATTAGAGAAGTAAAAACTAAAGCAGATATTAAACAGTTTGTAAAACTTCCTTTTGAGATATACAAAAACAATAAATTTTGGGTTCCGCCAATAATTGCCGATGAGCAAAAGGCACTAAGCCCAGAAACAAATCCTGCCTTCGATTTTTGTGATGCTAAATTCTACCTTGCATACAAGAACGGCATTTGTCTTGGTAGGATTGGTGCAATAATCAACAAATTATATAACGAAAAAACAGGTAAAAAATATGGCAGAATTAATCGTTTTGAGTTTTTTGACGACTCTGAAGTAAGTGCTGCCCTTGTTGAAAAAGCAATAGATTGGTTTAAGCAAGAAGGAATGGAAATTATTCACGGGCCTTTAGGATTTACCAACTTAGACACTCAAGGTTTATTAATAGAAGGCTTTGAGCACCTACAATCTATTGCTTCGGTTTATCATCTTGATTATTACAAAGACCATTTCGAAAAAATGGGTTTTGAAAAAGAAAACGATTGGGTAGAGTTTCGTTTAACTATTGGCGAACAAGCTACTAAAAAAGCTGCTCGTGGTGCTGGTTTAATTACTAAAAGATTTGGTTTTGAAGTATTAAAATTTAACTCAACTAAAGAACTTGAACCATACGGGAAAGAAGTATTTAAAATATTAAATGAAGCTTTCCAAGATTTACCATATGTTACAAAGTTTAACGACAAAATGATAGAACTTTATGCCGAAAAATATTTTAAAGTTTTAGATCCAAAATATGTTCGTTTAATTAAAGATGGAGAAAAACTGATAGCCTTTGTTGTTGGTATGCCTTCTTTATCGGAAGCTATGCAAAAAGCTAACGGTAAATTATTTCCTTTCGGATTTTGGCATGTAATGAAAGCCTTAAAAAACCCTAGCGTTATTGATACACTTTTAACAGGAGTATTGCCAGAATATCACAGTAAAGGAGCAGCCGTTATTTTATATGCAGAATTACAAAACGAAATGCTTAACAATGGTTTAAACACCATTGAAACAACGGGTATTTTCGAAGATAATAATGCCGTAATTTCTAACTGGAAAAACTACGAGCACATTCAACACAAACGCCGTAGATGCTATATTAAAAATATCTAAGAATTAAAATAGCAAAAAAATAGCCATTGAAGATTAATCTTCAATGGCTATTTTTATTAACCTAGGTTTATATAATAAAAAAGGCGACCTAGCGGCCGCCCCCAAACAAACAAAATGAAAAATCTTTATTCAACTTCAACAACAACTTCTTCGCTTTGCCATAAACCGTGTTTAGTGCAATAAGCCATCGCTGTAAGTTTCATATTTTTTGTAGGAACAATATAGAAATCAACCTCTAAATTTCCAGCAGCATTACCCATAGCTCCAGCAGTAAAATTTGCTTGTGCTAAGTTATTTTCTCCATTCCAAAGTTGTACCCAAGCAATATAATGATCGAAATCATCTGGATGAGCATACTCATCACCTACTTTAACTTTAACTTTGAATTTTTGACCTGCTTTAGCATTTGCATCACATTGAACAAATGCTGAGTGACGATCTATATAATCCTTTTTAGCTTCTCTATCTATTTCTGATATATCTTGATATTTATTTATTTTCATAATTTATTGATTTAATTACAGTGCAAATATAAGTATTATTTAGAATAAATAAAAATTAAAATATGTTAAATTTTAAAAAAACTTTTTTCTTCCTCGTAAATTTTTACCAGTTCAGCAAGCCGTAATCCTTTGCCATTAACAATATGATGCGATTTCAAATAGCAAACTTCACGCTCATCTAACTTTTCTTGTACAAATTCCGAAAGCTCAAAATTATTCATTTTTTCTACTAAAGGATTCATAGTTTTAGAAAAACGTAATCTGTTAACTAAACATCCAATTCCTTGTTTTATATATATAGTTAAACCTGTATCGTTAAAATAATGCAAATTATCATAATAACAAGGTGTTCCTCCTCCAGTAGCAATAACAGTATTTTTTCTATCTGATAATGATTTTACCATTTTGTTTTCAATCTCTCTAAAATAGTCCTCTCCTTCCTTTGCAAAAATATCTGATATCTCTCTTTCTTCAGATTTTTCTATTAAGTCATCTAAGTCTACAAAATCGAAACCAATTTTATTTGCTAGTTTTTTTCCGTGGGTTGTTTTGCCGCTTCCAGGAAAGCCCAAAAGATATATTATCATTTTTTTCGTGCAAAAATAGGTAATTATCAATTCAAAATTAACATTTTTTGTTGTTAATTAATCTTAAACAAAGAACAATACTGAAAATAGTATTTTATATTTGTCGTTAAATAATTAATGATTTTGAAAAGTAAGAAGTTATATTTATTAGTATCGGTTATGCTAACTGCAATAATTTCCTTAATAGGGATACAATCCTATTGGATAAGCTCTGCCGTTAAGTTAAATAACAAACACTTATCTCAATTGATAAATCAATCTTTACTACAAATAAGCAAAGACCTAGAGACTAACGAAACTGTTTACGAGATTTCAAAAGAAATATATTCCTATAAAAAAGACACATCAAAATCTACAGATTTAATATTTAAAAACCATAAACTATTTAATGATAGTTTAGAAATGACTTTTATAAAAGAAAACTCTTATATAAAAGGAAAAGATGGATATACAAGGGATACATCTTATAAAATGTATAAAAACGATTCCTTAATAATAAATAACACTTCGCATTACACTAACAAAGAGGATAAAAAAATTAAATCAAACGACCTAGAAAAACACATTAAGGAATATGGTGGCGATAAATCTTTATTTATCGAGAAAATCGTAAACCGTTTGCTAGATTACAACGAGGACATTACAAAACGAGTAAAACGATGCGAAGTAAACAAGCTAATAACTAAATATTTTGCAAAAAATGATATAGATGTAAACTACTCATTTGCAATTAAAGATAGCGAAAAAGATGAGTATGTAATATGGTCTGATAATTTTAAAGAACCTATTAAAGGCAAAATTTATTCTACAAAACTTTTTCCTAATGATATAAGAAACTCTAATTATTACCTTGATATTGTTGTGCAAAATAAGACTTCGGTAATTTTTAAATCTTTATGGATGCTAGGTGGTTCGTCAATACTAATTATAATAATTATTTTATTGATTTTTACGCTAACAACATATATAATTTACCGACAAAAGAAACTATCGGAAATTAAAAATGATTTTGTTAGTAATATGACACACGAGCTAAAAACTCCAATATCAACAATATCACTTGCGGCCCAAATGCTAGAAGACTCAAGTATAGCCCCCGATAAAAAGAATATCGAAACAATAGCAAGAATAATTAAAAACGAAAGTTCCCGCTTATCTTCTCAAGTAGAAAAAGTTTTACAAACAGCTATTTTTGAGCAAGGAATTATAAAATTAAAACAAAGAGATATCGATATAAATCAGATTTTAGAGAAAATCTATACCAATTTTAGTATTCAGGTAGAAAAAGAAGGTGGTAATCTTGAATTGAATTTAGCAGCAAAAGATGCTATTATTTTTGCTGACGAAATTCACTTTACAAACGTATTAATTAACCTTCTAGAAAATGCTTTGAAATACAAAAAAGATATTCCCGAAATTATAATTGATACTTACAATAAAGATAATTATCTTTACATCAGTGTTAAAGACAACGGTATAGGAATAAAAAACGAAGATAAGAAAAGAATTTTTGATAAATTCTACCGAGTACCAACAGGTAATGTGCACAATGTTAAGGGTTTTGGTCTTGGGTTAAGCTACGTTAAAAAAATTGTTGAAGAACACGATGGTAAAATAACATTAACAAGTAAAATAGACAAAGGGTCTGAATTTATAATAAAGATACCTTTGAAATATAAGATTAACTAAAATGTAATATTATGGATAAAATTAGAATTTTATTAGCAGAGGATGATGATAACTTAGGAGTATTGCTTAAAGAATACTTAACAGTAAAAGAATATGATGTAAATTTGGCTGAAGATGGCGAAAAAGCATTAAAACTATTTAAATTAAATTCTTACGATTTATGTATTTTCGATATAATGATGCCAAAAAAAGATGGTCTTTCATTAGCAAATGATGTGAGAATTTTAAACGAAAAAATTCCTATTATCTTCTTAACGGCAAAGTCTATGAAAGATGATGTTTTAGAAGGATTTAAAGCTGGAGCTGATGACTATCTGACAAAGCCATTTATTATGGAAGAACTATTGGCAAGAGTTGAAGCAATATTACGCAGAACAAGTAATAAAACAGATAATAGCCAAACTATATTCAAATTAGGCGATTCGGAGTTTGATTCTAACAAACAAGTTATTACTAAAAATGGCGAGGAAATTAAATTAACTACAAAAGAATCTGAATTATTAAGATTATTATGTGTTAATAAAGATGATGTTTTAGAAAGAAACTATGCTCTAAAAGCAATTTGGCAAGACGATAATTATTTTAATGCTCGTAGTATGGATGTTTATATTACTAAGCTTAGAAAACACTTAAAAGGCGAAGAAAATATTCAAATTTTAAATATTCATGGTAAAGGCTTTAAACTTTTAACAGATTAAATAGTAAAGTTTATATAAAAATAAAGAGCCGTTTTTAATCTTAAAAACGGCTCTTTATTTTTTAATATTTATAAGGTACCAAATCCCGCACCAAAAGAATTACCAAACTGAGAATGCCCCATTCCAAAACCATTATAAGGCATTGCATAATATGGGGAATTACCTTGTTGTAAATCTATTTGGAAATTAATTTCAGAACCATTACTAAACTTATAGTTTAATCCAAAAGCAAAACCTTTGTTTTCTAAATCGAAAGCTCTTGGATTTGTTGGATTAACAGGGGTAGTTCTTATAACTTTACTTGCATAAGTTGCCCCCGAAATTGTTAATCGTTCGTTAACCCTATAATTACCTTTTATATAATACGAAACTGTTGAAATATCACCATTAAGATTTCCATATGAATTATCACCATAAAATGGCGTAGGGTTGTAATTATTATAAAATCCTCTGTTATAAGACAAACCTGTTTCTATTGATAATCTATTGTTAATAGGAATTAATACTTGTGGGGCAACCCAAGTGTTTACACCACTACCTCCGTTAAATCCACTAGCAACAGAAGCTCCTGTAGAAAAGCCAAATTTTATATTTTGATTAGTTTTTGATGTGTCCATTGATAAGCCATTACTCCAATCCTTAAAGTTTGGATTGTAATATTCTTCTTCCTCATTGTTAGTTTGGGCAAAGCCCGAAACAAACATCAAAACTATTATTATGCTAAAAAACTTCTTCATATAATGTGCTAAAGTATAAAATATGTTTAAGCTTATAAAATTTTATACCTTAATTATTATTAATTCCTATTTTTAATAATTTTTACTACTCCCGAAATTAGAGCAATAAAACTTATAATTATAAACGACCATTTTAGGCTTGTAGCAAAGCTCGATATTATTACTTCCCAATTATTTATATCGGGAAAACTTAAATTAAAGTGTATTAAAAACGCATTTTCTATATAGTCGAAAAGTCCTGCAAAAAGAGCAAATAGATATGGATTATATCTACTATTATAGAATAATTTAAACAATAAGCTTGCAAGCAACAACGAGTAAACCAAAGGATAAAGCATATCCATTAAAGAGAATTTTAGATATTTTGCTCTTCCTTCATCACCATAACTATTAAGTGTTGTTTTAACAAAATCTTGCGAATAAGAAAATTTTATATCTAATATGGCTGTTTCAGCTTTCGATTGATCTATTTTAGAAAATTCCACTGGTGAAAACCTATACATTATAAAATTGATAGAAATATAAAGAATTATTAAAATAATAATTCCTTGCGTTTTACTTAGATAAGCTAATATATTTCTTAAAAATCTAATCATCATTAGTTTAAAGTAATTTTCAAGTAAAGATATAAAAAAAGACCTTAAGTTTTTAGCTTAAGGTCTAATATATTATAAAGCTAAGCTTTTAGAATAATCTTTCGATTAAATCAACTACTCTGTTAGAGTAACCCCACTCGTTATCGTACCAAGAAAGAACTTTAACAGTTTTTCCGATAACCATTGTGCTTAATGAATCAAAAATTGATGAGTGTGGATTATGAATAATATCAACAGAAACAATAGGATCTTCGGTATATTCTAAAATACCTTTCATTGGTCCTTCTGCAGCTTTTTTCATTGCAGCATTAATTTCTTCTATTGAAGCTTCTGTTTTTAAATTCACAACTAAATCAACTAAAGAACCTGTTGGAGTAGGAATACGTGTTGCCATTCCATCAAGTTTTCCGTTAAGCTCAGGAATAATTTTCCCAACTGCTTTTGCAGCTCCAGTTGTAGTTGGTATTTGCGATACTGCAGCACTTCTTGCACGACGTAAATCGCTATGAGGTGCATCTAATATCATTTGATCGTTTGTATATGCATGAATTGTATTCATTAAACCATTCTCGATACCAAAAGCATCATTAAGCACCTTAACCACAGGAGCTAAACAGTTTGTTGTACAAGATGCATTTGAAACACACACGTCATTTACTTTGTCTAAATCTTCGTCATTAACACCAAGAACAATCATGTTGTCAATTTCGTCTTTTGCAGGAACAGTTAATAATACTTTTTTTGCTCCGTTTTTAAGATGATCGCCATAACCGCCTTTTGCACTTTCTTTTGCTCTAAACACACCTGTTGCTTCAATAACAATATCAGGAGTTTCAGCCCATTTAATTTCTGCAGGATTTCTATCAGCAGTAATTTTTATCTTCTTACCGTCAACAATTAAATTATTATCATCAAAATCTACTGTGCCATTGTATTTTCCTTGAGTAGAATCATACTTTAACAAGTGAGCCAAAGTCTTAGTATCAGTTAAATCGTTAATACCTATAACTTCAATATTATCACGCTCTTGAATAATTTTGAAAACATTTTTTCCAATTCTTCCAAATCCGTTTATTCCAACTTTTATTTTTGACATTTCTTTAAATTTTATTTTTGTGCGACAAAGGTAAATTAATTACTAAAAAGTACAAAGTAAATAGTAAAAAGTATCTGCTTGATTAACATGTTTTTTAGATATTTATAATATCTTTGTTTTAAATTTAATATTTCAATGATTTTATTTTTAAAAAAAATACCCAAAAGCATATTTTTATTAATTAGCATTTCAATCTTTGTTTTTGTTTTACCCTTGTTAAAACATCCTGAATTTGCTGAATTATTTAATACTATAGCTTATTCTTTAATTTTACTTTCTGTTTTTTCTATTATCGACAATAAAACGCGTTTTCTTCGTTACTTAATTGTAGCAGCAGTGATATTAATATGGTTAATGTATTTCTCAGATTACAGGTTAAACAAATATATTGCATTTAGCTTCTCTATTATTGTTTTTGTAATTACTACAGTAACAATGATTAAGCAAATTGTATCTAGTAGAAATGTTTCGGCAAAAGTTATTGTTGAAACAATATGTGGATATTTGCTTATTGGAATTATATTAGGTTTTTTAAATTCAATTTTATTATGGGTAAATCCTAATGCATTAGGAATTGATGAGCACAGAACTATTTCAGATGTAATGTATTATAGCTTTATTACTGTAACAACTATTGGTTATGGAGATGTTTCACCGATAAGCCCTGCTGCAAAATCATTAAGTATTTTGTTTGGTGTTATTGCTCAGCTTTATCTTACAATTATTATGGCTTTAATAATTGGAAAGTATCTTAATGAAAAAAAATAATCGTCATTGCAAATATAAAGCAATGACGATTTTAAAATGTTTAACAATTATATTGTTATTAACCTCAGTTAGATTAATAAACCTCAATCTCATAAGGAACTCTTGCTTGAACTCCTTTTGTATTAAGGATTTTGTTTAATCCGTTATAATATCTGTAAGAAGCACCTAAGCTTTCTTGTAGAATACTTGCTTTAGCTTCGCCTGTTAATTCTTTAAAAAGTTCTTCCATAAAATCTTTCTGTTCAGGAAGTTCTTTAATCTTATAGTTTTCTAATTTTGCTAGTTTTGCAGCTTCTTCAACAGCAGCTTTTAAACCACCAAATTCATCAATTAAACCAATTCCAATAGCACTAACACCACTCCAAACTCTACCTTGTCCAATGCTATCTACATCAGCAGTTTCCATTTTTCTACCTTCGCCTACATGACCAATAAATGTTCCGTAAATATCTTCAACAGATTTTTGTATAACAGCTTTTTCGTCTTCGGTCATTGGTCGGCTTGTTGAACCAATATCGGCATGGTCGTTAGTTTTTACACCGTCGGTATGTATTCCAATATTGTTCATTAGCTCTGTTCCGTTCCACATTAAACCAAATACTCCAATTGAACCTGTAATTGTGTTTCTGCTTGCAAAAATTTTGTCGGCAGGACAAGAAATATAATATCCACCCGATGCTGCAACATCACCCATAGAAACAACTACTGGCTTTACTGCTTTTGCAAGAACCATTTCTCTCCAAATAATATCTGATGCTAATGCGCTTCCACCTGGAGAATTTACTCTTAAAACTATTGCCTTAATACTGCTATCTTTTCTGGCAATCCTAATTTGTTCCGATATTCCATCAGAACCAATTTCTGAGTTACTACCTTCACCCATGTTGATCTCACCTGTAGCATAAATTACAGCAATTCTATCGTCTGTTGGCACTCTATCAGGATTAAATTTAATAGCGTCTTTATATTCATTTAATGATACAAAATTGATATCATCAAAATCTTTAACTCCTACAGAATCGCCAAGCTCTGTTAAAATTTCATCTTTATATTTTAAACCATCAACAAGTTTATATTCTAACGATGATTTTGCATCAGTAATTAACATTTCGTTTGCATAACGGTTTAATTCATCTACAGAAATATTTCTCGATTTTGATACTCCATCTAGAATATTATCCCAAATTGTGCCAATAAACATAGATGTTTGTTCTTTATTTGCATCACTCATAGAAGTATACATAAATGGTTCAACTGCCGATTTAAATTTACCGTGACGTATTATAACTGGCTCAACACCAATCTTTTCTAAAGCTTCTGTGTAAAACATAATTTCTGCATTCAATCCTTTTAGCTCAACTAATCCTTCTGGATTAACATAAACCTTATCGGCTGCCGATGCTAAATAATAAGTTTTTTGTGTATAATAATCTGCATAAGCAAAAACAAATTTACCTGATGTTTTAAAATCTAAAATAGCATTTCGTATTTCTTCCATTGTTGCAACTCCTGCAGGTATAGAAGTTAAATCTAAATATATACCTTTAATTTTATCATCGGTTTTTGCTAAATATAATTGTTTTAAAATAACATTTAATCCAATTTTATTATCAACTTTCATTGCTTGAATATTAAAATTTTCAAGTGGATTTTCTGTTGCACGGTCAACAATTTCTTTAGATAATTCTAATTTAAGAATAGAATTATCTTTTACAACAAATGGTTCTTTATTCGAGGCACTACCTATAATTCCAAGAATCACAAATGTAAAAATAAATGCAAAAATTGATAAGGCAACTAAAGTTGCGAAGGTAAATTTTAAAAAGCTTTTCATGTTATTTATAATTTAATTGATTTTTATTTATTTCATCATTATGACGATGTAATTGTTTATTTGTTACAAGGATAAGGATTTTTAATTGAAAATAAAAAAATAATGTATCTTTGTTTTTCATAAAACTATAAAATAAAATGAGGTACAAGTTATTATTTGCAATCACAATAATATTTCTTTTTAGCTTAATGTCTTTAACAAAAGATGCATCTTCGCCTTCTATTGATTTTATTTCTATTGAAGAATTAACCAATAAAGGCCTTTTAGAAACTAATATTAGAGGGCTTGGCGGATATCAAGAAGATTGTATTGAATTTGATTTGCAGAATAAAACCTCTGATACATTATTAGTTTATATTGAAGCAGGTAGAAGATTAACTTCTGTTGATACAACTATTCAAGATATATTTCTAGTAAAAAACAAAAAGTTTAAAATCTTTCCACGCAAAAAGAAAAAAATTAAAGGATATGGATTTTGTTGTCAGAGTAACAAGCACGCTCCTTATGCCGACGCAGTATTTAACATTGGTCATTTAGCACCAGACGATTGGATTTTATTAGCCGAAGTTATAAATAAAAATGATTTTCCGGCACAATCAATACAAAATGCCGTTTGGGTTTTATCAGATAATCATGAGTTTAGCTCTATAAATGCCAAAGACTTAGCTACAATACAAGATTTACGAAAAACAATTGCAGAAATAAAAGACATCAAAATTCCTTGGTACACATTAACTTATGCAACAGATACAGCTAAACTATTTTCTAACAGACCAGAACAAATTGTGGGTAATTTTAATTATAGAGTAAAAAACAATTCCGTTATCACAATTAGTATAAAAGACAAAAGAGGACAAATATTAAAACGAATTGTAAATGCCGAATCTAAAGGACCAGGTGAGTACAATTTTAACTTAAACATGAATATTCTAAAATGGAAAAAAGGAGAATATGCCGTTTATATTTATCAAGATTATTCTAAACTTATTAGTAAAAAAGTCTTTATTTTATAACAAAACAGATAGTCATAAATGAATAATATATTAGAAATAGTAGATAAAATTTCTGCAGCCATAATACCTTATCAATCATTATTGTTTGCATTATTATTGTTTTTATTTTCTAATAAAAACAATAGATCAAAAAGAATTCTAGGATATTATATGATACTTAATCTTCTAATGTATGCATATATGTTTTTCTATTACTCAGGGTTTTACGATGTAATTTTAATACCATATTATTTTATCATCCCAATAGTATTATTAATTCAACCTTTTTTCTTTTTCTATATTAAATCATTAACTAAACCCGATTTTAAATGTACATATAAGCAATTTTTTCACTTTTTGCCTTCGTTAGTATTTTTCATAATGAATTTATCACTTTACTCTTTTCTATCTTACGAAGATAAAATTGCATTAATGTCATTTTCAGTAAATTCTGATAATCAGATATTACAGTTTTTCCTTCAAATGCATATAAATGGTTATCACTTAATACTTTCTTTACAAGCAATAATTTATATAAGTTTTGTAATTATTGCAATATACAAATACAAAAAACAAATGCCTTCTAATTTTTCTAACTTTGAAGATGTTAATTTGAATTGGTTAATTGTTTTACTTGTTTTTTATCTTGCAATTTCAACTATTCAAGAATCTTTGGGATATATTGATAACCTTTTCTACGACCCAGAAGCAAGAATTTGGTTTAATTTATTTATGATTTTTACTCTTGCATTTATTGGTATTTCGGGTCTGCGCCAAAAAGAAATTTTTATTACTGCCGAAGCTGATACTAAAGAGCCCGAAGCAGTAAAATACGAGAAATCCTCGTTAAAAGATGATGTAAAAACTGAACTAATTACAAAACTTAAAAAATATCTTGACGAAGAAAAGCCATATTTAAACAACGATTTAAAACTTGACGATATAGCTAATAAATTAGAAACAAATCGTCAATATCTTTCGCAAATTATTAACGAAACCTACAAGCAAAACTTTTTTACTTTAATTAATAATTATAGAATTAACGAAGCTAAAAAAATGTTTTTTAACCATAAACATAAACAACTATCAATAATGGGAGTAGCAAATTCTGTTGGCTTTAATTCTAAATCTACTTTTAATACTCTGTTCAAAAAATTTACAGGCAAAACCCCATCGCAGTTTATTTCGGAGAATAATCTATAAATTAGAGGTTTAATTTAATATTTTGTATATTTGTTTTGTGGAAAAGTTTTGTCCTAAAATAAAATCAACATGATAAACAGAAAGTTTTTTATTATCCAATTAATTATTTTAATAAATTTATTTTCTTGCACTATAAATAAGAGATTAGATATCAGAGATATAGATCAAATTGATATAGGGAATATAAATCAATTAAAAGATGGATATAAAAATGGTCTATGGATTGAAACAATAAATAAAGAAGATATTCAAATTGTCGAGTATAAATTAGATAAGAAAGAAGGCGTTGTCATTATTTTATATAAAGATGGAAGGAAAGGTAAATTTATGTATAGTAACGATAAAAAAAATGGTAAAGCTTATATTTATGATATTGGATATATAGAACAGATATATGAAAATGATAGTTTAATAAAAACAATAATACATTCTCCTTCATGGTAGTCATACTAGTCTCTAAGCGAAATCAATGAAAAATTACTAGCAAGGTGTTATTGATAAAGAATTAGCACAATGATTAAATATATTTTATTATTATCGGGAATAATATTAATGAATACGATAAGCTATTCTCAAACTGATACTACAAAATTCCAAGAACTAAATGGAATATTTTATAGTGATGATTGCAATAGCTCATTTTCGATATCGTGTAGTAGTTATTTTTTGAAAAAAAATGGAAAATATAAATCTTGGTTTATTTCTGATGTCTCTGGTAATAGTTATAATGGCACTTATAATATTGACATAGAAAATAAAAATATTATTTTCTATTCGGCAAAAAATGATACTACTACTTACAAGTTAGTATTAAATGATAATAAATGGGGATTTGATAGGTATAAACACGTGAAACATAAAGGTTTATCGT
>Ga0256827_10001954_pt1 | contig 13328 bp, 10 predicted proteins | sample CV84metaG_FD_185977 | JGI IMG/M metagenome (GOLD analysis project Ga0256827, IMG submission 185977) | Hydrothermal vent microbial communities from East Pacific Rise, Pacific Ocean - CV84 | ecosystem: Environmental > Aquatic > Marine > Hydrothermal vents | place: Pacific Ocean: East Pacific Rise... | reverse complement strand
TCTACTTGTAAAATATGAATACCTGTTAGTTCTCCATTTTTTAATGATTTTGCTAATTTGCGACTATCTCGTTTGTCTTCTTTTTGTCGTTTATCTTTATCGGTTGTTGGAATATCTGCCGGATTGACTATTATGTTTTTTATCCCTTGTTTTTCGAGTTCTCTATGAACACTAAACCCACAAAATCCCGCTTCATAAACCGAATAATAATTAGCTTCAGGAAAATTATTATTCAAATATTTTTTTAAATCTTCCGCTTTTGGATTCTGTGAAAATGTCCTAAAATAAATATCTTCAACCATTATTGTTACTACCCAACTTTTTAAATGTACATCTATTCCGATGTAAATGTTTTGTTCTTTAAAAGAAATCTTTTTACTTTTAGTTCGCATAAGCTTCATTTTTTATTATTAGATTTGGAATCACTAATTTAATAAAATTTAGAAGTTTATGCTTTTACAAACATACAGCCTGTATTAGATATATGTATAATTTAAAGGAAATATTATTTCAATTCACTGGCATTATATGATGTATTACCCATGCTATTTATAATTATTCCTTATAGTTTTAAATAATTTTGAAGCAAAAACAAAATCGTTTAATTCTTTGTTACCTGATTTAAAAAGGTCATCTTTTGTTCCTTCCCACCACTTATTACCTTCAAACACAAACATTATTTTATCGCCAATTTCCATTACAGAATTCATATCGTGAGTATTAACTATAGTGGTAATATTATATTCTTCTGTTATTTCCTGAATTAAATTATCAATAACTATTGATGTCTTAGGGTCTAAACCAGAATTTGGTTCATCACAAAATAAATATTTAGGATTTAACGCTATAGCACGAGCAATAGCCACACGTTTTTGCATTCCCCCACTTATTTCTGATGGAAAAAGATTATTGGCATTTTCTAAATGTACTCGTTTAATACAAAAATTCGCACGTTCAATTTTTTCTTCTTCATTCATTTTTGTGAACATATCAAGTGGGAACTTGACATTTTCGAGTACTGTTGACGAATCGAATAACGCTCCTCCTTGAAACACCATACCAATCTCTTTACGAATCTCTTTTTTTTGTTTATGATTTAGTGTTGTAAACTCACGACCATCGTATAAAATAGAGCCTTCATCTGGTGTTACAAGCCCTATTAAATTTTTAATTAGAACGGATTTACCAGCTCCACTTTGACCAATAATTAAATTGGTTTTACCCTCATTAAAAGTAATATCAATACCTTTTAGAACAGCTCTACCATCAAATGATTTTTTTAAATTTATAACTTCTATCATGTTAAGAAAAGTTGAGTTATTACTAAATTAAAAATTAGTATTAATATACTACTATACACAACTGATTTTGTACTAGCTCTACCAACTTCTAACGCACCTCCTTTTACTTTATATCCATGATATGCTGCTACAGACATAATTATAAAAGCAAATATTACTGCTTTAGTAACAGAATAGATAATATAATAAGGTTTAAAATCAAATTGAATTCCATAAATATAATCAGTCATGCTTACTGCACCAGATGCAGCTCCTGCTAGTGCTCCTCCTGAAACTCCTATAAATATAGAAATTATAACAAGTGCTGGCATGATAAACACCATTGCAAGTATTTTTGGCATTGCAAGAAAACTAGCCGAGTTCACTCCCATTATTTCGAGTGCATCAATTTGCTCTGTAATGCGCATTGTACCTATCTCTGACGCAACATTTGAGCCTGCTTTACCTGCTAAAATAAGCCCAATAATTGTTGATGAAAATTCCAAAATCATAGAATCGCGAGCTGCTAAACCAATCATATAACGTGGAATTAATGGATTTTCGAGATTGATAGCAGTTTGTAAAGTAACTACAGCTCCCATAAAAACAGAAATAATTAACACAATACCCAAAGAGCCAAGTCCTTGCTTATCAAACTCTTTAACAATTTGATTATAATACACTTTCGCTTTCTCAGGTTTTGAAAAAACTTTAGAAAGAAAAATAAAATACGCTCCTATATTATATATTATATTCAAATTATTATTTTCTTCAAAGATAACTAATAATTTAAAACAAGAAAAAGAATTGATATTTGATTACATTCCAAAAGGAGAACTATATAAGCCCATTCCATTTTCATTAAATGGTGTTGGATTATTAAGAGGATAATAATAAGGTAATGCTCCTTTATTATAATTCATTTGAAATTCTAAGCTTGTGTGTTCACTCATTTTATAAATAAAGCCTAATGAATACCCTTTTCTTTCTATATTAAAAGCATTTGGGTTTGTTTTTGTGCTTTGAACGTTTGTTTTATTATTTAAAACAGAACTTCTATACGCAGTGCCTGTAATTGTCAAATTTTCTGACAATTTATACCTTCCTTTTGCATAAAAAAACAGTTGGTCAGAACTTCCATTTAATTTATTTACCACTTGGTTCTCCCCATAAAAATTATATATATTATAATTATTATAAAAACCTTTATTGTACATTACTCCGGCTTCTATTGACAATCTATCATTTACAGGATATATTATGCTAGGAGACACATATGTATTTATTGCACTACCACCATTTAAGTTACCTCCAACACAAGTTCCCAGACTTAAATTATATTTAAATCTAGACTTATTTTTAACATAACTATTTTCTGAAATATTTTCAACCCCTTTTTTTAAAGCGGGATCATTAGGATTAAAATATTCATCATCATTTTGTGCGTTCATCAACACGAAACTAAATAAAAATAATATTATATACAGAAATCTCATTAACTGCGAAATTACGAAAACAATTTTATTATTTATAATTTATATCTTTAAAAAACTTTAAAACCTCGTTATTATTTTAAATAACGAGGTTCATAATTTAATAAGCGGTTGTAATTATCTAATTAAATTTACATTTCCTGTTTTTGTATGTTCTTTTCCATTGTTATCTTTACAAACAATTAAATATCTATAAGTTCCACTCTGAACATATTTGCCCATTTTTCCTTTACCATTCCATGAGTGATAAAGGTCAGTGGTTTCAAATATAACTTCACCCCATCTATCATAAACTTTCAATGAATAATTGTCTAAATCGATACCGTTACCTACAGCTTTAAATTCATCATTTATACCATCACCATCAGGAGAAAAAGCTGATGGTACATAAAGAGTAAATTCTTCTTGAACTATTACTGTTTTTTTAGAAGTATCGGCACAAGAATAATTATTACGTACGATTAACGTTACCATATACTCTCCAATATTTGTAAATTTATGCATTGGGCTATTAATAGATGAATTTGCACCATCACCAAAATCCCAAATATTTATATCATTTCCTTCCGAAATATTATCAAAATTTATTTGTCCATCGATAAAACTCACAACTTCAGGATCTGCAATAAATCTTGAACGAGGAGTAGGATAAACATTAATAAAATTATTTACAGTTTGTTCTGATTTACATCCATCATTAGTAGTAATAGATAATGAAACATCGTAAATACCACTATTTATATAAGTATGAGTCGGATTTGAATTTGAATTAATATTATCATCACCAAAGTCCCAAGTAAAATTTGAAATATTAGATAAATCATGAGTAAACTTAACATCTAACGGAGGACATCCTTGCGTTACGTCTGCACTAAAATTAATAACAGGTACTGGATAAGTATTTATATCTATATTCTCTATATCAACCGAACCACAAGCATCTTCTACTTTTACCTCGTAAGATATTTGTGAATTATCAGGATATATAACTATTGGTAATGTTTGTAGAACATCATCAACATAAACAGAAAATGGTGGGCGACCATAATTTATACTTGTTGAAAGCAAAACAGGATCTCCAGGACAAACAGTTTCATTATTTGCTATAACATCAAGCTCAACAGGAATTGATGGGTTTACAGTTACATGTACAATATTTGAATGACATCCATTAGCATCTGATGCTTGCAAAATGTAATCTGTTGTATCTGTAGGATTAACACTAATATTAGGCTGTGTATCTCCTGTACTCCAATTATAATTATATGCTGGAGTTCCTCCTATTAGAGAACTTGTAAGCTCTACGGTGGAACCATTACATATATTGTACTCTGTTTGAGCCGATAAAATAAGAATCTCTGGTTCTACAATTTCAACATTTGATGTTGCTATACAAGAGTGGGCATCAATAACAGATACCGAATATATACCCTGCTGTAAACTATTATATATACCCGTTGTTGATGGAACCGAATCTAAATAATATGTATAATCAGTTGTACCTCCTTGTACATTTATCTGAACTGTACCATTTCCATCACCATTACATAAAATATCATTTTTTATAATATTTGTAATTACTAATTCATCTGGTTGACCAACTGTAACTGATGAATTTACACTACAACCATGATCATCAGTAATATTAATATTATAAATATTTGCTGTTAAATTATCGAAATTACCATTATTATTAGTACTAACACCGTTTGAATATGTGTAAGGTAATGTACCACCATTACCTGTAAACGTAATTCCACCATCGCTAAACCCATTACAACTAGCATCGGTCGTAGTAACATTTGCTATTGTTAATTCAGGAGCCTCGTTAATAGTTGTTAAATCTTGAGCAACACACCCATTTGCGTCTGTTACCTCTACCGCTATATTTCCTACACATAAATCTGTAGCAGTTGATGTTGTTTGTTGGTTTGTCCAAAAATATGTATAAGGAGATGTTCCTCCTTGTACCGTTGGTGTTGATGTACCAATGCAATCTCCAAAGCAAGGATTATCTATATTTGTAAAACTTAATATCACGGGTTCTTCAAACACCTCTATTTGCTGAGTTACAACATCTTGACATGTTCCGTAATTGACAGTTTGCGTTACATCAAAAACACCTGAATTACTCCATGTTATTCCTGTTGGATTTTCATCGGTTGAGCTTGTTGTATTTGCATTTTGAAAAGTCCAGTCCCATGTAGCATTAGGATCTGTAAAACCGGTATTTGTAAAATCAAAGTTATTTCCGGTTAAACATTGATTTTCCGACATTGAAAATCCCGCACTAACAGAACCATTATCAATTATAGTAAATTGATCATTATCCTCACACCCCATATTATCAGTAACCGTTATTTGATAAGTACCTTCAGCTAATCCTGTAAAATTACCATCAGTATTGTTTTGAGAACCAATATCGAAACCGTATGGAGACTGACCATTAACCATAGTCACAGTAGCTGTTCCACTTGAAAATCCGCAATTATCATTGGTCACAACAATTTGATCTATTTGCAATTCAACAGTATTTATTGTAATGTCATCTGTAACAGTACACCCATTATCAGTAGTTAACGTTGCCGTATAAGTAGTTGTTGCCGTAGGCGTTACCGAATAAGTATTATTTCCTGTAGAAGTCATAGTTGGACTCCAACTAATTGAATACGTAGACCCCGCATCAACTGAAACATTTGCATACACATTAGCCACATCACCTAAACAAATTGTTTGATCTTGCCCAACATCTAATGAACATGTCGGTGGTTCTACAATAGAACAATCAGTTGCACCATCACCTCCGGTTTGTGAAAACTCTACATCAGTTGTAGCATTAGAATAGTTTGTTATTAATAATACATAATATTCACTTGTTTGAGCATTAGGAATATTGCAATCTTCTTGATAAGACGTACTATAACTACAGTCAACAACATAAGAACCTGTAAGGTCACTAGCATCACACTCAACATGGTCAAAAGGTCCCCAACAAATAAAATCAACATCATGCTGTCCTGGTGTAGATTGGATATGTATATCAATATCTCCAGGGTCAGAAATTTGCAAATAATACCATACAGGATTAGGCTGAGAATATAAGCAATCATAATCAGGACCACTTACGGCAGAACCATTATCGGTTTGCAAAGGAAAATTATAGGTAGTACCTGTACAAAAAGGTAGCGAGTGATCACAAATATCACCAGTACATTCAGTACAAGAGCCACCGCAGTCAACACCAGCTTCGCCTTGATTCCAAATACCATCAGAACAAGTTTCTTCAACTATACAAATATCAAAATCTCCAGTATCATCTCCACCGTAATCCCAAAGACGAATCCAAACGACATCACCCGGAGTTAAACCATATGCATCGATTTCGGGCATTGTACCATCGCCCCCATTATCATCACAATTTATTTGAGTTAAATTATTACAATCAGGTCCTGTATATAAAGCCATTGCCATGTCAGTTAATCCTTCGGCTTGCGTTGTTATAAGAACACTTCCGCTTGCAGGTACAGTAAATTGATACCACACATCTGGTCCACCGTTATAATAACCACAACCAGGATCGCCTTCACCTGAGTCAGTATTTCCGCCCATAAACCCGCCTGTTATTTCTCCATTTGTGTAGCTACACGACGAACCAACAGTTAACTCTTCTGCTCCAGAGCCGCCACCGCCACCCCAGCCACCACCACTTCCGCATGGTGTATCTGATTGAGAATATAAATTAACTTGCAACAATAATGTTGCTAATATAGTATAGAATAATTTTTTCATTGTAGGTAGTTTATTTTTTAATAAAAGTATCTATAGGTATTGTTCTTATTTGCAAATATTTTTCAGGATTTTGTTCTTTCCAAATATTAAATTTCTCTTTAAATGAAATTACATCATTCTCTCTATTGCCCGTATCAATATATTTTGGCATATTATCTATTGAATACAAATCCAAATAAAATTCTCTTAAATTATTACTCTGAGAAAAAAGTTCATTATATTTTTCAATACTACTATTTATTAATGTTTGTAATGAACTTTCATTAATTTGCTGAGAACATTCAATCATACATCGATTTGTACCATTTTTATATGGATAAATATAAAATCGATTAATTAAAGTTTCCTTACGTAATTCGTTCTGCACAAAATATGCTTGATGATTATCAGAAATACCATTTATAAAGAAATACGCAATTGTGTTTCCATTTTCGTAATTCTTTGCACCCTCAAACTGAAAAGAATTAATTTGTGAAAAAGCATTAATACTACCAAACAATAGCACTAATGCTAATATAGCTGTTATTTTTCTCATAGATAAGTTTATTAGTTGCTTATAAGACATAAAAATGTAAAATTAGTTGCCAATTAACCGTATAAAAATGTAAATTAGTACAATTATTTTTAAATTTTACAGGTTTTACAAGAGATACAAATGATAAAAATTACAAATTAGCAACGTCCGAATTTATAAATTAGAACGATTATAAGTAAACTATAATTATTTTTTCATAATATTTATTGTTTATAGAAGATTGAAAAATTACCTTTTAAGTTTTTTAGATATAATTTAATTTTTCTAAAAATAAATAAAAAACATACCTTTATAAAAATTAAATAATAAATAATGAGAAAGTACTTTTTACTTGCGTTTTCAGCTTTACTAATAGCCTGTTCGCAAAACACCGAAATCAAAAAAGAAGGGGGAAAAATTATGGAAACAAATCCTTTGTTAGTGGAATTTAACACTCCATTTGGAGTGCCACCTTTTGAGCAAATCAAACCGGAACATTATATTCCTGCAATAAAAGAAGGAATAAAGCAACAAAACGAAGAAATTGACAAAATAGTTAATAACTCAGAAGAGCCTACTTTTGAGAACACTATTGAGGCTTTGGATTATAGTGGAGAGTTATTACGAAGAGTATCTCCAATACTAGATAATCTTACTTCGGCAGAAACGAATGAAGAACTTCAAAAAGTAGAGAAAGAAGCTTCTCCAATTATTATTGAGCAAGAAGATAAAATAAAATTAAATGAAAAACTTTTTGCAAGAATAAAAGCTGTTTACGATAAAAAAGACGAACTTAATTTGAACACAGAACAGGCAATGCTTTTAGAAAAATATTATAAAGGTTTTGTTCGTGGTGGAGCAAATTTAAATAACGAAGACAAAGAAACTCTTAAAAGTATAAATAAGAAGCTTGCAATGTTGTCAATTAAATTTGGCGATAATGTTTTAGCCGAAACAAATGCTTTTGAATTAGTTATTGATAATAAAGAAGATTTAGCAGGCTTACCTCAGGGCGTTATTAATGCAGCTTCAGTAACAGCAAAAGAAAAAGGGAAAGATGGAAAATGGGTTTTCACAACTCAAAAACCTAGTTTAATTCCTTTTTTAATGTATTCTGAAAAGCGTGAACTTCGCAAACAAATGCAAGACGCATATTTAATGCGTTGTGACCACGATAACGAATATGACAACAAAGAGATTATTGCTAAAATAATTAAGTTACGTCAGCAAAAAGCTGAGATTTTAGGATATAAAAATTATGCAGAGTACATTCTTGAAGAAAATATGGCAAAAACACCAAAAAAGGTTTACGAGCTAATTGATAAAGTAATGAAAGCATCAACAAAAAAAGCAATTGAAGAACGTGCTGAACTTCAAAAATTAGTTGAACGTGATGGTGAAACATTTAAACTTGATTATTATGATTGGTGGTATTATGCTGAAAAATTAAAAAAAGAAAAATACAATGTTAACGATGAAATATTACAACCATACTTCGAAAAAAACAATGTTAGAAAAGGTGCATTTATGGTTGCAAATAAATTATACGGAATAAAATTTGAAAAATTAGACTCTGTTCCCGTATATAATCCAGAGGTTGAAGTATACCGAGTAATAGAAGCTAATGGAAAAGAAATTGGTATACTATACATGGACTTTTTTGTTCGCCCTGGTAAAAAGTCAGGTGCTTGGATGACAAGTTACCGTAAACAATACAAAGAGAATGGTAAAAATATAGAGCCAATAATTTCAACAGTATTTAATTTTGCACGCCCTGCTGAAGGAAAGCCTGCATTACTTACCTTTGATGATGTAGAGACTGTATTCCACGAGTTTGGTCACGCACTTCACGGATTACTTTCTGATTGTACATATTTAAAATTATCAGGCACATCTGTATCTCGCGACTTTGTTGAATTACCATCACAAGTTATGGAAAACTGGGCAAGCGATCCTGAAGTTTTAAAACTTTATGCAAAACATTACAAAACAGGAGAACCTATACCCGACAGTTTGATTGCAAAAATTGATGCCGCGAGTAAATTTAATCAAGGTTTTGCTACAACAGAATTCATGTCAGCTGCAATTTTAGATATGGACTGGCATACTAAAGTTAAAGATTTCGATCATATTGATGTTCGTAAATTTGAAAACGAGTCGTTAAAAAATATGGGTTTAATTCCTGAAATAAAAGTTAGATACAGAAGTCCTTATTTTTCTCACATATTCCAAGGTGGTTATGCTGTTGGTTATTATGGTTATTTATGGGCAGCAATTCTTGATGCTGATGCATTTGAGGCATTTAAAGAAACAAGTATTTTTGACCAAGAAACTGCTAGCAAGTTTAGAAATAACGTATTAAAAATGGGCGGAACTGACGACCCAATGAAATTATATGTTCAATTTAGAGGAAGAGAGCCTAAAATTGAAGCATTACTTAACAAACGTGGATTAAACTAATATAATCACGTAATAAAATTAAATGGGTTTGTCTAATTTTAGGCAAGCTCATTTTTATTTAATCAAATATTAAAAATGAAAATACATTTAGCACCATTGCAAGGATATACAAGTGCAGATTACAGAAGTCTTCATAATAAATATTTTGGTGGTATAGATAAATATTATTCGCCATATTTGCGATTTGAACCAAATAAAGAACTGAAAAAATCGGTTTTAAAAGATATTTTACCGGAAAATAATGAAGGTATAAATCTTGTCCCGCAATTATTAGGTAATGACAAAGATATATTTATTGAACTTGCAAATCAGTTTGAAGATTACGGATATAAAGAAATAAATTGGAATCTTGGCTGTCCATATCCAATGGTAACTAAACGAGGTTTTGGCTCAGCTTTAATGCAAACGCCCGATAAAGTAAAGCAAATACTAGAAACTGTTTTGCCAAAAATCAACATTAAATTATCAGTTAAATGCAGATTGGGATTTGAGCACGAAACAGAGGTGCTTTCGCTTGTTGATGTATTGAATAATTTACCCATTTATGAACTAACCATACACACACGTACAGCAAAGCAAATGTATAAAGGCGAAGCAAATTCTTTAGCTTTTATACCAGTAATAAAAAAAACTAAGCACAAGCTAATTTATAATGGCGATATAAAAACTGCTGAAGATATTGATGATTTGAATAAACTTTTCGACAACAACATTGATAATTTTATGATAGGCAGAGGCTTGTTAATGAATCCTTTTCTTGCTCAAGAAATAAAGGGTAAAACTTACGAAAAAATAGAAAAATTTAAAATTTTAAAACAGTTTATTGATGAGCTTTACGAAGTAAATTCAAAAAAATTACAGCCTTCGCATTTGATTCAGCGAATGACAACTCATTGGGAGTATTTATCATTTATGTTTGAAAATCGGCACAAAACTTTTAAAAAAATTAAAAAAGCTAAGAGCATTGCTAAATATAATATAGCTATTAATGAAATATTAAGAGGTTGCTGAAAAATGCCATAATAACTTACCTAAATCATAATATTTTGTATATCTCATAAATATTGTAAATTTACCAAATATTATTACAAATATGCAGATATATAAATTCGGTGGAATATCAGTAAAAAATGCTGATGCAATAAGGAACATTTCAGAAATAGTTAGAAATGCTAAATCAAATATTGTTGTGGTAATTTCTGCTATGGGAAAAATGACCAATAAGTTTGAAGAGTTAGTTAACAACTATTTTTCAAATAAAAATTATAGCACAACTCTTCAAGAAATAAAAGACTATCATCTTAATATTATTAACGACTTATTTAATCAAAATTCTGATTTTTTACTGAAAATAGATGTGTTGTTTAATGAATTAGAAAATAAATTATCGGAAAAAGTTTCATCCAACTTTGATTATGAATACGACAAATTAATAGTGTTTGGCGAATTACTTTCAACAACAATTATTAGTGAATATTTAAATTATTTAGGTTTAAAAAATAATTGGCTTGATATACGTAACAGTATAATTACTGATGGGTTTTATCGTGATGGTCGTGTGTTATGGAACGAAACCAAAGCTAATTTAAAAAATAACATTTTAAACAAATCTATTGTTGTTACGCAAGGCTTTATAGCTTCTGATGAAAAAGGTAATTCTGTAACACTTGGTCGTGAAGGCTCCGATTTTACAGCATCAATAATAGCTTATTCTTTAAATGCCGAGAGTGTTACTATTTGGAAAGATGTACCGGGTATTTTAACTGCCGACCCTCGTATTTTTAACGATACTGTAAAAATAGATAATCTGAATTATAAAGAAACTGTTGAGCTTGCATATTACGGTGCACAAGTAATTCATCCAAAAACAATTAAACCTTTACAAAATAAAAAAATACCACTTTTTGTAAAATCGTTTAAAACACCTAACGAAAGCGGAACTGTAATAAATAGCGAAAAAATAAATATTTCATCGCCAATAATTATTTTAAAGAAAAATCAGGTGCTAATATCAATATCGCCAAAAGATTTTTCGTTTATTGATGAAACAAATATTAGTAAAATATACACTGCACTAGCAGAATTGAAAATTAAAGTAAATTTAATGGAAAATTCGGCAGTAAGTTTTTCTATAGTTACTGATAATTCGAATAAAATTGAACGGTTTATAGATAAGCTAAAATCTCATTATTTAATAAAATATAATACAAGTTTAGAATTGCTAACCATAAGGCACTATAACAAAAATAAAATTAACGAGCTTTTAAATAACAAAGAAGTTCTTGTTGAGCAAAAAACCAGATTTACAGCACGATATGTTATAAAAAATAACTAATAATGACACTAAATAAATTATTAATAAAGAAAATAATTAGGCGTTTTTTTATATCGCTTGGAGTTATATTTCTAATAATGATAATTTTAAGTTTTACTTCGTTACCGTTCTGGATGTATTATTATTTAGGTATTTCGCATAATAATATAAAAGAAAATCCTGAATATATTGTTGTAATGGGAGGGGGTGGGATACCTAGCGAAAGTGGTTTAATGCGAAGCTATAAGGCTGCTGAAGCATCGAAAAAATACCCAAAAGCAAAACTTATTGTTGCATTACCGGGCAAGGTTGCAGATAGTACAAGCTCAATAAATTTAATGCGTCACGAAATAATAAGTAGAGGAGTTGATTCTCTAAAAATATTATTAGAACCGAAAGGAACAAACACAAGGATGCAAGCAATAAAAGTGTCTAAAATGGTTAATATTGATGCAAATATTTTAATTGTAACTTCGCCCGAGCATATGTATCGTGCTACTAGAGTGTTTATTAAAGCCGGTATGAAAAATACAGGTGGCGAGCCTGCTTTTGAAGAAGCTATAGAATCGGCTTTAAGTTATAATGATGATGAACTTGGTGGTAATAAATATGTGCTTGATTTAGGCGATAATACACAGTTACGTTATCAGTTTTGGAATCATTTTAAATATCAAATAATTGTATATCGTGAATATTTTGCTATTGTGTATTATAAATTAAAAGGCTGGATATAAAAAGTAATATTTATACTTCTCAACATGTACAAAATAAAAAATATAAAATGAAGAAATTAAGTTTAGAAGAACTGAATAGAATAAGTGTTGACGAATTTAAACAAACCGATAAAATACCGGTAGTTGTGGTGCTAGATAATATCAGAAGTTTAAACAATATTGGTTCGGTGTTTCGTACTTCCGATGCTTTTTTAATACAAAAAATTTACCTTTGTGGAATAACAGCAACGCCTCCTCATAAGGATATACACAAAACAGCACTTGGAGCAACCGATTCGGTTGATTGGGAATATTTTGAAGACACTCTGCAACTTGTTGAAAAACTAAAAGCTGATGATTATGTAATTGCATCGGTAGAGCAAGTTGAAGATAGTGTAATGTTGAATGAGTTTACACCAAAACCGAATAAAAAGTATGCTGTAATACTCGGAAATGAGGTGAAAGGGGTGCGTCAAGATGTGGTTGATAATAGCGATTTATGTATTGAAATTCCACAGTTTGGAACAAAACATTCTTTAAACATATCTATTGCAACGGGTGTTGTACTTTGGGACTTTTTCAATAAGATTAAGTTTAATACCAATAACATAACCAAATGACATATAAAAGCCTCATATTTTTCCTTTCTTTTTTACATAAAATTAATTCCGTATCTATTGATATGCAATGAATTTTATATTCAAACAAAGAAAAAATATTTTATTTTTATTTATGTCATTTGGTAACATAATTGGTATAAGAAAT
>Ga0256827_10001953_pt1 | contig 13329 bp, 13 predicted proteins | sample CV84metaG_FD_185977 | JGI IMG/M metagenome (GOLD analysis project Ga0256827, IMG submission 185977) | Hydrothermal vent microbial communities from East Pacific Rise, Pacific Ocean - CV84 | ecosystem: Environmental > Aquatic > Marine > Hydrothermal vents | place: Pacific Ocean: East Pacific Rise... | reverse complement strand
TTGATTATTTTGTTATGACATCTTTTTTCATTGTTATTTTAGCTATGGTATTTTGCCTGTGACTATATATACCACCCTTTCAGGGTTGGTGTGTAATTTTACAAATAACACATTGAAATTATTGATCATTTTGTTACGACATCTTTTTTCATTGTTATTTTAGCTATGGCTATATATACCAATTTTTCAGGGTTGGTGGGGATAAATTATTTAGAATGTTCTGTTATGATTTTTTTATAAGCCTGAAAGGCTTAAATATTTGTAGCCACGGGTGAAACCCGTGGCTACAATGATAAAAAATATTAGATTTTGGCGTGATTTTTTTTGGAAAAATCATGACAAAATCGGCAATAAGGTAGAGATGTTAAGAAATTTACTACTTAGGCAAAACTTCCCCCTTAATAGTCAAAATTACCGACTCCGTATTCGCATTAGTGAATATAGTAATCTTCTTATTGAAAACACCAACATTTTCAGTGGTAGTATAGCCAATTTCTACATTAGAACTTTGACCTGGCATAAGAGGTTCTCTAGAATAAACAGGTTCTGTGCAGCCGCATGACTTAACTACTCTTGTAATAAAAAGTACATCATTACCAGTATTGGTGTATTTAAACTTAAACTTCACGTCTTTAGCACCATTTTTTATTTTACCAAAGTCGTGAACTGTTGTATCAAACTTTATTTCAGCCATAACATCTTCTTGGTCATAAGGGCTTGTAATAGTAATTGTTTTCTGCCCATCAATAATGATTTCAGCAAAACTGCTTTGAAGTGAAAACAGAAATATAGCTAGAATAATATTTATTACCTTCATTGTTTAATTATTTTTTTAGTGAGCAATAGGGGTAAAACCTTCGTTTACACTTTTTACTGGAACTTCTTCTTTAGGCTTGGCTTGAACTTCACCTTTAATATAAAGTACAACAGAAGCATTGTCTGCATTTGAAGTAACTGTAATATTTTTATGGAATACGCCTAGTCTACGAGTATCGTACTTAACTGATATTTTTGATGATTCTCCAGGTAGGATAGGAGCATTAGGGCGGCTTGCTACTGTACAGCCACAAGATGATCTAACATTTTGTATAATTAAAGGCTCTTTACCTGTATTTGTAAAGTTAAATGAGAATTTTCCATTTCCATTTTGAGTTATTTTTCCAAAATCATGACTTGTCGCTTCAAACTTAATATGAGGTTTTGTAGTTTCTGTAGGTTGATTTGGAATATTTGCTGTTGAGAAAACAACTAATGCAATAAAACTGATAATAATAGTACTAAAATGCTTCATGAGATTAATTTTTAAAAAGTTTTGATAAACAATCTTTATGCCGTTTTATAATAATTCGTCAATATTTTCAGGGGGATCTGCCCAAACAGCCTTATGTTCTGCTTCAACTATAGGTCTATTTAGTAGTTTAGGGTACTGAGAAAAAATTCTTATCCATTCTTCATCAGTAAATGATTTATTTTTAAAATCACTTTTATATTTAGCCTCTTGTTTTCTAATCATTTCAGAAGGCTTGAGATTAATTTTTGCAAATATTCTAGTGAGTTTTTCAATACTTAAAGAATCATTTAGGTATTTAATAATCTCAAATTCAACATCCTTTGATTCTAAATATTGCAAACCTGCTCTACTCTTTTTACATCGTGGGTTGTGATATATTTTATACATATTCGTATGTGATTTTTAGTTGATGTGCAAAGATACAAATTCAATTCTTTTATTAATTGTTAATATGGGTTAAATTTTACTAATATTAATTTCATTCAATATTAATTATATAATTAAACAAACCATTGAATGATTGCAATATTGAGGCTAAAGAAGAACTACATCAATAATATATTTACTTTTAATTGTATCATTAATGTTTTCTAAGAGCTTAGACTTTGCATAGAAAACCTCTTGTCTTAGGGCTGAGGAATCGAATTTAACGAAAAGCTTCTTGTTTTTTATGTATAAGTCTATTGTATGCCTAGCTATCATTTTACCTACAATTTCTTCCCATTTCTCAATAATAGTTGCTTCATCAAGCTTAGGTTGAATTCCACTATTCTTAATGTATTGCTGAATTACTTCACCAAGACTTTGGCTATTAGTTCGTTTATATGCGTTGTCCCTATTCATTATTAACTATTATATTTATTTCTCCATTTTGTACAGAGAAAACTTTTCTATTAACTTTAATATCTTTAAAAATAGTTTCAATTCGTTCTTTATTAGTGTCAGTAATAAATATTTGACCAAACTCATTTCTGCTAACAAGTTTCATCAATTGTTGTACTCTATTAATGTCTAGTTTGTCAAAGATATCGTCTAGCAACAGTAGAGGTTTATATGTCTTCTTTTTGTAAGTATATTCAAATTGGGCAACCTTAAGGCTTATTAGAAATGATTTCTGTTGACCTTGTGAGCCAAATTTCTTTATTGGAAAACCCCCTAATTCAAACATTATGTCATCTCTATGAATACCAACACTAGAGTGTTTCAACGCTAAATCTTTTTTGTAATTATCTCTAAGTAGTTGGCAAAAGTCGCTATTTGTTAGTTGAGAGCGATATTTAATATTGGCTTTCTCTTTATTGTCAGAAATAAATTCATAATATGTCTGTACCAGTGGAATAAATTCTTTCAGGAATGACTCTCTTTTAATGTGAATATCGTGTCCGTATTGGCAAAGTTTAGAGTCTAGTATCTGAAGAAGGCTATTGTCAATATTATGATTATCAGATAGGTTACGAATAAAAGCATTTCTTTGCTGTAAAACTTTATTGTAATTTAGGATAGTATTTAGATATGCTCTATCGAATTGAGAAATAACACCATCTATATATTTTCTTCTATCATCACTTCCGCCATATATCAAGTTTGAATCTCCAGGACTTATCATTACCAAAGGAAATTCTCCAATATGGTCGGCAAGTCTATCGTATTCTTTATCATTACGTTTTACTCTTTTTCTATCGTTTTTAGAATATGAGATATGAACTTTTTCATTGGTGTCATTAGAATTTGAGTATTCGCCTTTAATCATAAAGTATTCTTCACCATGGAGAATGTTTTGATTGTCAAATGAGTTTTGAGGGCTTTTACAGAAAGATAAATAATAAATAGCGTCAAGTATATTTGTTTTGCCAGCACCATTAGTACCTACAAAAATATTAATCTTAGAACTAAGGTCAACTTTGCTTTCTTTATTGTTTTTAAACTGATTTAGTGTTAGTTCTGTTAGCTTCATTTGATTTTATCTAGTTTTGAAGTGTCAAACTTAAATCCTGTACTATGATAATTAACAATTTCAATATTTGGTTCACTTGTGAGCATTTTTCTAATTTTACTAATATATACATCCATACTTCTAGAGCTTTGATGACTCACTTCACCCCAGATTGTTTCTAAAAGTTCTTTTCTAGTAACAATATTGTTTTTATTAGTAATTAGAATTCTTAATAGTTGATTCTCTTTTTTTGTAAGCTTAATATTTTCTTTTGGAGTAGTAATTAAGAATTCTTTTCCATCATAGGTGATGCTTCCAAATATTTGCTTTAGTGAATCTTGTTTTTTATCAGTAACCTGTTTTTCAACACGTTTAATAATTGCTTTTATTCTTAAATCTAACTCTAGAGTACTGAATGGCTTTGTAATATAATCGTCAGCTCCAATTTCTAAGCCTTGAATTTTATCTTTAATTTGGTTTTTAGCAGAGAGAAAAATTATAGGTATATCGTCATTGTTCTTCTTAATAAATTTAGCTAAGTCATAACCATCCATTTTTGGCAACATGATGTCTAATAGGCAAATATCTGCATTAAGTTTATTCCAATTTTTAATTAAATCTTCAGCATTATCAAAATGATAAACTATATAATTTTGCATTATTAGAAAATCTTTTACTACCATGCTAAGGTTTAGATCGTCTTCTACGTAGATTATTCGAATTGCATTATTACTCATAATTGTAAGGTTGACTTTAATTATTATTTTGCAAATGATTGTAAATCATGTAATTTATGATATATTCCTGATAATTCAATTAGTTCTTTATGTGTTCCTTTTTCTACAATAAGTCCTTTATCAACGACTATTATTTCATCAGCATTCTTAATTGTAGAAAGGCGGTGTGCAATTACAATAGACGTTCTGTTTTTCATTAAGTTTTCAAGAGCATTCTGTACAAGCCTTTCAGATTCAGTATCCAAAGCAGAAGTAGCTTCATCAAGAATCATTATTGGAGGGTTCTTTAATACAGCTCTAGCAATGCTAATTCTTTGTTTTTGTCCACCCGAAAGTTTATTTCCTCTATCACCAATATGAGTATAGTACCCATCAGGTAAGTCTTTTATAAATTCATGTGCATTGGCTATTTTAGCTGCATTAATTACATCCTCTTCCTTAATGTTAGTCATCCCGAATGCAATATTATTAAATATTGTATCATTAAACAATATTGATTCTTGATTAACAATACCCATTAATGACCTTAGATCCTTAATTTTTATATCTCTAATGTCAATGCCGTCTATCTTAAGGCTGCCGCTATTTGGGTCGTAGAAACGAGGTAATAAATCAACAAGTGTAGACTTCCCTGCACCAGAAGCACCTACTATAGCTATAGTTTTGCCTTTCTTGAACTCTAGATTAATATTATTTAATACATATTCGTTTTCATACTTAAAACTTAAGTTTTCGTACGAAATAGAATCATTGAAATCTGTTTTTGAAATAGCATTATCTTTTTCAGTTAAAGTGTCCTTAGCATCTACTATTTCCCAAATTCGTTGTGCTGAAGAAATTCCCTTTTGTATTCTGTAATAGCCACTTGAGAATGATTTTACCGAAGGGATAACTTGCGAGAATAGAGTGATATAGAAGATAAAAGTTGCACCATCCATTAAACTCTCTTTACTTAGAATTAGTTTTCCTCCATACCAAAGGACTATTGACATTACAATAATCCCAAAAAATTCGCTTAATGGAGCAGAAAGGTCACCTCTTCTAAATACGCCTATCATCACTTTAGAGTATTCATTATTGTGGTTGTGGAATTTATCTTCAGAGTAATTAATAGCATTAAAAGCTTTAATAATTCTCAATCCTCCCATTGCCTCATCAAGATAGGATAGGAGTACTCCATTCATAGTTTGAGCTTTTAAAGATTTTCGTCTTAATGATTTACCAATTTTAGCAATAACAAAACCTGCAACAGGAAGCACTGTTAACATTATAAGAGTTAGTTCTGTACTAATGATAAATAAGGTAGTCATAAAAGCAATTACAGTAATGGAATCGCGAAATAGTATTTCCAAAGAGCCCATTATTGTCCACTCTACATCTTGTACATCGTTAGTTGCTCGAGCAATAATATCACCTTTCTTTTTGTTAGAATAGAAAGAAATTGGTAGCCTAATTAGTTTTGAATAAATGCTATTTCTAATATCTCGTATAACACCATTACGAAGAGGAGCGAGAATATACATTGCAAGATATCTGAAGAAATTTTTGAGAAAAAACATGCCAATAATAGAAACGCTAATTAGTATTAGAACATGTTCAGCTCCTTGCTCACTTATCATTTTACTTATTTGGTAATTTAAATTTGGCTGCCAAGTGTCTTTGCTCCAAAACATGAATTTAGCAGGTGCTTCTACCATGAGCTTGTCTACGCCAACTATGAGTTTTAAAAATGGAATGATCATACCCAGCGAAACTATTGTAAACAATATAGTTAGGAAGTTAAAAACCACATTCATAAAAGCATAATGCCTATATGGTTTAATATAACTGAGTAATCTTCGGAATTCTTTCATAAAAAACTGATTAATCTGCAAATTTACTCAAATTGAAGATTATTTTACGTTAAAATATAAATTTAATTTGTTTGTAATAATTTAAAAAATAATCATATCTTTGATATATATAAAATTTAAGAAAATATGAACTATATATTATTTGATGATCAGAGAGTTAGGGCAGATTTATTACCATTAACATTTACACGTCCAGTAGCAGATTTACGATTTGGTATAAGTACTATGCGTGAAAAATGGGAAAGAATTCTTGGAGAAAAAACATCTACGTTAACAGAAGAATATCTTAGCAAGAAATTTCCTTTAATTAAAAAGAAAGAAGGAAATATATTAATTAATAGTAGTATATGTCCAAATGAGGCTCTTTTAAAACAAATTCATTCTTTGAAACCAGATCAAGCCCTTGTGGGTAAAGTTAAGGTTATAGCAATGAATTTAAGCCTTGATAATATTGAAAATATGGAGATATCAGATTCTTCAGAAATATCACTAGAGGCACAAACAGTATGTATAAATAATATTTGGGATTTGTTTTCTAAATTGGATACAACAATTGTTGAAGATTTTGAGATTATTACTAAAGGAAGAAAATCTCAGCCTATTAGTAAAACAAATTATATTATTGGTGACCACCCTATTTTTATTGAAGAAGGTGCTAAAGTAGAATTTGCTTATTTGAATGCAACTGATGGCCCAATATATTTAGCTAAGGATTCTGAAATAATGGAAGGTGCTGTTGTTAGAGGTCCATTTGCTTTGGGAGAAGGTTCAAGTGTACGTCCATTAGCTAAAATCTATGGTGCTACATCTGTAGGTCCATATTGTAAAGTTGGTGGAGAAATTAGTAATAGCATGATTTCTGGTTATTCAAATAAAGTTCATGATGGATTTATGGGTAACTCAATTGTTGGAGAATGGTGTAATCTTGGTGCAGGTACTAATACTTCAAACCTTAAGAATACTTACGACAATGTGAGAATTTGGAACTATCATCAAGAAACTTTTATTGATACAGGATTGCAATTCTGTGGCTTGATAATGGGTGATCATTCTAAAACAAGTATTAATACTATGTTAAATACGGGAACAGTTGTGGGAGTGAGTTCAAATCTATTTGGTTCAGGTTTCCCTCGCCAATTTGTTCAATCTTTTATGTGGGGTGGATTTAATGGCCTTCGTAAATATAACTTTAAGAAAGCTATGGAAGTTGCTACTAAAGTATATGCTCGTAGAGGACTAGAGTTTGATGAAGTTGAGAAAAATATAATGCATGATATTAATATGATGACAATATAGTATTCTTGAAGAGAAAGAAATGAGTATTTTTAAGTTTAATACTGTTTTCTATAAATTAATATTTTTCGTAATTTCTGTATTACTAGGCATAAATTATGGATTTAGTCAGAGTTTTACCAAAGTAACAAATGATCCTACTGTAAATTCTACTACTCAATCTTATGGCTCAAGTTTTGTGGATTTTGATAATGATGGAGATCTTGATCTATATGTTACAAATTTTACAAACTCATCTAATGAACTTTTTATAAATAATGGTAATGGTGTTTTTACAGTCAATAATTCGTTCATTATTACTACTACAAGTGGAAGTTCTCTTGGTCACTCATGGATTGATTTTGATAAAGACTGTGATTTAGATTTATACATTAGTAATGGTGGCGTTAATGGGTCACAGACCAACCAATTATTTATTAATAATGGCGTAAGCTATAGCCTTGCACCCGCAGTCGGATTCCCTAATACAAGCAATAATTCCCAAACAAGTAATTGGGGTGATTATGATAATGATGGAGATTTAGACTTATTTATATGTAATATGGCTGGTCAAAATAATTATTTCTTAATAAATAATAATGGTGTTTTTAGCCTAAATACTTCAAGTATTATTTCCACGGATGGTGGTACTTCCAATGATGCCAATTGGGTTGATTACGATAATGATGGAGATTTAGATCTATTTGTTGCAAATAGTAATAATGAAAAGAATTTTCTTTATAGAAATAATGGAAATTCTAGTTTTACAAAAATAACTTCAGGTGACATTGTAAATGATATTGGAACATCTTTAGGGTCTTGTTGGGGAGATTATAATAATGATGGCTATCTTGATTTGTATGTTTGTAATGCCTATAGTGCTAATTTTCTGTATAAAAATAATGGAAATGGTTCATTTTCGAAAATAACAAGTGGTAGTTTGGTTACTGATAATACATATAGTTATGGCCTTGATTGGATTGATTATGATAATGATGGCGATTTGGATATTTATGTAACCAATAGTAATAGTCAAAATAATAATTTGTACAAAAACAATGGTAATGGTACTTTTACAAAAATTACTATTGGCAGTATTGTTAATGATGGAGGATTTTCAAGAAGTACATCATGGGCTGATATTGATCATGATGGAGATTTAGATTGTTATGTGACTAATAGAAGCTATGCTAGTAATTGTTTGTATATAAACCAGTCATCACCACAGAATCATTGGATTAATATAAAATTATTGGGTATTTTATCAAATTATGATGCAATAGGGTGTGTAATAAGAGCAAAAGCAACAATCAATGGAAATGGTTTATGGCAAATGAGGCATATTTCATCTAAAGCAGGGTATTGTAGTCAGGATAGTCCAGAGGTGGAATTTGGATTTGGTGATGCTACAATTATTGATTCATTAGTTATATATTGGCCTACATCGAATACTAATTGTATTTATACTAATATTGCTTGCAACCAGTTTCTTACTTATTATGAAAACTGTACTGAAAATGATTATTATTCTATTTATGATACTATTTGTAAAGGTGAAGATTACATAGCTTATATTGATGGTCATATCTATAATTGGTATAGTGACTCCATGGGAACTTCACAAATTATAACTGATAGTATTTTTGTTTTTCCAAACCTTAGTAGTGATACTGTAGTTTATTTTAAATTTCCAAATAATAATTGTTCGTCAAAGTTGAACTCTTTCCATATTACTACTACTGGAGATGCATTTGATGTCAATATTGGCATGGATACTAGTATTTGTAATAATGATTCTATTATTATAGCTTTACCTTTTGATAAGTCATTTATTCAATGGCAAGATGGAACTAATGATTCGATTTATATAATAAATCATAGTGGGCTTTATCGTGTAATAATAGGTATTGATGGCTGCATAGAAAGTGATAGTATTGAGATAAATATACTTCAATTGCCAGTGCAACAGTCGCCAAAGGAGTTTAGTATTTGTAATAGAAGTAGTATTGAATTAGTTGCTGAAAGTGGGTTTAATTATTATTGGTCAACAGGAAGTATAGGACAGATGATAACTGTAAGTGACAGCAATATTTACTACGTATATACATATAACCAATGCGATACAGTGAAAAATTATTTTTATATATCAACTTATGATTGTTCATGTATGATGGCAGTTCCTAGTGCTTTCACACCTAATGGTGATGGGAAAAATGATTTTTTCTATCCAACTATTAGTTGTATTTACGAAGAATATCATTTATTAATTTATAATCGTTGGGGAGAACTTCTTTATGAAACTAATAACCAAAATAATAAATGGGATGGAATGTACAAAGGAAAAGAAGTTCCCCAAGGAGTTTATGTTTATTTAATTGAATACATACAACCATATAAACATGGGAAAAAGTCGCAGCGTTCAGGAAGTATAACCTTAATAAGGTAATATATTGATATTTATTGGTCTCTAAAATTACTATCTTTAAAATGGTTTGAATTCATGTTTAAACGACTTAATTCTTACACCATTCAGGGTTCTCTAGTTCGCCATCATAAATATAATTTGCAATTTTAGTTAAGTCTTCTTTTGAATTTCCCATTTTGGGCATAACTGCAAATTGTTTTAGAGCTCCAAACATAATAGCATTTTCTTTTTTAGGATCTAAATTAAAGTTAACTATAGCATTAACAAATTTCTCTTTTGTTTTGTAAACTTTCTTATACTTTTTTTGGATATTAATAAAAGGAGGAGCAAGCATAGCATCATGAGTAGCTTTAATTCCATGGCACATATTGCATTTTGTTTCTACTAATTGTTTACCATATGTTGCTGAGTAAATGCTTGTTGTGTAAGTGTTTTGATTGATTATGCTTTTAGTATTCTTCAATTCTATGGGAGGAAGCATAAATATTAATCCAATTAAGCTTATTCCAACAATACCAATTGTGATAATTCTACTTTTCATAATTCTAAATATTTTGTTAATAACATAGTTTTGACACAGAATTTATAAATATCTTGTGTTTTTATTGATTATAATATGCTGATATCCAATTTTGATAATTTGTTTATCTTTGGGCATTATTTAAGAAAATTATTATTAATATTTATAAATACTATTTATGGGATTATTAGATGGAAAAACAGCTTTAATAACTGGAGCTGCAAGAGGTATTGGTAGAGCTATTGCAATGGCTTTTGCAAAAGAAGGAGCTAATATTGCTTTTACTGATTTAGCATTAGATGAAAATACAGCTTCTGGTGAAACAGAAATGAAAGCTTATGGAGTTGAGGCTAAAGCTTATGCTTCAAATGCTGCAAAATTTGATGATGCAGTAAAACTAATTGATGATGTAATGGCTGATTTTGGTCGTATTGATATATTGGTGAATAATGCTGGAATTACTCGTGATAACTTGCTTATGCGAATGACAGAAGCAGACTGGGATGCAGTAATTGCAGTAAATTTAAAGTCTGTATTTAATATGACAAAGGCAGTACAAAGAGTAATGCTTAAGCAAAGAAGTGGCTCTATTATTAATATGAGTTCTGTTGTTGGTGTATCAGGAAATGCAGGTCAGTCAAATTATTCAGCTTCAAAAGCAGGTCTGATTGGATTCACAAAATCTATTGCTCAAGAGTTGGGCTCTCGTAGTATAAGAGTAAATGCTATAGCTCCAGGTTTTATTGCAACTGCTATGACAGATAAACTTCCAGAAGATGTTCGAAAAGAATGGGTTAAAACTATTCCATTGCGTAGAGAAGGTCAAGCTGAAGATGTAGCTAATGTATGTATTTTCTTAGGCTCTGATCTGTCTTCTTATGTAACAGGACAAGTTATTAGTGTTTGTGGAGGAATGAATACATAAACCTTACAAATAAAACAGCATAAAAAAACCACTCAGAATTCTGAGTGGTTTTTTTTATAAATATATTTCTTTAGAACTACTCAGTAGCAGTTTCTTCAGTTGTAGTTTCTTCAGCAGCTTCTTCTGTAGCAGCTTCTTCTTGAGCTTCTTTTACTTCAGCTTCAATTGCATCAGCTTTACGCTTAGCAATAGCTTCTGCACGAGCTTCTTTTACCTTAGTTTCGGCAGCAAATGCATCAGACTTAGCTTTCTCAATGTTTTCTTGATGAGCTTTAGATGCACTATTAATTTTAGCTGTTTTTTCTGCCATCCAAGTAGCAAATTTAGCTTCAGCTTCTTCTGCAGTGAATGCTCCTTTTGTAACTCCTCCTAAAAGGTGTTTCTTATAAAGAACTCCTTTGTATGAAAGGATAGCACGAACTGTATCAGTTGGTTGTGCTCCTTTTTGTAACCAATTTACAGCATTATCAATATCAATAACGATAGTTGCTGGTTTTGTCATAGGATTATACGTGCCAATTTTCTCAATATATTTTCCATCTCGAGGTGCACGACCATCCGCAATAACAATATGATAGAAAGGTTGTCCTTTCTTACCATGACGTTGTAATCTCATCTTTGCTGGCATAATCTAATTGTTTAGTTATTATTAATAAATTTATCCGCTTTTTACGGGCGGCAAATATCCGAATATTTTTCTGATTTGTGAAATTAATTCAATATTATTTTAGACATTTGCTTAAGTGTCTTATTATTAGATGTTAAAAGTCTAATTTTCACTATGTTTAATGATTTTCTTAGTGAATGTATTGTTCTTATTATCAGTCAATATCACAAAGTATAGCCCATTGTTTAATTCACGAATGTCAATTTTATTTGTTCCGTTAATAATAATGTTCTTAACAAGTTTACCACTTATGTCATATATCTCTACTTTTAAATCATTGCTAATATTATTAATGTAGAAATCGCCTGTTGTAGGATTTGGTGTGATACTAATATTTGGTGTTACTGTTTTTTCTATAGAATTAATATTAATCTCTGAATAATAGAAATTAGCTGCCATATCTAATTCCCAATTATTTCCATGGCCATCATAGATATCTACATTTGTAAGTTTATGAGTAAAGTAGGATAATATTTCTTCATCTTCAGTATATTCATTAGGTAGTAATAAGTCTGAGATTGAATAATTATTATCATGAGTAAAATCTTCTTTTTCTGATTTCTTCCAACTTCCTCCATCCCAATCATATACTTCAAAATAGTCAATATTCATTGATTGATTAGTATAGCTAGTGCTATCATCATAATCCCAATTATTATTGGAATAATTGTATTTTAAATATACAATTTTAGTAAACATATTATTCGTATCATAATTCAATATAGTTTTCTTATAAGACTCCCAAGAATTATTATTCCATTTATATTCTGCTATTTCAGTATTATTACCATTGGTGTACGAAAAATCTTTTTTCCTAGATAGTTGCCAATTATTAGAGCTCCATAAATAAGAAGTAATTGATTCAATATTTCCATTATTATAAGTTGTGGTGTATTTGTATTTGTTATCCCAAGTATTAGTAGCAAAATCCCATTCACTATTTATTTCAAGTGTGTCATTATGATTAGAGTCTTGGAAGTATTCATCTTTAGTACTATTTTTCCATGAATTTGAAGGTGACATCCAATATTGCTCCGTAAAGACTATTGAGTTAGTAGAATAATTAATATTAATCTTGTTAGCATTATCCCAATCGTTATTACCTTCATTCCAAGAGTATTCAATGGATTCAATAAGCATATTATTTGAGTTATAGGTGTAAGTATTTTTCATCTCAGGTATAAATACTCCTCCATCATTATATACTTGGATGCTAGATGTATTATTGCCATTATTATCATACTGAAATACTTCACGATATGCTACAAATGTAGTTCCATCTTCTTCAGATATTATTTCAAGAGAATCTAGTTTTTGCATAAGCCCATATTGGTAGGCTTCTAAACTGTTTTGATTCTTTACAATCTTATGAACTAATTGCGAATTTGATTTATTCTTCGATAAATGAAATGAAAATTTCATGTTTTTAGATTGTCCTATTGCAAATGAGCTAATAAGAATACTTAAAATAATAATGTAGGTTTTCTTCATGATATTTAATTAATTAGATTAGAATAATAGTTTTCTTTGGAAACAAAAATAAAGTATTATTATATTCAATAATTATACCAAAGCCTTGTTATTTGTTAATTAATGTTATTAAGAATTATTAGTGTCCGATAAAAATATAATAAAAGAGGCAAATCTCTTGTATTATAAAGGCTTTTGAATGTTAATAGTCATTAGTACCTTCTTATCGGATTAAT
>Ga0256827_10001952_pt1 | contig 13333 bp, 13 predicted proteins | sample CV84metaG_FD_185977 | JGI IMG/M metagenome (GOLD analysis project Ga0256827, IMG submission 185977) | Hydrothermal vent microbial communities from East Pacific Rise, Pacific Ocean - CV84 | ecosystem: Environmental > Aquatic > Marine > Hydrothermal vents | place: Pacific Ocean: East Pacific Rise... | reverse complement strand
CAAAAGTACAAGAGTAAAAAGTGTTTTCTTAATCATACTATAAATTGCTTAAAAACTGTATTTTATTTTTGTATAAACCATAGTATTATTACCATATTGACCAAACTGACCATCATCATCACCAACAAATATATTTCCACCAACAAGGATTGAAAAGCTATCATCAAAGTCGTAGGTAACTTTAGGTCGAATCAAAGCGTCGTTATTGGTAATACCGATATAAGAAAACAATTCAAGGTGAAGTGTTTCGCGGAGCATATCGTATCGTGCCATAAGGGTAGCCATATTATTAATTTCATCATCCATCATCATATCTTCATAATCGACAATATATTTTTGAATAAACTGCCCACTCATTTTAACAGGGCCAAGGCTAAAATCAAGCCCCACAACATAGTTAAGATAGTCTTTTTGAATGATTGCATCCACAGCCATTGGGTCCGAAGTTTGGAAATATTTTCCATTATAATACGCAGCCTCACCCCTAAGAATTATACCTTTGATTTCGGTACTAAACGAACCTCCAACAAGACCCAATCGGTGATGCTCAGGAGTTATTAGCAAGCCTTTAAGCATTGGAGTGGGTGGCACCGTAGTAGTATCCATACCAAATTGTTTTTCGATATGCATCGTAGGATTATCATCCCATGTATATCCACCCATCAGGTCAAAATCAATATTTGAACTCATCAAAGAATATTTCAAAAACACTTCACTATTTTCGATAGAAGGCTTGATTTCGCTCTGACTCCAATCGAAAGTTGCAGGAGCAGGAAAATCAGGCTGAATATTCCAAATAGAGTTAGATGCTGGTCGCAAAGTTGGTGTAAACTGAGGAATAAGAATAGCCTCAATGGTACTATTACCAATATAATAATCAATTTTAGCCGCAATTACACCGATTCTTATCTCATCGAAATCTGGCAATAAAAACTCTGTAAGATTCAATGGCGACACCACATCGGTAATAAAGACACCATCTGCTTTTCCCCATACTACTTGTTGCTTTCCTATGCGAATATCGAAATTGTCAAAATACAAATCTAAGTAGAGTTCACGCATTCGGAAATTGAAACTATCAGCATTGAACATAAAAATCATAGGGTTAGCTTTAAAAGCTACCTTATCACCTCTTTTTTCAAAATTAAGGTTTAGGGTTTGCTGTACAATTCCAAAACTACCATCGTCAACCAAAACTCCCTCATAGGTCCTTGCGAAGCCAGAAAGGTCAATTTTCTGTGCTTTTGCATATGAACTGCCTAATAATATAAGTGCAGTTAATATTCCAATTATTCTAAAAGTTTTCATCATTATTTATTTTATAATTAAAATCTTAATTTTTCTGTCATTATTCCAAATCGGATTACTGATATTTGATGATCAAAATAGATGTTATAGTAATCCATCCCGTGATAAATCTGGGCAAAAATGCCAATATCCTCCAAAAATTTTGGATGATAATAAAATGTAAGTCCTACATTCAACCTGTTTATGGAATAGGGCTCCCATTCATTAAGTTCACCAAACATCCATGTTACTTCACCTTTTAATGAAATGCTTGCTTTTTTGGCAGCACTCCCATTAACGGGAAGCTTAAAAAAGGAAACTACATTATTCCATCGGTAGCGGCTATATATCCCATCGAGCTCATCTATGGTCAAACTTTTGGGATGAACTTCGAATGAAGAGGAAAAAAACTGTACCGCATTGAAGCGTTTATTATACCTTGTTCTAACCAATCCAAGCTCAAAATAGTTGGTAGCAAAATTTCCAGAGATGGTATTAATTTCACCATTATCTAAATAAAAATTTCCCTCTTGCCCATTGGAATGATGCGCTAATTTTCCAAACACATTAAAGCTCTTCACCGCAGGTTTCGAATTCAGAGAATAATACATCGTAAGCTGTGGCATATAGCTTGGCGTTCGCACAGGAAATGATTCTGCTTGGTACATTCTAATGATAATTTGAGGAGTAAGTACTCCCATCAAACGGGAATCCTTACTCACTCTAATATTGAAACTTGGTATCAAGTTGGCTTCAAACCAAAGTGGTTCAATATTACCAATATCCGTTGGAAAAGTAATATAACTATTGCCACTACTCTCTTGCGCAATTGTTGCCAAATCAATTCTTGGAATATTATCTTTACTCATATTCTGCGAGTAAGCTGAAATGCTTAACAGCACACTAATTCCGATGGCAAGCAAGGCCTTAATCACAACATTTGGGTTTAATGAACTTTGCTTTTCTGTGTTTATATTCCTCGAGTCATCATGCGTTCAGAAAATTTTGAAGCAGATACTCCTGTATTTACTTTAATATCAGCTAACTTAATGGAGGTTTTATGGTTGTTTTGTACATTTTTCATCTCTGAATTAGTGATTACCCAAAAACCTTCAATCTTTTCCACCTTCTTAATGCTTAACACCTTAAGTAATTCGTCATCTTCATCATAAAACTCTTTTTTCAATCCCACAAAATTGTCTTTACGAACCCATGTAATGGTTTTTGAATACATATAGTCCTCATCTTTCGAAACTGATTCTACCACATAACATGCATGTCCGTCAAGCGTTTCTTCGCGCAATAGTTTATGCACATCGGCATCCAGTTTGCGATCACCTAAATCATCATAAGTAAAATCAGAACCCATAAAATAATCGCTCTTGCTATCGCTCGAAATACGCTTTACTTTCTTCAAAGCAGGTAGATAAATCCATTGATCGTCCGCTTTTGAATCATCATCATACGACCAATTCATGAAAGATGTATTCTTCACATCGGCTGGAGTCATAAAAAACATGATGCTTTTTTCCACATCGCCAAAATCCTTAGAATACTGCTGAATCTTACGAACTCGAGTTTGCCCACTTTTATTTGTAAGTGTCATTGTAAGTACCGAGGTCTGATCCTCGCCAGTTGGTAAATTATAGGCCTTATCAACAATTTGACGACCTGTCATTTGTGCATTTGCACTAAAACCTGCAGCTATTATTACTGCAATTGCGATTAAACTTATTTTTATTGTTTTCATAATTTCTCTGTATTTAATTGATATTTGATTTAATGATAAAATGCTATAATTATTAAATGCTTGAATGATTTAATCTTTTGTACATAGTATCTTTTGTTTTTGACATTATCTTGTTTAATTCATTTGCTTCTTTTAGGAGGCGACTACCCTCAACTTCATTATTAGATAATTTTGCATCTTCAATTACCTCTAACCAGTATTCTGACTCATCAACTTCTTCTATGACAATACAGATTTTACTAAAAAACTCCCGGTCTGAACGCCCTTTGCAAGCAGCTCTATAATTTGCACCTGTTGAGGTTGCAGACTTAATCAACTGATAAATAACTACAGAAGAAACCTTCTTGTTTTTCAAACTATCGCAAAAATTAATAACATCAACGGCAAACTTTTTAGTTCTTTTCTTCATTTCATAAATAAACTTTTCTTTATCTGTCATGATTTTAACGTTTTAATTATTACTATCCTTTATTTTCCTTTTAGCATTATTCCATATTGCATTAATTTTTTTTCTTAAAATACACATTGGAAACGTAAAGCAGTACTAACATAATGGTAAGTGTTCCAACAAAACTGGTGAACATATTCAAGGAAACTAAAGCTCCAAGTTCACGATTGGGTGGAAATACGGAGAACATTAATACTAAGAAGCCTGCGATAACAACAATTGCATTATAAATAATTGCTCTACCTGAGTGTGCCATAGTTTTTTGAGCAGCAACCATTTTATCATCTGTATTGGCGGCATTTGTTCGATATTGCTCCAAGAAATGCACTGCATAATCAATTCCTATTCCAATAGCAATACTTGACAATAGTGCTGTAGTTGTATTAAGTGGGATATTCAAAAATCCCATAATTCCAAAACTAATTAGAGCAGTAATAATAATTGGTACCGAAGCGATAAAACCAATTTTAATGTTCTTAAACATTGCAGAAATCAAGACGATGATAATGATTAGTGAAAGAATCAAACTCATAATTTGACCTTCGAGAATCAAATCTGTAAACACAAGACCTTTATATCCACTTCCTGCATAATTCATAGTGATTCCCATACTCTTAAACTCATCTTCATAAGTTTTAATGATAGCTAAAGTTTCATCCATAGCTTTAGAGTTGTCACTTTTTAGCTGGAATGTGATATTGGCTTTTTCGTAATCATAATCAACTACTTTATTCAAGTTTTCAGGGTCGCCTGACATTTCATAAAGAAGTAAGTATTGGGCAATCATATCTTGACTGTCTGGGATTGTATTAAACTCCTCCTTATCAGCATTCATTACTTTATTCATCCGATTAATATAGTCGGCAAGTGAGAATGTATTTCCAACTACTTCTAATTGTCCATTTACATCTTTTTGCATTTTATCAACCAACTTCAAAACTTGAGGCTGCTTGAAAGCATCCTTCACACCCTCTGCGTCTAATATAAGATTCAAAGATGAGGTTCCACCAAAATGTTCATTAATAAACTTATCCGTTTGAACAATCTCACTATTTGCCTCAAATTTTTCAAGGAAACTTGAGTTGATCCATATTTCTTGCATACCCACTAAGGAAGCAACTACAATTAATGCAGAACCAATAATGGAAACGTATTTGTTCTTAATAATCCAAGCTGCAAAATTGTTAGCTAATTTTGAATGTGAGTGACCTTCTTTATCCTCATCATGATTCACTTTTTTCGCCTTTGGCAAACCAAATATCATAATGGCAGCAGGAAGGAAAACTAAAGAGAATACCATTGCCATCATCACCCCAAAAGCAGTAAACAGACCAAAGTATTTTACAGGATAAACCTGAGAAGTAAGCAGAGAAATAAATCCAACGGCAGTAGTTACTGAGGTCATTACCACAGGTTTCCACATATGCTTAATCATATCAATAACCGCTTCTTTTTTACTTGCAGTGGGGTTATGATCTACAAAAGTATGTAAATGGCTATAGAGGTGAATACCGTCAGCTACACCTATGGCAATCAACATTACAGGAATCATTGTTGAGACTGCATAAACTGGAATACCCGTAACCGCCATCAGTCCAAAGGCCCATATTGTAGAAAATAAAACTACACCTAATGTGATAAACGTTCCTTTTACACTGCGTAATGTAATAAATAATACGATTAATATTACTAATAATACGATTGGAACCATTTTTTTCATGTCTGCAGGACCCAATAGAGCCATCGTGCCTTCTACAATTGGTCGTCCCGCTACATACACTTTTATATCATCAGTTTCAGAAGCTTTAGCTGTTTCCAAAATTTTATTATAAAAATCTTGTGTAAATACATCATCACCAATCTCAGCAATGATAACTGTTACTGTTTCGTCAGTCGAAACCAATCTTCCGTAAACCATTTCGTTGCTGCGCACATTTTCTTGCAGCTTTTTAAGTTTTGCTTCAGATTTTGGCACGCGCTTAAAAAAGGCCTTTACATCCATTCCGTCTTCAGTACCTACAATATTGTCTGCAGTATATAAAGAAGTAACATCACTCTTGCTTATCTCATCAAACTTCTGGAAACGTTTGGTTAATTTTTTTAATGTATCCAAAGTTTCACTATTGAAAACACCATTTTTATTTTCCAAAGCAATGATAATACCATCCTGAATATTAAACCAACTTTCAGCTGAGTCGCTATAAATAAATGCCGGGTGATCGTGTGGCATATACTTATCCAAATTGGTTTCCATACGAGTATTATCCTTCATCTCCAACACGAAAAATGCTGAAATCACTATAATGACTACCATAGTGAGCCATTTGAATTTTAATAATTTGTTTAATAAATTTTCCATCATATTTAATTTATATAGTTAACATTAACTAACTTATAGTTTCTAATAAAACTCGTAAAAACGAGCTCTGAATAAATTATTTCGATAATATCTTTTTAAGATTATTAATTAAATCGGCTCCTTCCGAAGTCATATTTCCTTTATAATCTTTCAAATCCCATTGTTTAATTCTAAATCGTAATGTGCCCATAATTATTAAGGCAAGCGTTTTTGCATCAATATCAGTTCTTAATTCGCCCTTAGCTTGTCCTGTTGAAATAATTTGTTCAATGGTTTTCTCATTTTGATCCATAATCTCAATTATTTTTTCTTTAAGCACCAATTCATTTCGGAAGATTTCTTCCGAGAAAATAACTGATATAAAAGAAGGTGTTTGAGAAAATATTCCGATAATTTGACTGAACATGAATTCTACTTTATCCATTGCTGGACTATCATTATCTTTCATTGTGGCACCCATAAATGAGGCCATCTCTTTGAAATTGTCTAAAATGGTAATTAAGATATGAGTCTTACTTTCAAAATGACGATAAATTGCAGGCTCAGAAATCCCAATTTCCTTCGAAAGATTTTTTATTGTTAAACCCTGAATTCCTTTTGTGCCAATTATCTCAATTGACTTTTCAATAATTTCGGATTGCCGATCTGTTAATACCATAATTCAATTATAAATGATTCGGCTGCAAAGTTAGTTAATATTTACTAACCCCAATAAAACTCTTTCATTTATTTTTTGAATATTTTTGTATCTATCAGGTATTATGTATAATACACGCTATAAAAAGTAATAATATTGATAGTTTCTAAATAGTAAACAGGCGGTTATTAATCGCGAGCACGATTTTTAAGCATGGGTACAAACGCAAAGTCACCGTGCTTGGTTTGTTCAAAATCGGTTTCACTTATTCTTTTAATACTATACATTATTTGGCCTTCGTCGCCACCCACTGGGATAACAAGCACTCCTCCAATTTTCAATTGTTTGAGTAAATCTTTAGGCACTTCTGGAGCGCCAGCAGTAACAATAATTTTATCGAATGGAGCATAAGTAGGAAGACCTTTATAACCATCACCATAAAATAGTTTTGCAAAATATCCCAAATCAGCAATTAGTTTCGATGTTTTATCATAGAGTTTGCGCTGACGCTCGATACTAAATACTTTGGCTCCCAACTCTACCAATACTATTGCCTGATAACCCGACCCTGTACCAACTTCAAGAACTTTATCACCCTTTTTAATATCCAATAACTGCGATTGAAAAGCTACCGTATAAGGTTGCGATATTGTTTGGCCAGAGCCAATGGGAAACGGAACATCTCGATAAGCAAATGCTTCAAAAGAGGAATCAAGAAAAAGATGACGAGGAATTTTACCAATGGCAGCCAAAACCTGCTCATTTACAATGCCCTTGCTTCTCACTTCTTCGACCAAACGCTTGCGCATTCCTTTATGTTTAAATGTATCAATCATTTACGACTTTTGTTTATTAACATTCCCCTTTTAATTATCTGCAAATTTAATACATTATTAGATGTGTTTATTCCTGTATTTTTGAATAAATTAATTGACTGAGACGAGCAACCAAAAAGTGCAAATGCAGAAAATTGGAATTATAGGCGGAGGCCAAGCAGGGCAATCACATATTGAGAGCATTCAAAAGATTCGCAGCTTCGAGTTTTCAGGTATATTTGATTTTGATCAAAGTGAAGCCATGCGCTTGCATAAAAAATACCAGGTGCCTTCTTTTAATAGTATTGAAGATTTAATCGACCATTCTGATATTATTGACATTACATATTCAGGGATTCCACATTTCGAAATGGCATCTTTAGCTCTTCGTAAATCTCGGCACGTCTTCATTGATCGGCCTTTGGTGGGAAGTTTGTCTGAAGCAAATAAGCTTATCGATTTAGCCTTTGAAGCAAATGTAAAAGTCCAAATTGGACATATGGAGCGATTCAAACCCGCTTTTATTTCAGCTTCAAAACACATCAATCAGGCAAATTATATTGAAGCTCATCGCCTATTACCCTTTTCTGCATCCAATTCAAACAAACATGTGGTTTTAGATATGATGATTCAAGACATAGATATTATCTTGAGTATTGTAGATTCGGGGATTAAGCGTATTCAGGCCAGGGGTCACAGCCTCGATTCGAAAGAGCTCCTTATGGTAAATGCACATATTGTTTTCGATAATGGTTGTATTGCTAATTTAACCAGCAGTAAAATGGCTCCTAAAGCAAGTGCAAACATGCATATTTACCAAGAGCACGAAAGCTTAATGATTGATTTGCTGAACAATCAGGTACAGCACTTCGATAAAAATTCTGTACCAAACCAACTTAATACGTACTCTGCAGGCAATAATGAATCTACCGATTATATACAAATGGAGCTCGAGAGTTTTATTTCTTCCATCAAAAACAATACTACTCCTTTCGTTTCATTAATGGATGGGAGCAATGCGTTAGAAGTTGCTTTCAGTATTCTTGACAAAGTAGAGTATTGGCAGGACGTAAGAGTAAAAGAAACAAAATTTGGAAGGGCATAGATGTTAATGCCGCTTTTTCCTTTAAGTATTCGAAAAATAACCTTTACCGCCTTATTATTTTAGCGATTTTTGTCCCTTTATTAATTTTTTGCAGAATAAAGAATGATTTTTTTCGTTGTAGAATATAATGCACAGATAATTAGTTTATGATTCAGAGGCTTACCCTATTTTTTCTTATAAGTGTTTTAGGTTTTTCGTCATGCGAAGTAATCAATCCTGATGAAGACATTCCTTCGTTTATTCGCATTGATAAAATTACTGTGAATGCTCATCAAGGACAGGGAAGTGATTCTGCATATATTGCTGACTCGTGGATTTATGTTGACGATCAATTAGTTGGAGCATTTCAACTTCCTGCTGTAATTCCCATTTTACATCAAGGAGCACAAAATATTGAAATACGATCTGGTGTATTGCTTAATGGAATAGCTGCTACACGAACCATTAACCCTTTTTACGCATATCAAAAAAAGAGCATCGATCTTGTCCCTGATTCTATTATAGATATTGATGTAGAAACTACTTATAATCCACTTACTAAATTTGTATGGAATAGTTTAGGGCAAGAAGGGTTTGAAGAAGGTGGGATTTCTATTGATTCGGTCAACGGGAGTTCTACAAAAATCGAAAAAACAAGTGCCGAGGTGTACGAAGGAGGATATTCTGGGCAAATTCACCTTGATAAAGACCATAAATACTATATCGGACAGTCAACCAAAAAATTTGTTCTGCCTCGAGGAGGTCAAGCGGTTGTTCTTGAGATTAACTGTAAAAATACAAGCAACCATTTTGTAATTGGAATGTTTGTAGAGGCAGTAGACGGAAAGGTTACCATTGTCAATCATTTGGTAGTTAACCCAGGCCAAACATGGAAAAAACTATACGTGAATTTCACAGAACTTGTAATGCAATATCCTCAGGCTGCTAATTTTAGAGTGTTTTTTACTGCTGAACTTGAGTCTACGAACACGACAACAGATGTATATCTTGACAACATAAAATTAATCCATTTTTAATGAATACAAAATTACAAACCGCAAAATATCTTATCGCTGACTTTTTCTCAGCTGCTATTGCGTGGACTTTAATTTTTGCATATCGTAAATATTCATTTAATGGCGGTTTCGATAATCTATATAATTCCATAGTTCAAGATCACAAATTTTTTTATGGCACCCTTGCCATTCCTTTAGCTTGGCTTGTTTTTTATTTTATACTCGGGTCGTATAAAGCAATCTATCGGAAGTCACGCATACGAGAATTGGGCCTGACCTTTATTGCATCTGTAATTGGAGTTGCTGTAATTTTCTTTGCATTAATGCTTAACGATAAAGTTCAAGAACCCTTGCAAATTTTTGATTTTGCATTTATTCTATTTATTGTCCACTTTGGACTTACTGCAACATTCCGTTTTATCATTACTTCTTTTGCCGCTTATAAAATCCACAACCATATCATTGGTTTTAACACCCTAATTATTGGCGGGAATGGAAAAGCAACCGAGATTTATTTAGATATTGAAAACCAGTTTCGTTCGTCGGGCAATAAAATCATTGGTTTTCTAAATGTTAACGAGAATCCAGACTATTTGCTTGAGCAACATATCCCTCGATTGGGTTCGTATACTGATGCCAAGCGAATAATTGAAGAACAAGGTATTGAGGAAGTCTTGATTGCCATCGACCCTTCGGAGCATGACAAGATTAAGTCCATTATTACATTTTTAGGTGCTAGTAAAATCATTATTAAGGTGATTCCTGACATGCATGATATTTTGCTAGGCTCTGTTAAAATGACTGCAATATTTCAGGCCCCTTTAATTCAGATATTTCCAGACATCATGCCGCATTGGCAAGTTATCCTTAAGCGTTTTATGGATATCATTATCTCAGCAATTGCCGTGATTCTACTCTTTCCTGTTTTCTTGTTTACAGCCATAGCAATAAAATTAGGGTCAAAGGGTCCTATTTTTTACTCTCAAGAACGAATAGGTATTGAAGGAAAGCCTTTTAAAATGCTGAAATTTAGAACTATGATTGAAAATGCTGAAGCCGCTGGACCTCAGCTTTCTTCTGACGATGACCCACGTATTACCAAATTTGGTAAGTTTATGCGTAAGGTTCGTTTGGATGAAATCCCACAGTTTTTTACCGTACTTAAAGGTGATATGTCTTTGGTGGGTTACCGTCCCGAGCGACAGTTTTTTATCGACCAAATAGTAGAAAAAGCACCACACTATAAGTTGCTCTTAAAAATAAAACCTGGTATCACATCATGGGGTCAAGTGAAATTTGGTTATGCCTCCACGGTTGATGAAATGATTGAGCGACTCAAGTATGACATTCTTTATATTGAGAATATGTCCATTTCTGTGGATATTAAAATAATGATTTATACGGTACTAATCGTTTTCACGGGTAGAGGAAAATAGAGCTAATGGTAAGGTATAATTACTGTTTTCACTCTGTTATCATCTGAATAATCCTTTTCAAAATAGTTTCTAATAAAATCTTTTTCTTTAAGGCTAAGTGTCATATCCCAGCTATGATATACAAGATTGTAACTTATATATGGTTCCAAATATTTTTTCACAAAAGAGTAACAAGTTACATCAAAAGACACCGCTGCAATATCCTGCATTAACAATTGATTACTAAGAATTTGACCATAATTATATTGGGCAATAGTATCATTATTATCAATCCAGTCCTCAATTTGCTCATAAGGAATATAATAGCTTGTATGCCAATTATACTTTCTGAAAATTTTTAGCTCAGGATTTTTTATTTTACTTTCCAAAATTATTCGACGACTAATATCAAAAGTCGAATCAAGAAAATTTAACCGGTTTAGTGCTGCATAAAGATTGCTATCATTAAGGTTCTTAACATCAAACCAAAGCTTTATTACCTTATCCATATTAGCAATAGAGAGATAATCGTAAAGGCTAATGCTAATCGAGGTATCTGCTCCATGTTGAACTAAGAAATAGTTTTCAGTACCTGTGGAATAGAAAACAAGGTCCAATTCCCAAACTCGAAAGCCCTCATTTTGAATCTCGATTAAATGCTCTTTTGTATTTATTCGATGCGGAATTACTTTACCTTCCAATGAAGCAGCAATAAGCTTTTCAATAAGGGTTGAATCTCTAACTATAACAGGAGCTTCTATATCTTCAATATCTTTCTTACACGAATGAAAAGAAACAACAACAAACAGAAAGAAAAAAGGAACTAAAACCCTAAACCATATTTTCATAAGTCTAAATTACTATAAATAACCCAATTCCAATTGTGCTTCTTCACTCATCATAGATTTATCCCAAGGTGGGTCAAAGGTTAATTCCACATCAGCTTCTGAAATGCCAGGCACCATCGCAATACGTTCACGCACTTCGTTTACTAACGAATCGGCTACCGGACAGTTTGGGCTTGTCAATGTCATCACAACATGGCCTACCGCCTCAGGATCCACTTCTATTTCATATATCATTCCCAACTCATAAACATCCACAGGAATCTCTGGATCGTAAACGGTTTTTAGGGCATTCATTATATCGGTTTCAAGCTCCGTCATTTCTGGAGGAGTCAATTTTTTTTGTTCACTCATTATTCAATATTTTAATATCTAAAAGCTATTTCACAATGTGCCCTAAAGAAGGCACAATGCAATAATATTTATTATTTCTGATTTTCTTTTGTTTGGTACACTAATGCGTAAAGTCGAATTTGTTTTATCATAGAATTCAAACCATTGGAACGCGTTGGTGAAAGATGTGATTTCAATCCGATTTTTTCTAAAAAAGAAAGGTCGTAATCCAAAATCTCTGTAGGTTTATGTCCACTTAAAACACGGATTAATAAATACACTATTCCTTTGGTGATAATAGCATCGCTATCCGCTTTGAAACTTACGACACCATCATTGTATTCAGCTGTAAGCCACACTTGCGATTGGCAGCCACTAATTAAATACTTCGATGTTTTATGCTCCTCATCTAAGCCATCGAGCTCTTTTCCTAACTCAATGATATAATCGTATTTATCAAGCCAATTGTCAAACATTTCAAATTCTTCAACAACCTCGTTACCTATCTCTTGTATTGTCATAATTATAATTTATCTTATTATTATACCTATTAAGCTATGCAAACATCTTTCTTAATCGACTTATTGAAACAATTAATTTATCAATTTCTTCTTTAGTATTATAAAATGCAAATGCAGCTCTTATTGTTCCTGAAATACCATATCGTTTCATCAAGGGTTGAGCACAATGATTACCCGTACGCACTGCTATTCCCAATTGATCCAAAATGGTTCCTGCATCATAATGATGAATATCCTCAAAGATAAAAGAAATTACTGATGCTTTATTCTCGTTCGTACCAATGATTCTTAGGTTTTCAACTTTTGATAACTCTTGGGTACCATAATCAAGGAGCTCTTTTTCGTGGGCTTCAATCTCTTCCAATCCCAAATCGGTAATATAATCGATGGCTGCAGCCAATCCCAAAGCACCTGCCACATTGGGCGTTCCTGCTTCAAACTTAAAAGGTAATTCATTGAATGTAGTGCGTTCAAAACTCACATTCTTAATCATTTCACCGCCCGTTTGGTAAGGTGGAAGTTTCTCCAGCCATTCTTCTTTACCATAAAGAACTCCTATGCCCATTGGGGCAAAAAGCTTATGTCCAGAAAACACATAAAAATCGCAATCAAGAGCCTGCACATCTACTTTGGTATGCGAAACACCTTGTGCTCCATCGATAAGCACAGGAATATTTTTCTCGTGAGCAAGTTCAATAATCTTCTCAATTGGGTTGATAATTCCCATCACATTAGAGATATGAGCAATGGCCACCATCTTAGTTTTATCACTAAGCAGATTCTCATACGCTTCCATATCAAGAGAGCCGTCTTCAAAAACAGG
>Ga0256827_10001951_pt1 | contig 13333 bp, 12 predicted proteins | sample CV84metaG_FD_185977 | JGI IMG/M metagenome (GOLD analysis project Ga0256827, IMG submission 185977) | Hydrothermal vent microbial communities from East Pacific Rise, Pacific Ocean - CV84 | ecosystem: Environmental > Aquatic > Marine > Hydrothermal vents | place: Pacific Ocean: East Pacific Rise... | reverse complement strand
CTCTATTTTTCTCTTCATTTATTTCCTTTACGAATAGTATATAAGAATGAAATGTAAGAGTTGTGAAATTTTAAAACTTTATCTCAAAACAAGCACCCTCCTCTGTGTTATAAGCTTCTATTTTTCCTTGCATCTTTTGTTCTATAATTAAACGAGTGATATAGAGTCCTACTCCTGTACCCCCACTCTCTTGTTTGCCAGTGACATACGGTTCAAAAATATCAGGGAGAAGCTTTGGGTCAATCCCTCCACCATTATCACAAATCAAAATAGAAATCATTTCATTTTCTTTTTTGAGAACAATAGAGATATATTTTCTATTTGAAGAGACTTTACTTAATGCATCTCGCGCATTATTAATAAGATTTAAAATAGCTTGTGCAAATTCATTAGGATATCCTTTAACGAAAAACAAACCTCTTTTCATCTCTGTTTTTATATCAATATGACAATAATTCAGTGATGCAGAGACAATCTGTATAGACTGTTCTATAGAACTTACTATATCAAAAGTCTCCTGCTTTTGATCTGGGAGAAAAAACGAACGAAAATCATCAATAGTTTGAGACATATATTTAATCATCTCATTACCTTGTGCTATCTTCTTTTGCATATACACTTCTTCAAGCTCCCCAAAGCTATAAGCAGATTCAAGGTTCATTAACACTCCACCCAGCTGAGCTAGGGGTTGTCTCCATTGATGAGCGATGTAACCTACTGTCTCTCCCATAGATGCCATACGCGCTTGCTGCATCATAAGGTATTCATTTTCTCTTCTTAGTTGTATCTCATCATCAATTTCTGCTTGAAGCATCTTTTTTGTGGCTTCGTGCTTACTGACATCTTTTGCAATAAGCTTAATATAACGATTATGAATATTTTGTGAGAGTGTTCCTGAAAATTCAAAACTCTTTTCCCCTATATCAATAAGTGCACTCTCTAATATTTCTTTCTCTTGTAACTCAGTGTAAAGAAGCTCCCATGATTCTTTACCTATAAGTTTTGAAGGATGCATATCAATACACTTTTCACCAAAGAGCATATGTGCATGACGATTCATCCAGTGTATCACTTGATGTGAGGGTGTATCAAATATCTCTATAATTGCCTCAGGCAAAAGATCCATAATCTCCTTAGCATGACGTAGTTTAATCTCTAACATCCTAGCAACATTTCCTTTTATATGTTGAAAAATATCACGATTGGTTAACAGCGTACGCATTTCCCCTTGTGCATCTACTACCAATAAACGTCTGACATGCTTTTGTCTCATAAGATCAATCACATCAGTAATTGCAGACTGTTCATCAATACTTAATACGGGAGAGGACATCATCTGTGTTACAGGAGCAACAAGGTCAATATGTCTATAACCAGCAGAAAGAATATCTTTTTCTGTTAAGATACCTATCCCCTGATATTGTGAGTTTGTTACAATAACCGAGCCAATCTTTTTTTGCTTCATTAAAAGAATAGCATCATATAATGATGCACTTTGATCAATTGTAATCACTTTACTATCAGACCGAATAAGATCTGCTACCCGAAGATCTATCTTATACACATCCTCTTCTAAAAAATTAAAAAGTGTATCTTGAAGTACCACACCACAATAGTTTCCTTCATCATCTACAAGTACAAGACGCCGTATATTGTTAGTAACAACGATGTCAAATGCTGACTCTACAGGACGTGTTTGATGAGCAGTAATCACTGGCTTTTTTGAAAATATAATCACAGGTGCATTAAAATCCATCTTTTCAATATGTGCTAAAAGTAAACTCTCGGTAACAATTCCTACTGGTTTTCTCTTTTCTAGAAGCACAACGACTCCATTACCATTAGAGAGCATACATGCCATTGCATCAGACACACTTGCATCTGCATCTATACTAAAACCTTCAGTAGAAGCAATGGAAATAAGTTCTGTCATGAATGAGCCTTTAAACGAAGCCGATACCCTACAGCAGGAATATTTTCGACTATATTAGGATATGTTTTTTTACGTAAATTTCGTATTTGCGCACGAATAGCATCTCTACTCATTACTGTATCTTGCCAGATATCATACTCCAACATCTCATACTTTATAATCTGCTCTGCATGGGCCATAAAATATTCTAATAATACCATCTCTTTACGTCTTAATGTGATGTCTTTTTCTTTATACATCAAAACTTTACGATATGTATCATAGCTATATCCTTTTTGCAGTTGAATATAGATTTGTTCTCTAGATTGAACATTAGAAACACGCTCATCTACAGCTTTTTCAATAGCTTCAAGAAGGTCTACTCCCACAACAGGCTTCACAAGATATCGTGTCAACTCTAACTCTATGGCCTCTAGTAAAAAATCTTTATCCGTATATGCAGTAGAGATAATAATACGGACATCACGATCTTTTTTACGTATCTTTTTAGCTAAATCTAAACCACTCATCCCTGGTAAATTAACATCAAGCAATAAAATATCTGGTCTCGTTTTAATATAAATTTCCAAAGCCTCCTCCGCACTAATAGCTTCAGTAACATCATTTATATAACGTTGTAAAAACTCACTAATCTGCTGACGTACCGCATCATCATCCTCTACATAAAGCATTTTACAATTTTGAAATTTCTGTTTGAGTTGGTTTATTTGCATTTATTCTCTTATACAATTTCTTTTATTAGTACCCTTCTATGAATTTTATATACCTGACTTTAAAAACAAAAGAACTTAAAGAGTGATACTACACACTACTATAACAAAAATTTCTTTCTAGTTATATAAACTCACTCTCTACATTTTAGGATAATTCGTTAAAATACAACAATTAAAAATCTAAGGTTATCTATGTTTGGAATCGGCTTTACCGAATTACTCCTCATCGCTGTTATTGCTATACTCTTTTTAGGGCCTGACAAACTCCCTAGTGCTTTAGTGGAAATGGCAAAATTTATCAAAGGTGTCAAAAAAACTATCGGTGATGCAAAAAGTTCTTTAGAAGAAGAGATGAAAATAGCTGATTTGAAAGAAGAAGCACTCAACTATAAAAAACAACTCAACAATGCTACCGAAGAGCTAAAAGGATTTAAAAATCTCTCTTTAGAGGAGCTTGATGATAGCATATTTGAAGAGACCTCTTCTGCTGACTTTCCTGTTGAGCAACCTAAAAAAAATAAAGATCCTTATGCTAAGGCACCTACTAAAGTACAAGAAGAGTCATCTATCACAACTCAAATAGAAAGTGAGAATGAAACAGTTACTTTCAAAAAGAAACCTAAAAAAGATAAAAATACAACATCTAAAAATAAAGAAAAGAAAAATGACAAAAAAAGTGATGCCTAATGTTTGAAGATTTAAGACCACACCTCGTTGAACTCCGTAAAAGACTGGGACTTTCTGTACTTTCAATTTTTATTGCATTTATTATCGCTTTCTTTTTTCATGAAAATTTACTCGAATGGATAACAGCCCCACTTAATGAAGCACTGGCACAAGTAGCAGACCTTTCTAAGAAAGCCGCTGATGGTATGGTTACCACGCATCAAGTAGGTGGTGCATTTTTTGTAGCATTGAAAGTATCATTTTTTGCAGGATTATTAGGTGCGCTACCTTTTATACTTTATCAAATATGGCTTTTTATTGCCCCAGGGCTTTATAACAACGAAAAAAAGATGATACTTCCTTTTGTTATAGGTGGTTCTCTTATGTTCTTTATAGGTGTATTATTTGCTTATTATGTTGTAACCCCTTTTGGATTTCAGTTTCTCATTACATTTGGTTCATTTCTTTATACCCCACTTATTAATATAGAAGACTATGTAGGTTTTTTTACTAAAATCATGATGGGATTTGGTATAGCTTTTGAACTTCCTGTATTTGCTTATTTCCTTGCACTACTCGGACTTGTCACAGATAGAACATTAATAGATTTCTTTCGTTATGCGGTACTTATTATTTTTGTGGTAGCTGCATTACTCACCCCACCAGATGTACTTACACAGCTTCTCATGGCAGCACCTCTTGTAATACTTTATGGTGTCTCTATTCTTATAGTACGTATGGTTAATCCTTATATCAAAGAAGAGGATGATGAAGAAACTGCAACAGAAAATAATTAATGGATTTACTCACAAAAAACTATGACTATGCGCTGCCTGAAGGTTTTATAGCGACATCTCCTGTACACCCTAGAGACCATGCAAAACTATTGGTTTATAATCGTAAAACAGATACGCTCACCCATACTACTTTCCAGCACCTTTTAGACTTTATCCCAAAAAGATGTGATATCTTTCTCAATGATACCCGTGTCATTAAAGCACGTATTTTTGGACAAAAAAAAGCTACACATATTTCTAAATCTGGTATAGCACAAGGTGGTGGAAAGATAGAACTACTTTTTAACAAACCTCTTGATGCGTATCACTACCTTGTCATGATACGAGGTAAAGTCCAAATAGGTAGTACATTACTATTTGATGATGAATTACAAGCAATAGTTACTGCAGTCAATGAAGATGGCTCTCGTGTCGTAACCTTTACACATAACAATACAGAGATCCGCTTCGAAGATTTAGTCCTCATCCTTGATAAAATAGGACACCTTCCTCTACCTCCCTATATGCAAAGAGAGGACAACAAACAAGATGAGATAGATTACCAAACACTCTTTGCAGAACACGCAGGTGCAGTAGCCGCACCTACTGCATCCCTACACTTTACACCTACACTTTTTAATAGACTAAAAGAAAAACACAAAACCCATAAAATTACACTACATGTGGGTGCAGGTACTTTCAAACCTGTAGATTCCAAAGAGATACTAAACCATCCCATGCACTCTGAGTATTTTAATATACCTAAAGCATCGGCAAAAGTACTTGATTCAGATACACCACTTTTAGCTATAGGTACTACCGTCACTAGAACTTTGGAATATTATACACGTACAGGAAAGACACAAGGAGAATGTGACCTTTTTTTAAATCCAGTTAATCCACCACAACGAGTCACACATCTACTCACAAATTTTCATTTGCCTAAAAGCACTTTAATAATGTTAGTATCAGCCTTTATTGGAAGAGAAAAAACGTTATACTTATACAAAGAAGCCATAGAAAAAAAGTATAGATTTTTCTCTTATGGTGATGCAATGCTCATCTTATAAAAAGGTCTATACTTTGAAATGTATTATTATACTTTTTGTATCCGTAGTTTTGTTTCAAGGATGTTCAAGACATATAGCAAAACAGCCTTATAGTTACCCAAACTATAATATTATAAAACCAAAAATTACATGTAAACCAAATAGAAAAAATATACAAAAACTTTTATTCTCTTATTTAGGCAAACCTTATGTATGGGCAGAAGAAGGACCTAATGCCTTTGACTGTTCTGGCCTTACTTATAATATCTATGGGAAGATGGGTATCACTATTCCACGTACTGCAAGTGAACAGGCTAAAATGGGAAAAGATATTCCTTTTGAAGAGTTACAATATGGTGATTTAATCTTCTTTGGATCAAGTAGTAAACATAGTCAGCGAATCAACCATGTTGGTATCTATCTTGGTAATGGATGGTTTGCTCATGCAAGCAGTAAAGACAGAAGAGTTATTATGTCACATTTTCAAGAAGAACCACAATATTTTAAACGTATAAAACATTGTAAACGGTATATAAGCCTCGACGAACGGTATAAATATATGTCTTGTGATGTACCACTGAAAAAAATGAAAGTCGTAGATTCACGCTACACAACTCCATGGAAAAGAAGTATGGGATTACCAAGTAAAGCCATACCATAAACTCATATTAAACCCTTTTACCTATAATACGTTTTATGAAACAATTAGCCTTACTTTTTATTACTTTATTATTGTTTATCTCTGGATGTAGTCTTAAACAAAGTAATCACCCTAATTATGCTATTATAAAACCTGAGGTTAAATATTCTCCTAGTAAAAAAAATCTAGCAAAAATGGTAAAACAACTACAGGGTAGTCCCTATGTATGGGCCGAAGAAGGACCAAATCAATTTGATTGCTCCGGCTTTACTTATTATTTATATGGTAGTATGGGGATAGAAATTCCTCGTGTTGCACGACAACAAGCCCTTGTTGGTAAACGAATTTCAGCAAACAAATTACAATATGGTGATCTCATATTTTTTGCTACAAGTAAACGAAGTTCACGCAAGATAACCCATGTGGGTATGTATTTAGGTGATGGTTGGTTCACTCATGCTAGTACTGTTAAACATGAAGTTATCTATTCAAATCTTTTTAAATCACCATATTATAAACGAAGGCTTCGTATTTGTCGTCGATATTTACCTGACTCATCTACACATGTTATACCAAAATATATACACAAACCGTGGAAGATAGCTAAAGATAAAGTTCCTAAGGTAAAAACACCAAGTGCAGTAGAACAAAATAACAAAGCGAAAAAAGCTATAGTTATTAAAGCTCCTATAGATGAAATAGAACAATCATCAAGACAAGGTAATTTCTATGTTCAAGTCGGTTCTTTTATTGGTGCTCCAAAACGTGGATTAATATATAAAATTAAAGAACAAGAATTACAGTACAAAATCATTCAGTTTCCTAAAGAAGATACACAGATATCTAAACTTCTCATTGGACCATATCAAACAAGAGAAGAAACTCTCTCTATGCTAATAAGAGTGAGAGAGACTATACAAGCCGATGCTTTCATCGCTGAGATACGCTAATTGAAACTAGCCTGTATCGATGTAGGACTTAAGCGTATTGGTATTGCTATTTGTCTTGATGGCAATATTGTACTCCCTCAAAGTGCTATTCTAAGAAAAAATAGAAATCAGGCTGCACGTGATGTAAATAGTTTTTTAAAAGAGTGGGAAATAGAGAAGCTTATTGTTGGTTTGCCACTTGATGCAAGTAGTTCAGAAGAGATGGAAAGACGTATTAAACACTTTGTTTCATTGCTAGAACTAGAGATTGAAGTTGATTACCAAGATGAACAAAGCTCTAGTATAGAAGCAAAAGAACTTACACAAGGTATCTTCCGACATAAAAAAGATGGGAAAATAGACTCCATCGCTGCTAAAATCATCTTAGAGCGATATTTATCTTCAAAATAGTACTATTTTCTTCTAAATCTTCTATATAAACCAAAAAGTATTGGACCATACCTGATGACTTTCCATAATATATTTTTCATTCATTCTCCTTTATAATTTTTCTTTTAATTTTTGTATACGCTTATATGATTTTTCAATACGATCCACTTTTACTTCACCCGTTTTAATTAAAGAGCTTATGGTATTGACTAATTTTTTTGTACTTTTTACCTGTTTAGGGTCTAACTGATTTCCAATAAGTAAAATATCATCCCCTGCTTTAATAGCCAGTTTTAAAGTTTTACGTAGACTATACTTTTTAGAGATTGCACCCATTTGTAAATCATCTGTAATCACTACACCTTTAAACCCTAACTTCTTACGCAATAAACCATCTACTGTTTTTTTAGACAGTGTTGCTGGATATTTTGAATCTAAATTTTTATTAAATACATGTGCAACCATTACAGTATCTGCTTTATCTTTTAACAAATAGTAAGGTTCTAATTCAACTTTATTCCATAAATGTGTTACATCTACATATCCTTTATGTGTATCCCCCTCAGAAGAACCATGTCCTGGAAAATGTTTCAGAGAGGTTAGTACCCCATTCGTATGCATAGCATCTATGAAAGTAGATGCATACTCTGCTACAATCTTGGGATCTTTTCCAAATGAACGTCCAAGTCCATGAATTACGTGATTTTGTTGGTTAATGTCTAAATCTACAACAGGTGCTAAATCAAAATTAATTCCTACAGATTTAAGCTCTTTACTCATCTTCGTATAGGTTTTTTCTATTTGATTTTCATTCATTTTTATCACATCAGAAGCTTTAGGAAATTGACCATAAAAGCCATATTTACTTTTAAGTCTTTGTACTTTCCCACCTTCTTGGTCTACTGCAATTAATAATTTCCCATCAGAGGAGCAGTCCTGTAATTCTTTAGTGAGTTGTGCCAACTGTGCTTTTGTAGCTATATTTTTAGGTTTTGATTTATCCACAGGATTATAGTCAAACAGTATCACAGCTCCCACATTGTACTTTCTAATATCTTTACATATTTGTGTATTTGATGTAGCTGATGTACCATGAAATCCTATCATCAACATCTGACCAATTTTTTTCTCTAATGATTGTGCAGAGAGTAAACTCAACATACCTATCATTATCAATACTATTTTTATTATCATATATCTATCCTAATACTTTTTGATTATTATACACTATTGGACTTTATTTGCATACGGTTAACCTTGATTCTTTATAATACACCTACAAGAGCATTTGGGATACCTATTATCATTCCTCCCTCCCTTAAATAATAATTTTAGGTTTTCATTTAAAGTTTTTTCTCCTTTTAACTTCAAATGCTCTTTGAAATATTTTTTCCAATTACACAATTATTACATCTTATTTGTGTATAATAACTCAAAATACAAATTATTAAAGGTTTATACTAATGATTAAAAAAATTCTTGTAAGTACATTACTATTATTCACTACTAGTTATGCGGTAGAAGGAATAACCCCGACTACAGCAAAAGAGAAAACTGCTGCTCCAATTATGACTATGACAGACATCCATGGTAAAACATATAAAGTCAAAGGTACAGCTGAAGGCTTAGATATTGAAGGTCTTCAAGGAAAAGTAGTTTTCCTTGAATTTTTTGGACATCAGTGTCCTCCTTGTCTAGCTTCTATTCCTCATCTTATTAATTTACAAAAAAAGTATAAAGATAAATTAGCCATTGTATCTATTGAAGTACAAGGTTACGATACCAAACAACTTTCTGCATTTGCAAAAGAAAAAGGAATGAACTATACGGTTATCTCTTCTAAAACAGCATCTGAAGTAGTAGATTATATCCAACAGCGTGCACAATGGAGAGGAAGTATCCCTTTTTTAGTGGCACTCGATACAAAAGGAAATGTCCAATTTGTACAAGCAGGTATGTTAGCAGAATCATCACTTGAAGATTTAATTAGTCAACTATCACCAAAAGCTACAGAAAAAAATGTAACAAAAAGTACTAAAACTACTACCAAATAAACTAATTCAACCTCACGATACCATTATGTATCGTGACTATTCCCTCTAGTTCAGCTTCATATATTTTATCTCCAAATTTACTCAACGTTTCATCAAAAGTAGGCGAAGATTGACAAAAATAAAAAAAATCATCTTTTTCAACGTTTGTAGTTACGGATTCTCCAAACTGTGATGAAAATATTTCTATATCAGTAATCACTTCAGCCTTTCCCTGCGCAACTAATTGATTTGTTCCTAGACTTTCATGACATCTTTGAGAGAGTACATATATTTTTTTTCCCATACGAAGTGCAAACTCTACTGAACGCATAGAACCACTGTCTATATCTGCTTCTGTAACAATCAGTATATCACCAAGAGCAACTACAAGTTCATTCCGTACGACAAAGCTCCATCCAGTAGCCCTAAATCCATCATTAAACTGACTCAACATTAATCCACTGTTTTCTATCCCCTCGATTAAGTCTCTATTCACAGCAGGATAACGTATATCTAGCCCATTGGCTACTACAGCTATGGTATTCCCCACTCCTGCTCCAGCATGTGCAACAGCATCTACTCCCATAGCAGCACCAGACACTATGCAAACTCCTCTTGCAGACAATGCATGAGCAAGTGCATAAGTAAACTCTCTTGTATACTGAGAGAGTCTTCTACTCCCTACAATAGAAACCTTGGGACGCTGAAGTAGTGCTAAATCACCTCTATAAAAAAGTTCTTTAGGATACTTTTTCATTACATCCAAATCTTTGATATGTTCTGTCATATTTTGACTCATATACCTACCTTTATGTTTTATTTTATAGTAACAAAAAGTAAAGAAAATCAGTAAAAATATTGCATATTGGCATATTTTTATTTAAGTTGTATTGGGTTACACTATAAACCAGTTGAAAAACTAAACTATACTTAAAAGGGAAACAATGAAAAGATTACTATTATTTATGTTTTTAACCGCATCAATTTATGCTGGTTTTGACTTTAAAACATGCTCTGGTTCAGGAACTTTTGAACAACAAATTAACCACTATCATGGTCATTATGAAAATGCCATTACCGTGGGAACGATACCAAAAGGTATCAAAGGTTTACAAATAAATCTTATCTCTGATAAAGATGTAGATATCCGTCTATATGCGGAAAATGGAGATAAAATAGTTCATTGGCCTCATGGTATTTTAAATAAAAGTTATTTAGAAACAAAACCATATAAAAAAACAAATATTACCTATAGTGGATACAATGGAGTAGCGGGGAAGCAAGGTCATGAGTTTATAGAAATTAATGGTACGCTATCCACAGCTATGACCATGAAAGCTTTTGGATACAAAGCAGGCTATGCTAGAGTAAATTATAGCTGGAAAGGTAAAGAAGGATGTAAATCCAATCAAAACGGTTCAGGTTTTTTTACACAAAAAATATTAGAAAATAAAACAAATCTTGTGGGTACAATACCTGCGGGTATAGAAAATCTTCATATAAAATTAACCTCTGAAAAAGATGTAGATGTACAACTTTATGGTGAAGATGGTACTGCAATAGTATCGTGGAAACCAAAAGGACTAATATATGGTCCAAATGAAGATAATATTACCCATCATAAAATGAATATATTTTGGTCTGGATATAATGGTACACAGGGGGAAAAAGGACATGAATATATAAAAATTCCAAATAAAACATCTGAAACACTCACCATGAAAGTCTTTGGATACGAAGCTGGTGATGCAAATGTTACCTATAGTTGGGGACATAAAGGTACCTGTATTGAATGGTTTGATGGTTGTAATGGATGTTTTATAGATGAAGATAATCAAATAACTTGTACAACAAGATATTGCGAAGTTTATGAAGAATATAAATGTACAAAATGGAAAGATGACAATACCTCTCAACCATCCAACTATGTGTGTGGAGCCAATACGCTTATAGATTGTCCTGAAGAGAATCAAACATGTAATCTTAAAACATTTAAAAACTTAGATGAACTAAATAAAAATGTTAATTATACATTCCAATACAATGGAAAATGTAAGAAGGATACTAATATTACTGGTTGTACAAAAGAGTATGCTCCTGTATGTGGAATTACAAACCCTTGCCCTCCAGGTGCACAGTGTTTAGTTGCCCCTATTTACAAAACCTTTGGGAATATGTGTATGCTTGAAGTAGAGAATGCTGAATTTGCTTATGAGGGAGAATGTAATAATACAACTCAAACAAAAAAAGAAATTTTATATGTAAGTGAAGAAAGCCCCGTATGTCTTCCTATGCCTGGTATCAAATGTCCTACTTATCTTACAAAAAAAACAGCCAATAATTCTTGGGAGAATTTTTATGATGAAATAAAAGGATTTAATTACAAATCTCATCATCGTTATAAGCTTTCAATAGAGACTAAAAATATTCCTAATCCTCCTGCTGACGGATCTTCTACAGAATATAAGTTACTAAAAATACTAGAGGATACGCTAATCGTAGAGAAGGGTTGTATCGCATGGTATGATGGATGTAATAGTTGTTTTTCAGAAACTTCGGATAGTACTCAGGCTGTCTGTACAGAGATGGCTTGTCAAGTTTATGGTGAATATAAATGTACTCAATGGAAAGATGATAATAGCTCAACAAATGTACAACAAGATGAACTTACTAAAAATATAAAACTATGGAAACAAAAAGTGGATAATTCAGATTACCAATTTTCTGTTGATGGGTTTTTTTCTTATGGTCCTAATAAATGGACAACTATCGTAAAAGAAGGAAATGCTAGTGTTCTTACTGGTAAAATAAAAATAGGTGGAGCCAAAACTATAATGAGTCATTTTAATTTTATCCAATCTCTTATTGATGATGATACAGTAAAATTAACAAAGATAACTTATGATTCAACCTATGGATACCCTACTGAGATAAAGTGGACTGCCGTTGCTCAGGAGATTGTAGGTCTTTGGGGAAGTTATAAAATAAATAACTTTAAATTATTAGAAAATACTGGTGTATGTATGACGATAGTTGAACCAGTTTGTGCACAAAAAAAGTATGCCATGTTACCACAAACATACTCCAATGCATGTTTTGCTAAGCTTGCTGGTGCAACTGTTTTATATCAAGGTGCATGTACAAACTCGTATGAAAAAAATATTATCATCAAACCTAATAAAGTAGAGTGTCAAGGATTATTTGTAGTTCCTGGTACAAAATGTCTTCAAATACAAGAAGAAGGATCAAATATATGGCAAACAATTTTAGGTGTTAAAAACTTTAACTATCAAGAACACTATAAATATAAGATTTTTGCAAAAATAACTGAAAGTCCTAAAAATTTAATGGATGCACCTCCAAAATTTTATGAATTAATCAAAGTTCTTAAGAAAGATTTTGTAGAAGATATAAACTCATATGAAAAAGTAATTACAATAAAACCTAAAAAAGTAGATTGTTTTGCATTATATGGGTCATGGACTCAATGTATGGTAATTCAAGAAGAAGGTTCTAATACATGGCAACAAATTTATGTTCCTATTGAAAAGCTGACCTATAAAGAGGGATATGAATATAAAATACTAGCTAAAATTACTCCTCCTCAATCTGGTATGGTTGGTGCTATTACTCATTACAAACTAATAAAAATTCTAGAAAAGAATAAAGTCAGTTTACCTCAGAAGGAATATGCACCTGTATGTGTTAATTTAGCTATATGCTCGGGGAAAGACTGTATGTTAGATAATCCTCTAGACAACTATAAAACTTTTGAAAATATCCATAAATTTGAATTATACGAAGTATCACATCCAAAATCTAAACTTATACATAATGGAAAATGTAATAAATATACACCTACTTTAGTATGTGGTGAAAAGTTTTATACTTGCCCTCCAGGAAAGATTTGTATTGCACTTGAATCAATGGAAGTAACCTATAAAAATATGGATTTTCTTAAACTAGAAAATGCTAAATTTTTACATAAAGGTCCATGTGATACCTCCTACTCATCTTCTAAATAAGATTTCTTATACCCACAACTTTGTGTGGGTATATCCCCTTATAAAATCCAGTCCCATACAAAATAAGCCACTAAAGAAACCACAATAACCCCAATAAAATTCAATTTTAATCCAATAGTAGCCATCTGCTTGATACTAATTACACGTGAAGACATCACAATAGCATTAGGTGGTGTAGC
>Ga0256827_10001950_pt1 | contig 13335 bp, 12 predicted proteins | sample CV84metaG_FD_185977 | JGI IMG/M metagenome (GOLD analysis project Ga0256827, IMG submission 185977) | Hydrothermal vent microbial communities from East Pacific Rise, Pacific Ocean - CV84 | ecosystem: Environmental > Aquatic > Marine > Hydrothermal vents | place: Pacific Ocean: East Pacific Rise... | reverse complement strand
TATCGAAGCCTGCACCGGCACGAACAATAACTTTTAAATTTTTTGCAGCATCAAGAACTTCTTTTGTTGCTTTGTCGCTACGAATAATCATTGCATCAACATCGGCAACTGCCTCAATTAATTGCGATTTGTCGGTATATTTTTCTAGTAAAACAAGTTCGTATCCTGCTTTATCGGTAACTTCTTTTATTCCTGCTACAGCTGCAGGAGCAAAAGGTTTTTCGGTTGCTATTAATACTTTCATATTTTATTTCTTAGATTCAAATTCTTTCATTGCTGCAACTAATGCTTCTACACTTTCGGTAGGTAATGCATTGTATGTAGATGCTCTAAATCCACCAACAGAGCGGTGTCCTTTAATTCCAACCATACCTCTTTCAGTTGCAAAAGCCATAAAGTCTTGCTCCAGCTCTTTGTATTCTTCGCTCATAACGAAGCATATATTCATTATAGAACGGTCGTTTACGTCTTTAATAGTAGGAACAAACATTTTGTTGCGGTCAATTTCGTCGTAAAGTAAATTTGCTTTAGCAACGTTAATTTTGTTCATTGCTTCAACACCACCGATAGATTTAATCCACTTAAGAGTTTGTACACCGGTGAAAATAGGTACAACAGGAGGAGTGTTAAACATTGAATCGCCTTTTACGTGAGTACGGTAGTCAATCATTGTAGGAATTGGGCGGTCAACTCTACCCAATGCACTTTCTTTAACAATAACGAAAGTTACACCTGATGGTGCAAAATTCTTTTGTGCTCCACCGTAAATTAAATCGTATTTTGATACATCAACAGGACGTGAGAAAATATCAGAACTCATATCAGCAATTAATGGAATTTTACAATCCATATCGTGCTTAATTTCTGTTCCGTAAATAGTATTGTTAGTTGTGATATGGAAATAATCTGCATCAGCAGGTACTTCGTAATCTTTTGGAATATAATTGTATAATGAGTCTTTTGATGATGCAACTTCAACAACCTCACCAAAGAAATTAGCTTCTTTTTGTGCTTTGTTTGCCCAAGTACCTGTGTTTAAATATGCCGATTTCTTATTCATAAAGTTATAAGGAACCATCATAAATTGAGTACTTGCTCCACCACCTAAAAATAACACTTTGTATCCATCAGGAATATCAAGAAGTTCTTTAAATAAACGCTCGCCTTCTTCTGCTACTGCAACAAACTCTTTGCTACGGTGAGAAATGCTCATTAACGAAACTCCTGTATTAGCAAAATTATCTAATGCTTTTTTTGTTTCCTGAATTGCAGACTCAGGTAAAACTGATGGTCCTGCATAAAAATTGTGTACTTTCATTATATATTATTTTAAGTTTTGTAAATTAATTGTTGATATTTAGAGTGTTACATTGTTATTACAACATTTAAATATCTTCAACAAATATACATAAAAGAAAAATAATATTATATGATATTTTTTATGTTTTTAAATTGTTGAGTAGAATTTATTTTATCTACCATCTTCAAAAACGTCAGTGTATTTTTTGATAAACTTAAGAATGAAATATAATATTAAACTACCAACCATTGCGTAAAATATCCAAGTATCTAAAGCAAAAGTTTTTGTTTGAATATATTCTTTTATAAGTCTGAAAATATAAAAAATTAGGAAAACGGCTGCTAAGCCATTTTTTTCTTTTTTAATTACTTTCTTTAATGAAAATGAAATATTTGGTTTAATATAATTTTTTAGGGAAAGAATGAATGCAGGTGTTTTTTCTGCCCATTTTAAATAAACATCACCAAATTTACGTCTTAAAAATTGTTCTTCAGCAAACATTATTCTTTCGTAATATACCCAATAAATAAATATAAATGCCACAATAAACCAAGCATTTTGAACTAATAATGCAGGTCCAAGCCACATTAAAAAGTTGCCTACATATAATGGGTGACGAACCATTGAATATATACCTGTTTGATTTACTACATCGGCTAATTGTTCGTCGGTGTTTCTTCCTGAAGTATTTGCAGGAGAATATCCTACAGTGTAAATTCTAACAATTAAACCTAGCATTGATACGACTAAGGCTATTATTTCATAATTTTCGTAGCTTATAAGATTGTCGTAACCAACCGAATATTTTTGCACATATGCAAATACAACCATACTTCCGCTTAATAATAATAAAGGTAATGTTCCTCTGTATTTGAATAAAAAATTTCCTTGTTGTTCTAATTCTTCTTGTAAAGCCATATTGAAATATTAAAATAATGTCGCCAAAAGTAACAATAAACTTATTATATGGCAAATATAAAAAATATATGTAATTTTGCTATGAATGAGGTGATTATGGTTTTGAATATAAACTGTTAATTTGTTATATTTATTTTTTACAGTTTTTTCCAAACCAATGTATGCCAGAAAAAGTATTTAGAGCCAACCACTTCAATTTCTTTTTCTCTCATTTCAGTTACCTTAAGATTGAAGTACATTCCTTTTTCCGGACCATACATTTTCCCATTTATCCAATTCTTTTCACTACTATCGTATTCAAGACCTTTTATGATTACCATTCCAATTAAAGGTGTATTTTGTTTAGCTTTGTTGTTGTTATTTATATCGGTTGTTTGTCCATTTTCAAAATTATTTAAAGCGATAATTTTTCCATAGAATTTATTATTATGTTTAAAAATTTGTACGTCTAATTTGTTTGGTAAATGATATTTACCGATTATATCCTCGGCTTTTTGAGCATATATTAAACTTGATATGAAAATAGATAATAATAATAAAGTATTTTTCATATATTATTTTTTTTAGAATTTTTTAATGAGGCTGTTTCAAAATAGTAATAACGAGCCTTTTGAGACGTTCTCATTTTGTTTTATAATAAAAATTTTAAAAATTGTATTTAATTTTCATATACGCCATTGTGTTATCTTGATATTGACCAAACTGCCCGGCTTTATCACCAACAAATATATTTGCACCAAGAAGAATATTAAAACTATCATCAAAATCGTAAGAGATTTTAGGTCTGATAAGCGCGTCTTCTCCAGTTAAACCTACATAAGAGAATAATTCAAGATGTAATGTTTCGCGAAGCATATCGTAGTGAGCTAAGAATGTAGCCATATTGTTTATTTCGTCATCAACCATACTATTGCTGTAATCCATAATATATTTTTGTATAAACTGACCACTTAGTTTAACATCTCCTATACTAAAGTCAAGACCAATAACATAATTTATGTAATCTTTTTGAATAATAGCGTCTTTTGCCATAGGGTTTTCTGTCTGAAAATATTTTCCGTTGTAATATGCGGCTTCTCCCCGAAGAATAAGACCTCGTATTTCTGTACTGAATGAACCTCCTGCAACATTTAATCTATGGTGTTCAGGAGTTATTGTTAAGCTTGTCAGCATTGGAGATGGAGGAGTGTTTGTAGTATCCATACCAAAGTTTTTTTGAACGTGCATTGTAGGGTTGTCGTCCCAAGTATATCCTCCCATAATATCGAAATCTACTTTAGATGTCATTGCCGACCATTTCATAAATACTTCGGTATTTTCAAACGATGGCTTTATTTTATTTCTACTCCAATCGAAAGTTGTTGGTGCTGGAAATTCCGGTTTAATATACCATATTGAATTTGGTGCAGGACGAATTGTTGGGGTAAATTGAGGAATAGCAATTAACTCAATTGTGCTATTACCTATATAATAATCTAATTTAGCAGCTATTACACCTGTTCTTATTTCGTCGAAATCTGGTAACAAGAATTCGGTTAAATTTAAAGGTGAAACTATATCGGTAATGAAAACACCATCAGCTTTACCCCAAACAATTTGTTGTTTACCTATTCTAACATCAAATTTATTGAAGTACATATCAGCATAAATTTCACGCATTCTAAAATTTAAACTATCCGCATTATACAAATATAACATAGGGTTAGCTTTAAATGCAACTTTTTCTCCACGTTTCTCAAAATTTAGGTTTAAAGTTTGTTGAATTATAGCGAAATTGCCTGTTGTGTCTAACAATACGCCTTCGTAAGTTCTAGCAAAACCTGAAATGTCGATTAGGTTTTGAGCTTTTGTGTATAAGCTTGCAGTTATAAGCAAAGCAAAAATAAAAATTTTTGTTCTCATAATATTTTGTTTTAAAAATTTAATTTTTCTGTCATTATACCAAATCGTAAAACTGTAATTTGGTGGTTGAAATATATGTTATAGTAGTCCATTCCATGATAAAAAGATGTGAATAATCCAATATCTTGGAGGAAATGAGGATGGTAAAAGAATGTTAAAGATAAATTTAATCGGTCGATAGAATACCAGTGCAAATTATTATAGTTGCCCAACATCCAATTCGATTTTGCTTTAACAGAAAAACTAGCCTTTTTATGTTTTATACAAGGTCTTAGAGGTAGTTTAAAGATTGAAAAAATCATATTCCATCTGTACAAACTGTATATTCCTATTAATTCTTTATTGTTAAGTTTTTCAGGATGAATCTCAATAGAAGTAGAAAAAAATTGAACGGCATTAAATTGCTTATTTAAATTTGTTTTTAATAATCCAATTTCAAAATAATTTGTTGCGAAATTACCGGATTTTGTATTTATTTCTCCGTTTTCTAAATAAAAATCATCTTCCTGACCGTTTGAATGATGAGCAATTCTTCCCCATATATTAATACTGTTTATATTTGGATATTTATTTAAACGATAATATGCAGTTATTTGAGGCATGTAGCTAGGAGTACGAACGGGGAAAGATTCTTCTTGATACATTCTTAATATTATTTGTGGCGTTAAAACGCCCACCAATCTAGATTTTTTACTTGTGCGAATATAAAAATTTGGTGAAATATTAGCTTCAAACCATAGTGGTTTTATATTCCCAATATCGATTGGAAATGTTATATAGCTTTCGCCCTGATTTATATGAGCAATGGTTGTTAGTTTTAGTGTGTTGTTGAGAGTGTCGTTAACAACTTGAGCACTTACAATAGTTGAGCAAATAATAAGTATATATGTTGTTATTTTCCTGTACATTTTTTGTGTAAAAATTGGTATGTTAATTTTTATTTACATTAAAATTTTTATTTGACTTATTGTTGTTGTAAGTGTTTGTTTGTTAGTGAGGTGGCTTGCGATAAAATATATTTATTTTTATAATAAATATGCTTTGTTTTTTATTAATTACTACTATATAAATATTTTAGAGTATATTTATATAGTAGTATAATTTGGGTGAATTATATTCCTCGCATCATCATTCTTTCAGTAAATTTAGAAGCAGGTACACCTGTGTTTATATTTATGTCAGATAATTGTATTGTAGTTTTGTGATTTTTTTGGATGTTTTTCATTTCGGAACTAGATATAATCCAATAACCGGATACTTTTTTTACATTTTTAATTGTTAACACTTTTAATAATTCTCCATCTTCATCATAAAATTCTTTTTTCATACCAACAAAATTATCTTTACGAATCCATGTTCTTGTTTTAGAGTACATATAATCTTCATCTTTAGACACACTTTCTACAACATAGCATGCATGACCATCTATGGTTTCTTCTTTTAAAAGTTTGTGAACATCAGCATCTAGTTTACGATCGCCTAAATCATCATAAGTAAAATCAGAACCCATAAAATAATCGCTTTTACTATCGCTTGAAATACGTTTTACTTTTTTAAGTGCTGGCAAATAAATCCATTGGTCATCAGCTTTATTATCGTCATCGTAACTCCAATTCATAAACGATGTGTTTTTAACATCGGCAGGAGATAAAAAAAACATTATGCTTTTATCTACTTTGCCAAAATCCTTTGTGTATTGTTGAATTTTACGTACACGAGTTTGTCCACTTTTGTTTACAAGTGTCATTGTTAAAACTGATGTTTGGTCATCACCTGTAGGCAAATTATATGCTTTATCAACTATTTGACGACCTGATAATTGTGCGTTTGCACTAAATACTGTTGCTAATGTTATTGCAACTACTATTACTAATTTAAAAGTTTTCATTTTATATAAATTTTTATGGTTATACTTTTTTATTGAATGTATAGCACTTTTAAGGTGCTTTGCATTTGTTTTTATTATTTCTTTTTAAAATAAATATTACTAACATAAAGTAGTACAAGCATTATTGTAAGAGTTCCTACAAAACTTGTAAACATATTTAAAGAAACTAATGCTCCTAGTTCTCTATTTGGAGGGAAAACAGAGAATAATAGGACTAAAAAACCTGCTATTACTACTACTGCATTAAAAATAATTGCTTTACCTGAATGTGCCATTGTAAGCTGTGCTGTTTTCATTCTGTCATCAGAGTTTTGTGCATTATGTCTGTATTGTTCTAAGAAATGCACTGCGTAGTCTATACCTATTCCGATAGCTATACTAGAGAGTAGTGCAGTTGTAGTACTTAAAGGAATATTTAAGAATCCCATAATTCCAAAACTTATTGCTGCTGTTAAAATTATTGGTACTGAGCTAATTAAACCGATTTTAATATTTTTAAACATTGCTGATAATAATACGATTATTATTATTAATGATAGTATTAAACTTTTAATCTGTCCCTCAAGAATTAAGTCGGTAAATACTAGGCCTTTATAACCACTACCAGCATAGTTCATTGATATTCCAAGTTTTTTAAAATCGTTTTCGTAAGAATGTATGATATTTAATGCTGAGTTAATGGCTTTTGAATCGTCTTTTTTTAGTTGGAAAGTTACATTTAATTTTTCGTAATTGTAATCAACAACTTTATTAAGATTTTCCGGATCGCCTGACATTTCGTAAAGTAATAAATATTGAGCAATCATATTTTTACTATCAGGAATTGTGTTAAATTCTTCCTTATCTGCATTCATTACTTTGTTCATTCTATCGATGTAATCGGCAAGAGAGAATGTATTTCCAACTACTTGAAGTTTGTTATCAACATCTTTTTGCATTTTATCGACGAGTTTTAAAACTTTAGGTTCTTTGAATTTATCTTTAATACCATTAGCATCAAGAATTAGATTTAATGAACTTGTTCCTCCAAAATTTTCGTTAATAAATTTGTCTGTTAATACTATATCACTATCTTTTTCAAACTTATCTAAGAAGCTTGAGTTAATCCACATTTTTTGCATACCAATAATTGATAATACGATTATTGCAGCAGAACCTAATATGGATATATATTTGTGTTTTATCACAGATTTTGCAAAGTTATTAGCTAGTTTAGAGTGAGAATGACCTTCTTTATCTTCTTCATGATTTAATTTTTTAGCTTTTGGTAATCCAAAAATCATAATACCGGCAGGAAGAAAAACTAGCGAAAATATCATTGCCATCATTACTCCAAATGCTGTAAAAATTCCAAAATATTTTACAGGATATACCTCTGATGTAAGTAATGAAATAAATCCCACAGCAGTAGTAACTGAAGTCATTACTACTGGTTTCCATAAATGTTTTAGCATATCTTTAGTTGCCTCTAATTTTCCTGCGGTAGGATTGTGGTCAACAAAAGTATGTAAGTGGCTATATAAATGTATTCCGTCAGCAACGCCAATGGCTATTAGCATTACCGGTATCATTGTAGACACTGCATAAATTGGTATTCCAACAGTTGCCATTAAGCCGAATGCCCATATTGTTGAAAGAAATACCACACCAAGCGTAATTAATGTACCTTTCAAACTTCTTAATGTAATAAATAATACTAAAAAGATAACTAATATTACAATAGGTACCATTCGCTTCATATCAGCTGGACCTAAAAGTGCCATTTCACCTTCTACTATAGGACGACCTGCTACATATATTTTTATGTCTTTAGTTTCTGATAGTTTAGCCGATTTTAGAATTTCATCGTAAAATTTAGGTGTAAATACATCTTTGCCAATTTCAGCAATTATTACAGTAACTTGTTCATTCTTGGATACTAATCTGCCATAAATCATTTCGTTTCTACGAACTTTTTCTTGTAAAGCTTTTAATTTTTCTGGTGTTTTAGGAACTCGTTTGTAGAAACGTTTTACATCCATTCCGTCCTCGCTACCTACTATATTATCGGCATTGTAAAGTGATGTTACATCATCTTTTTCAATTTCGTTAAATTTTTGAAAACGTTTGGTTAATTGTTTTAATGTGTCGAGTGTAGCACTATTATATATACCTTTTTTGTTCTGCACGGCGATAATTATACCATCTTTAATGTTAAACCAACTTTCTGCTTTATCGCTATATATAAATGCGGGATGGTCTTGTGGCATATATTTATCCAAATTTGTTTCCATCCTTGTATTTTCTTTCATTTCTAAAACAAAATATGCCGAAATAGCAATTATGATTATCATTGATAACCATTTGAAATCCAGTAGTCTATTTAAAAAATTACCCATTATTTTATAGTTTTACTAATTAATTACGTGGCAAAGTTAGTTAGTGTTCACTAACAATGCAAATTTATTTTGTTTTTTTATAAGAATTTAACATTTAGTTATTCTATTTTAAAAAGCAAGTCTTAATTCTATCCTAGCCATCATTATGCCATTATCAAATACAATAGACTTTATTCTGCTACCTATTACAGTAACTTTTAAGTGCTTTTTAAATGCTAATAATCCAAATTCTATGTCTTGTTCGTTAGTTTTACTATTTTCGAGTTCTCCAACAGCCTTAAATGCGATGTGTATTTTTAGTTTACCGGGAAAACGATGTTTTATTGCTGCTTGCCACAAGGGGAAATTAGGAGCATCCATTCTAACAACTTCGCCTATGAATAGGTTACTAAATAATGGTTGGAAAATGGCATTATTGTCGATGTCATATTTCCCAATATACGCACCTGATATTTTTGTTAAAGAGCCGTTATTCCACGATTGACTTTTTCCAATTTTTGCAATATATGCAATAGTGTTATTATTCAGCATATTTTGATAAACACCGCCGGCTTGCATAAAAAAGCCAAAAGGTAAAACAAAATCAACTAATAATCCTGTGTAAAGTTTGTTGTTAGGAATGTATTCTTCTGTTCCAAATTCATCGTAAACAATAACCCCAACATTTTTCACAGAAAAACTTTGTTTAGAGTTAGATTTATTATTGTCAGAAAATTCGTCAGAATTACCAAATTCGTTAAAATCATGATTCTCGTGAAACTCATCGTTGCTACTAGAAAATTCATCATTGTTTTTTGTTTCTACTTTTTCTTTAACGTGATGAGGATTCCAATTTAATGCAAAGCCAACAAGATTTGTTTCTCCCACCTTTTTACCTATTTTTTCTGTAAAATCGGGGTTTACAATGCTGTATAAGTGTCTATTTGAACAAAATCTACCCATTCTGGCAAAGCTTTTATTAACTGTTCCGCCACGTACATTTATAGTAAAAGCGCCTATTTCTTTGTCTATGCTTGCACCTAATACTCTCTCGTCAATTAAAAAGAAATCTCCTAAACGTGTTTCGTGTAAACCTACTTTAATTTTTGTTTTTTCATTAGAGAATGAATAAAAAGCTTGACGCATACCAAAATGCCTACTATCGGTTAGGGTTGAGTTATCTACATATGCAGAGTTTTGCCAATTTTTGTATCCGCCTTCGAAATATATATGACTTTTGTTTTTCATAAAACCAAAATCTAATGCGGCTAAAATCATACCTCCTCTAATTTTTGTTTTATCTTCAGCTAAGCTATCGTAAGGGCTAGTCATCATTCCAGGGCCTGTTGTTCCTTCTATTGCCCATAATAGATTTCCGTCTTTTTTAAAGGGTGTTAAATGTGCACCTAACATACTTCTACAATCCATTTGGGCTGATGCCGAAAATGAATTTATTATTATGATAATTACTGATATAAGTACAATTTTTGTTTTCATTTTATTGATTTTTATATGTTCATTTTTTTAATTCCTTTAAGCACAATTTGTCCTTTGTGGCTTTTGGTGTTTCTGAAAGGTTGAATACTTTTTATGTTACAATCGTTCATACATTCGCCGCACATTATACATTCTTGATTATCAAGTTTTGACTCTTTTCCTTCACGAGTAATTGCATTTATATTACACGATGTGCTACAAGTTTTGCAACCGGCACAAGAGTTTGTAATTCCTAGAATTGCAGCTCCGGGAATTTTTGTAACCCATCCAAATATTAATCCGGCAGGACAAACTGATTTACAGAATGGGCGATGAATAAATAATGAAGTGATTAGTAATATTCCTAAAAGTATGTATCCGGTTATATTTGGAGAGTACAGGTTGAAAATTACTTTAAAAGGTCCAATTTTACTCCATTCTATTGTTTGTGTAATTATTAATTGAATAAGTATTATAGCAAGTAAAACGTAGCGAATAATACGCATTACTTTTTGTGCTTTTTCAGTTTGTAGAATCTTAATTTTTCCAATGTATAAAAATTCTTGAATTGCTCCTAAATAACATATCCATCCACAAAATACTTTTCCTTGGAAATATGTAAGTATTAAAACACCTATAAATAAAACACCTGCGGTCCATTTCCAAGTTGCACCAATGATGTATAGGAAAGTATTTTGAAAACTAGAAATAATTCCTGGGCCACCACGATAAAATCCCAAAATAACAACAGCACCGAGTAAAAATAGAGGGCGTAATTTTCTTGTTTTTTCGTGGCGAACAAAAATACCTGCAATAAATGTAGCAAATAAAATACCTATTGCCCAATTAAAGCGGTTCCAATTTGTTTTATGAATAGGTTCTGCAATTTCTTCTTCGTCAGAAAACTCACTGAATTTATCATCACTAGATTCGGCAAATTCATCATCGCTTGCAAATTCATCTTCAGAGAATTCTTCATTATTTCCATTCGAAAATTCGTCAGTCTTTGATACTTGTTCAGTATTGTCTTCAAAATCCGTAAATTCATCATCTTGAGCAAAGCTAAAGTTTGAGAATATACTAATGAGGATAGCTACAATAATATAATTATGTGTCATAGGTCAATTTTTGAAGTAATTTTTTAACAACCAATTTTAAAGTTTATGGTTTAAATTAGTTAGCCATATTAAGTTTAAGTGTACCAAAACCTCCGTCTTTTTCACATTCTCTAATAGTTGTGAGGTTAATGTTCTTTCCTTTTGATTTTGTAACTACCATCATTAATTTACGTTCCCAATTATTAGCTGTTAGCTGTTTCCACTGTGTTGATTTTATCACTTTTAAGCCTTTTAGCTTAAATTTTGTAGCATTCATTTTTACTGGGCAAGAGCGGTGTGTTAAGGCTACCTTTACTATTACGATTATTGTATCGCCAATATTGTAGCTTTCTTTTTTGCCTTTGGTAATCTCAAATTCAATTTCACAAGCTTTTGAAGTTTTGGGTGTAAATAATAAAACTAATACACTTGAAAAAATTATTAAAATCCAATTTGTTTTCATTTTTAGTTAATTTATTATGTTAATAATTATTATAGTTAATGTTAACTAACAGAGGGGTTAAATAAAAAACTGAATGCATTGTTATTTTTCTAAAATGAGTTTAAGCCCATTAATTAATTTTTGTCCTTCTGTTTGTAAATTAGAGTATTGGTCTCGCAAATCCCACTGTTTTACTCTAAATCGTAAGGCTCCAATAACAATAAGTGCAAGGGTTTTATTGTCAATGTCATTACGAACTTCATTTTTGTCTTGTCCTTCTTTAATAATATCTTCTATAGCTTTTTCTTTTGCATTCATCATTTTTACAATTTTTTCTTTAAGAATTTCTTCATTTTTGAAAATCTCTTCAGAAAAAACTACCGATATATGTGATGGTTCTATGGTGAAAATTTCGATAATTTTAGTAAACATGAATTCTATTTTACCAATAGCAGTATCGTCTATATCTTTTAAAGCTTCATTCATAAATGATGACATTTCTTCAAAATTTTGGAGTATTTTGAGTAAAATGTCTGTTTTGCTTTCGAAATGACGATATATTGCAGGTTCTGAAATGCCAATTTCTTTCGATAAATTTTTAATAGTTAAACCTTGTATGCCCTTTGTGGCAATAATGTCGATTGATTTATCAATTATTTCTGTTTGACGTTCTGTAAGCATTTATATTTTAATTAAAATATTTTACAAATATAGTTAGTGTTTACTAACTAGCAAAATTTATTTTATAATTATTAATAATTTATTTTAAATTCATCAATTACTTGTTTCACTGATTTAATTGAGTTTATTGCTCCAACAGATTGACCTGCCATAAAAATATTATTAAAATCATCAGATGTTAAAGTTTTCATACCGTCTTGCATACTTATATTCATACCTGAAAGCTTTTGTTCTAATTTGTTTAGTTGTTCACTTTTTATAACCGTCGCCGGAGTGCCGGTAAGGGCTTTTGATAAAACAATATCGTCAATATTAGCATCAATTACAGCTTGCTTGTATGCATTCGAAACAGGCGATTCTTTGCAAGAAATAAATGGCGTGCCTACAGAAACCCCATCAGCACCTAAAACAATTGAAGCAGACATTGCCTGTCCTGTAGCTATTCCTCCGGCTGCAATTATTATTTTATCAGGATATTGTTTTCGTAATATTGGTATGAGTGTAAGTAAATTATTGTTTCCTGCATGTCCTCCTGCTCCGTGACCAACAGCAATAACACCATCGGCATTAACTTTAAAAGCTTTCTTTGCAAATCGTTGATTTACAATATCACTTAATACAATACCTCCATATTCATGAACTCGTTTAATTATTTCTTTTGGTCCTCCTAAAGAAGTTATTATTAAAGGAACTTTATTTCTTACAATAATATCAAGATGTTCTTTGTAATTATTATTTCCAACAATTAGTAAATTTACGCCGTATGTCCCTTTATAATTATTTATAGTAGAGTTAAGCTCTATAATATCGTTTTCTAAATCTATCGAATTTTTATAGTTTAAACTTGCTAAAGTACCAATACAGCCTTGTTTTATTGCTTCACTTACCATGTTTTTATCGGTAACCATATACATTGGAGCCATTATTAATGGGAAATCAATGTTTAATTTTTTAGTTAAATGAGTTTTAATACTTTTCATAAAAAACGTAATTTAGAATGCAATTATATAAAATCTTTAATTTATATCAGTAAATTTGTGCCGTTATGATAAAAAGATATAAGAATTCGATAATAGGAGGATTTGTTGTTGCTTTTGTATTAGGTATGATAAATATAAAAGTGCGACTTGATGGTGTTAAACCAATGTTGCTGGGAGAGAGGTTTTTACCTAGTATAGGTGGTTGGATTGAAATTTTTATTATTTCTATTTATGCCGGTTATATTATTCATAAAATGATTTCTACAAGAAATACAGCTAAGTGGCGAAAATTAA
>Ga0256827_10001949_pt1 | contig 13339 bp, 13 predicted proteins | sample CV84metaG_FD_185977 | JGI IMG/M metagenome (GOLD analysis project Ga0256827, IMG submission 185977) | Hydrothermal vent microbial communities from East Pacific Rise, Pacific Ocean - CV84 | ecosystem: Environmental > Aquatic > Marine > Hydrothermal vents | place: Pacific Ocean: East Pacific Rise... | reverse complement strand
AATACAACATACACAAACCTGTAGTATACAGTACCGTCACAGCTATAGTATCAAGTGGAAACTACCCCCCTACTCCCGATTTTAATACTGTAGATGTAGATGACAAAGGTAGAATTCGAGTTGTCTTTCACTTCGACCCACAATACCCAACAAGCTGTTATATCAGATTTGCAAACTTTTGGAGTGGTAACGGATGGGGAGCTCAATTTATCCCAAGGGTTAATACAGAAGTAATAGTAAATTTCCTCAATGGTGATCCTGATAGACCTGTAGTTATCGGCTCACTCTATAATGGAGAGAACAAAATCCCTGAAGATTTACCTGCAAACAAGACCAAATCATATATCAAAACCCAATCCATGCCAGGAACTCCTAGTGAGTTTAACCTACTAAGTTTTGAGGACAAAGGTGGCTCTGAACTAGTCCATATGAAAGCTCAAAAAGACCATCTGCTTCATGTACTTCATGACAGTGATAATAATATTGACCATGATGAGAGAACTGTGGTAGGGCATGATAGAACAGAGCATGTCAAACATGATGAAAAGATTACTATTGATAATAATCGGACTGAGAAGGTTGGGGTCAATGAGGATATTACTATTGGTGTGAATCGGACTGAAAAGGTGGGAGCAAATGAGAATGTTATGATAGGAGCAAATCAATCTCTAAAAGTTGGAGCTAATCAGACAGAACTAGTAGGAATGGCAAAAACAGAGACTATTGGTATAGCTAAAGCTCTCTCTATCGGTGCAGGTTATCAAATTAGTGTAGGAGCAATGATGAATACAACTGTTGCTCTAGGACAAGGAACAGAAGTCGGACTTAATAAAACAACACAAGTTGGAAAAATCTATACTTTGACAGCAGAAGATGAAATTGTATTACAAACAGGAAAATCAAGTTTAACTATGAAAAAAGATGGGACAATTATATTAAAAGGTAAAGATATAAGTGTTAGAGGTAGTGGAGAAATAGATGTAAAAGCATCCAAAAATATCACAATGAAAGGAAAAAAGATTCTTGAAAACTAATAAAATAGATAAAAATATAATCAAAGCATCACTAAAAGCTACTATAAACTATCCTTATAATCTTGTAGCTACTATCAAAGAGATTTTTGATAGAGCCAATGCAGAGGTGACTTTCACTATTGATGAAGTAGAATACAGTTATAGAGCGATAACTACTCAACCTCTACATCAAGAAGATAAATCAAATGAGTGTCTTTTGTCATTTAATAGAGGGAAACTTAGCCAACCCATTATTATAGGCATAATCCAATCAGATGATAACAGACCACTGATACTATCGTGTGATGATGGGGTTATCTTGGAGTGTGGAGATACGACAATAGAGCTTGATGGTAGTACGCTAAATCTTCAAGCACCACATATCAACTCCCAAGCCTATGGACCTCATCGTATCAAGGGTGCTTCGGTCAAGATAAATTAGGACAAGGAGATGACACTACACAATGCAACCAAGTTCAAAGCAGGATATACGGTAGGATTAGAGAAGAGTGGTCGCCACTGTTTGGTAGTGGTAGCAAAAGCTTCATTTAATCTACCTACAGAGAGTTCAAAACCACCAACGCTAAGAGAGGAAGATAAACAGATAGAGATATATCTAACAGATTCATTTACAGGAGAAGCAGGATATTCAGCACCTATTTATGAGAATGATTATGCACCTATCAAACCAAAGTGTGATGTTATCTTAAATGGTAGTGCATACTCCTATCCAGAAAAAGAGACAACTCAAACGGTAGTTAGATTACGCATAAGCAGTTTAGATAAATCTTTTAGAGTCAAAGGGGTCTCTTTTTGGAAAAATGGAAAAGCAGAAAAACCAAAACCCTTTACAAAACAGCCCTTCTCTTATGATACTGCTTATGGTGGGTCTGATTTAGATAGAGAAAACTCCACCCAAGAGGAGCAACTATATACAACTTTTATAACCAATCCTATAGGACAAGGTTTCTATCCTCACTGTTCTACAAGAGAGTTAGAGGGCAAAGCTTTGGCTATTACAGAAGAGCTAGAACAACAAGCCATCTATCCAAACCATACAAACTACAAAGCACAATCTTTTGGAGCAGTAGCTAGAAACTATTATCCTCGTTATAAGTTGGGGGGTACTTATGATGAGTATTGGCAAGAACATACAAGACCTTTTTTGCCAAAAGATTTTGATGAAGCCTATTATCAATGTACCCCAAAAGAGCAACAAATCCCATATCCAAAAGGTGGAGAAGAGATCTATCTAAAGGGTCTAACTCCTAATGGTGAACTCTCATTTACTCTACCCTCAATAGATATTCCTATGGAGGCAATAAAAGCAAATGGGGATAGAGAAAAACTCTCTCCTGTGATAGATACTTTGACTTTTGAGCCCGACCTTGGGTATTTTACAATGGTATATAGAGCCAAAATTAAGCTAAAGAGAAGTATTCACGAGATTGACACTGTGATAGTTGGTACTCCTAATAAGCTTTGGGAGAAAAAAAGACTCTATGGAGAGTGTTATGAAGAGGAGATAAGTGATGGCTAATGATGTTTTTGCTAACGGTTTAGAGATAGCGTGTAAGGCAGCCGATGGGAAATCTATCGCTGCTTTTCCTGACCCATGTTGGTCTCCACCAACTCCCACTGCTGGATATATTGTTATACCTTATGCCAATACTACTTTTGCCAAAGATACTGCCAATGCTTCAAAGACGGTTTTTATTACCAATAAACCTGTAATGAAAAAAGATGTCTCCTATTTTAAAACCTCTACAGGTAATGAACCTGCTACTGGTCCTAAAGGGGTGGTTACGGGGGTTAAAAAGGGGAAGGCTTATTTTGTCTCTTGGTCTATGAATGTGAAGGTTGAGGGGAAGAATGTGGATAGACATACAGATAGTATGACACATAATCATGGGTCAATGGCAGGGAATACAGGAGTTTGGAAGTATATTGATACTGCTACTAGAAGAAATGCTTGTAAAGATGATTTTAAAAAAGTTCAAAAAAAGTGTAAACCTATGAAAAAAGGTACAAAAGGTAAACGAAAGGGCAAACAAGTTTTCAACAAAACAAAAGGTGCATGGAAAGAGAAGTATTGCAAAGGGTTACAAGCAGCTGCTCCAACAAAAGATGACTTTTCTCAAAAAGAGCTTAAAGAACGATTAGAGAAGATGACTGATACCAATAAAATTGTAGCTGACACTTTACAAAAAGCAAAAGATTATGCCAAAGAAAAAGCTATAGAGATAATAGAAAAAAAAGCAGCAAAAGTTCTTGCAAAATCACTTATCAAAGGTTGGTTAGGACCTATTGGATGGGCTTGGACAGCTTATGATGTTATTTCTACAGGATTTGAAACAGCTGATTTATATAAAAAACTAAATGAACTTCAAAAAGATATTGATAAATTAAATGATACAGTTGATAAGGTCAAAGCATTAGCGGATAAAGATACATTAGAAGCTAGAGATATAGCAGATGCACAGACTCTTATTGCTAATGCCAATCCTTGTTTAAGAGCTAGAAAATGTATGCTTGTTCCATATCAAAAATCTCAACAAGCTGGTTCTAGTGCGAGAGATGGTAATAGTGGATGCTGTAAGGGACAAACAGCTCATCATGTAATTCCAAAAAGTCAATTTTTGCAAGAATATAAAAAAGGAGAAAAAAGAAAAAAAATATCTGATTGTCCAAAATATAGTGAAAAAAAAGCTCCTTGCATCTGTGTAGAAGGAACAAGTCATTCTCGCGGAGGAACACATGAATCTATCCATACTAATCTTGAATCAAGAATTGAAAATGGTGCCGATAGTAAAGGTGAGTGGACATATGCAAAGGCTAGAGACGAATCTATAAAATCAGTAAAATCTGTTGCACCTCAATGTAGTTCTGCTTGTCTTAAAGCTCAACTAGACAATTATCACAAACAGGCATGTCAACAGTCAGGAGATAATTTCAAACTGAGAAGTGCTAGTGCTCAAAAAAATAAAACACATATTAGAACCAGAACAAGAGGAGAAGATTAATTATGCAAAAAAGTAGATATAAATATATGCAAAAACATGTAAAAGGTACATGGGTACAATGTTATGCTGTAGAGAATAAAGATAAAGTTTACTTAGGATTACAAGATGATGACGATACTTGTATATGTTATTACGATTCAAAAATAGAACGAAAATGGGGTTCAAACTGTAAATTAGGTTTTTATCGTGCCAATTGTTGTGTTATTCCTAATAAAAACAATAGTTTTCTCTTAGTTGGTTGGAAAGGAGATATTTTTGCTCAAAATGGATTAAAACAGGATAAATATAACTCAAATGATATGATTCCAAACTTAGAAAAAGAAGAACCTATCCCTTTGCTATCGAACTGTTCTCTCTCCTCAATAAGTGTGATAGATGGTCAAGCTTACGTAGTAGGTGCATGGAGAACTGTATTTCGTAGAGATGGTGTAAATAGTTGGACATGTCTTCATGGAAATGATGCCAAAGAGGTGGAAAAATTACAAAAATCTAATAGAGATATAGGGTTTAATGATATAGATGGTTTTTCTAAAGATGAAATTTATGCTTGTGGTGGAGATGGAGACCTTTGGAGTTATGATGGGAAAAAATGGAAAGCTATCGATGCTCCAACCAATAAAGCAATCTCTTCTATCTGTTGTGCTTCTAATGGAAAAGTCTATATAGGTTGTTATGATGGAACACTTATCGAAGGTAGAGGAAGTAATTGGAAAGTGCTAAAAGAGAATCTTAATATGGAGCATGATGTATACTTCTTAGAAGATATGATTTGGTATCAAGATAATCTCTATATAGCTTGTGGAAAGTATGGGCTTTATATTTATGATGGAAAGAGCATTTCAACTGTTTCAGGGTTAACAAGTATGGGTAGCATTTTAGGAAAAGAAGAGATGCTTAGTGATGGTATAGATAGGGCTCTTAACGCAGGTGGAATGAGTGAAGAAGATATTAATTTAACAAATGTAATGAGTACTATGAAGATGAAAAATGATGATATTTTACTTGCTCCAAGCATACTTTCTACGGATGGGGATATATTATTAGTAGGAGATAGTAATAGAGTTGTTGCATTTAATGGGAAAGAGTGGAAAATGTTTTTTAGAACTTATCCTAGTGATGAAGGTGGGAAGTTATGGTAATACGATGAAACCCCTAAAAATAAAATCCCTAGCCATGCACTCCTGCCTAGCCAAAGGAGCAGAACTAAATGCTTCTGCTATGCGTTGTGAATATGATGGATTTACAGAGACAAGTTTTACTCAACCTCACAGTATAGAGCCACAGTTGGGTGCTATGGTAGATATAGAAGAGAGAGGATTGGATAAGCTAACTCGTCTTGCTTTGGATGTAATAAAAGAGGCTGTAGAGGGAAAAGATATAGATTTGAATAGATTGCCTATATACTTTTGTCTACAAGATTTAACAGATAGACCAAGCTATTTTAGTGATGAAGAGCTAAAAGAGGAGTTTATAGAAGATATAGCAAGAGGTTTGGATATAAAGAGAGTGGCAAAAGAGACCAAAATATATCTTTATGATAGATGTGGATTTGTTATGGCATTGAAACAAGCTCAAATAGATATTTATGATAACAGGCACAAAGATGTGTTAATAGTTGGAGTTGATAGTCTTTTAAATGGTGCTTCACTTGCCTATTATGGTGGTGGACTTTATGGTGAGGGAAATAGACTTTTGAGTGATAACAGTAGCAACGGTTTTATACCTGCTGAGGCTTCTACGGCTATACTGCTATCAAAGCCGACAGATATAGAAGATGAGATTATTATCGGTGGTATTGGATTGGCAAAAGAGAAAGCAACCATATATAATGAAGATGAAGTTCTAAGAGGTATAGGTTTGAGTCAAGCGATTATGGAAGCCTCCAAAGAAGCCTCTGTTCCTATTCATGAGACAGGTTTTAGAGTTAGTTCTATCTCTGGAGAGGAGTATTTTTTTAGTGAAACAGCCTTGGCTCATATAAAAACATTGAAACAAAAAGTACCCGAACACCCATTGTGGCATCCTGCCGATTGTATAGGTGAAGTTGGCTCTGCTATGGGTGGGGCGATGGTTGTTATGACCTATTACGCTTTTATAAAAGGGTATGCACCTAGCAATAGTGCTATTTGTCAGATTAGTAATGATAATGAGCTAAGAGGTGCGTTTATAATGCAGTACAAAAAGGTGGATTAGATGTATTTTTCTGATATGATTAAACAACAACTCAAACATGATGCCCCCTATGCGTGGTTTTTAAAAGACCACGCCAAACTAAGCCCTCTATTTAGAAAAAAAGATATAGAACTGCTTGATGAAAAATTAGAGGGATATATAGATTGTTTTGTTTTGTCAAAAAAAGCAGATGATGATATATTAGATATGCTAAAATTGGACGATTGGGGTGCTGTCTATGTAATGGCAAGAGTAGCCTTGGAGTATAATGATGACAAGGCTTTTGAAACGGCTGTAGAGGCTGTCAAGAGTAGAGAACAGACCAAAGAGTTGGCAGAAGCACTCTCTCTCTTTTCTTATCCAAAAATAGAAGAGAAACTCTATCAGCTTATAACAAATCAAAACCCCTTAATCCGTACTGCATCTATATATGTTTTGGATATTTTAAAAATAAAAATCGAACCCAACCTTATTTATAAACTTCTACAAGATGATGAGATCGAAGTCAAAATAGCAACTATAAAACTTATAGGTTCTCATAGACTAAAAGAGTACACAAAAGAGGTAGAAGAGTACCTAAAAAGCGAAGATGAAGAGCTAAGATTTGAGAGTGCCTATACAGGATGTCTCTTGAAATCAAAAGAATCCATATTTACTCTACGAGAATTTTGTTTTACCCAAACTCCATACCTAAGAGAAGCTTTAGCACTTTTATATTATACACTAGATGATACTAAAGTCTATAGCCTATTTCAGAAGATAGCAACCAAAGAGTTCTCTCCTAGAATCAAAGCTTATAATTTTGCTATGTCAGGATTTGCATTAGAGTCTGTACCTATATTATTAGAAAAATCAAAAGAGTTTGAAAAGTCTCTATTTAGTGCCGAAGCCATCTCTTTTATAACGGGTATTGATTTGGACGAAGAGGATTTAACCAGAGAAGAAAATCTAACCCAAGAGGAAGAGAAATTACTATTAGATAGTCAAAAAGCAGATGAAGAGACCCAAGACTATGAAGAGGATTTACCACTACCTGATAGCGAGTTACTTATAAAATGGTGGCAAAAAGAGCAGAAGAGATACAAACCAAAAACAAGATACCTAGCAGGAAGAGAAATAAACATAGAAAATCTACAAATCGTTATAGAAAAAGGAACACAGCCACAAATTAAACTTGCTAAATTAATTTTAGAGCTTAGATATAATCAAAAGGTTAACTTATCCAATCAACTATTTTCTTTGGATTCAAAAGAGAAAAAGGAAGAAAAGAAAAATATTAAAATCACCTATTCCCCTAAAACAGGAGATTATATAGCCACACTACCAAAAGGACACCCACAAACTGATAATTTAAAAATAGAACCTTTTGCTTATGGTTTTTTTAGAGAGGGTGAAGCATTTAATTATTTTGGATTGGAGGATTACGATGTGGGGGAGATTGTTTGGGTATTTGAGTAGGTACAATACAATGAAGAATATAAAATTGATTTCATTTTTAAATAAAGAAGTTAATAATGAATATTTTTTAATTCAATTTTTAAGTAGGAAAGATAAGTGAAAATAGGAAGTAGTAGACAAATTTTTAATAAAATTTTTTATGAATTATCAAGAGAAATAACCCCTTCTGATAAGATGAGTGAAGCATCCGAAAAAATGCGTACAGCATTACTTGTTTTGGGAGGTACAGCTGAAGAAAGTTATCATCCTATTGATAGAATTAAATGGTCTAGTAAATTTCGTACAAAGTGGGAGAGTGGTGAATCAGATTTAGAGGATGCTGATGAGTTATCAAAAGAGGTCTCTGTTCAAGGCATGGCAACTGTAAATGGGGATATATTTATTTCAGATATTTTTGAAAAATTATGGTGTGATGAAATTATTAGAGCGAGAGTATTAGAGTTATATCCTCAGTTTGATGAAATGGATTATGAAGCAATATTTAAGAGTATTTGGCTAGTTTTAATTAGTGTGCAAATGTTTGAAGAGATGTTAAGTCTAGAGACTGATAAAGATTTAGGGATTGATGAATGGATAGAAGCATGTAAAAGACATATGATTTTTTATAGAGATGAAAGAAAAAAATGATGTTGTTTAACTCCCCACACCTTGTGAACCTACACACCTACAACCCTACCCTTCAAAGTTCAATTTTGAAGACATTTGATAATAATAAAAGTGAAGATTGAATGGAAGGGGTGTAATTAAAGGAGTAAAAATGGATTTAGAAAAAGAGTTTCAAAAGATAAAATCCTATATCTATAAATGGCACAAAAAAGATAAAGGCGACTGGTTTCCTGATGAGCAGAATGAGGGAAAAGAGAAAAGAAGTATAGATAAAGACCTTGAAGAAATGCTGAATGATAAAAATGAGATAAAATATTTAGCTCTCTATTTTGAACATATGGCATCATGGAAGATGAATCAATCTCAATATGCACTTTTATATAAAGAGGATAAACCAAGATTTTACAAAGAGTTTGCAGAGTCTAGCGAATATGCTTATTTAGGATTTGTAATAGAGCATAAAAGAGATATTTATTTAGGAATGAGAGGAGTTGGATTTACTTTGGCTATTAATTGTCTATCAGGATGTAACGCAAAATATCAACGCATCGCAGAGGGGATGCTCTACTCTTTAAATACCTATGATCCAAAGAAGGGTAATCATCAAGAAGTTGGGGTAAATATAATGAATGGAAATGAGTTTAGCATATCGGCTTGGTTTATGTTAGATTTATACTGTTTAGTTTATGATAGAAATTACAATAAAACCTATGCAAATTTACCCAAAATTTATGCCCCCTATGATGAAGTATTAAAAGAGTGGAATACAACTAATTTAAAAAAAGTTAACCAACTGGTTTTTTTGCTCTGTGAAATGCATATTATGAAAGCACTAAAAAAGAAAGAGGATTGGGAACAAGAGTTTGATTGGAACGAAAAAAAACTTTTCCCTTTTGAGATACAGGTATGGCTACAGATGAGAAAAGAAGCAGGGCTAAAAAATCCTAAGAGCTATACACACTATTTGATGAATGAACCATTAGGTCAAGTTTTTCCGTTAGAGAAGCCTTTAGCATTTCCAAATATTCCTCATATAGAACTTTTAAAAGTAGAGCATCCTGAACTCTATGAAGCTTATATAAGTGAGCGAAAAAATGGATAGTAGATTAGAAAAATTATTTCAAAAACAGTCAAAAAAAACAAAATTTTCTAATGAAAGCATTAAACAGTTAGAAAAATTGTTTTCTATAAAATTACCAAAAGAGTATAAAGAGTTTTTATTGACTTTTGGTTCAGTTGTAATTGAAGCAGGATTCCCTGATAGTTTTATTGTGGAGTACAAAGATGAAAAAAGAGTTGAAGATATATTGAACTTTCTTTCCAAACAAGAGATAATAGAAGCATATAATGTATTAAGAGAGGAGAATGAGTATGAAGGAGAAGCTCAAATACCTTCTTATTTTATACCCATAGCACATACAAATGAGAGTTATAATAGAAATTATATATTGCTTCATAAAGAGAATCAATCTATTTGGCTTACTATGGAAGATGAAAATTTGGAATCAGATAGAGATAGCTTTGGTTTTATTGCTAATAGTTTTAGTGAGTTTTTAGATAATATTAAAAATTATGATGTATTTAATTGCTAAAAATAATAAATTAAATATATCTCTAAGAAATTTAGCAAATGAATATATTAAATTTGCTCATATCACTCCATCTTAACTAATCCCATTTCTCTCTGGAGTGAGATATATACCACCTACACCCCTGCGTTCAATTTCAATTTTGAAGGCATTTGATAATAATAAAAATGGAAATTGAACGGAAGGGGTGTGCTGTCCTGTCTGCGTTAACGCATCTATCTATTAACTTTCAGATACATCAAACTCTACAATTTTCCACTCATTTTCTTTGCTTAATTTACCTTTGATAGTGATACCTTCTATATTATATAAGATATTAAAAATGACTCTATTTTCTTTAAAATCAAATTGAGTTACTTCGAATATAGGAGTTAGGTTCTTGGTCTCATTAGAGCCATAAAATTCTACTAATTTATCAAATTTCGTTATTGACATATCAGTTCCTAGAGTCTCATTAGTTTGAACTTTTATAGGGATTCTATTATCCTCTTCTTCATGGAAATATTGCTGAAGTTCAGGATGATTTAATATCAAAAGAAATGCTGTCTCTTTATCATTTTTGTTCATTATTTTTGCCTCTTTATTAGTTTTAATATTTGAATTACAAGCAACAAATAATAAGATGCTTGTAAGTAATAAAAATCTATTTAATATTTTATTCACTTTTACCAATACCCATTAATAACTTTACCATAAGCTGCTTTTTCAAATTTTAACCCCTCTTCTCCAGCTTGGTCTACTCCATCCTTATAATCACCCCAATGTACCATCTCATGTAAGAGTGTAGCTTCAACCAACATATGCATCTTCGCATTTTTGGAGTCTGATTTTTCAAATTTATCACAGATAGATTTGGCTATATAGACTCTATTGGGGTAAGTAGAACCTTTAAATTTACCATATGCACTTGGCATAATCGAAAAGTGTATCTCAGGAAATTGCCCTTTATTTAGTGCTTGTTTAGCTTTTGGTGAAGTAAGCTCACTATACTTTACAAATGCAGTCCAAACCTTGTTTTTTGACTTGACTTTTGGCATATTGATCTCTATCCATGAACTAAGTTTAGGATATGACTTTCTAAAAGTTGCTGATATTTTCATAATTTACCTTATTTTAACAGATAGAACTACTCCATTGGAGTAGTTCTTTAGATTTACGCTCCAACACCTTTTCTCCAGTCATCTTCACCAGAAGTACCAGAAATTTCATGTCTCCACTCGATCTTTCTGTAGGCAAAAGAGACATCTTCTGATGGTGCTACTTGAGTTGTCAACTCTCCACCCTCCATTGATGCACCTGCTTGAATATCTACTATTACTGCATCTTCCAATGCTATAGTTATATAATGCTCAGGTGTCCCAGTATAGTTTATTCTCCAAAATTTTAACTCTACTTTTGTTAAAGTCTCTCCATTGACTAAAGCATTGAAAAGAAGTGGCGAACTTTGATCAAAAAGCTTTGTAACTACTAGAGGACTATGGACTCTTTGTCCTGATGGCTGACCAGAAAGAGGATCTCTAGGGATGGTAATATTGTGTCCATAACCTTTTACTACTGCTTCGTTATCATGACCTTCTTGATATGAGTTTCCTACAGAATCTTGAGAAAAAGCACCTTGTGTTATTGGACCTTGTGTACTACCTTCGACTGACATAAAAATTGGATTATTCATTTTTTTATTCCTTATTATTTTTTGCTTCAAAATATATTAAAAAATTAAATATTGTGAAGTCATGTTGAATTTTATCAATTTTCAAAAACTCTGTCAAATTTTTTTGTTGTGTCAGGTAACAACCGACAACCAACTACTTAGCTAGACTAAACATATCCATAACATCTCTATATCTCTTTATAATAAAATTTTTAACCAAAGAGTCTTTGGTATCTTTATCATCATTTAGATAACTATATTTTTTAGAGTACTCTTTCCAGATCTGTGCATCTTTCTGTTTTGGAGACCAACTATTTAGCCTACCTAGCTCTTCAAACTCAGATATAAGACTGTTGGGTGAGAATTTTCTTGCTAAAAATAGATCAATATTTTTTATTGACTCATATAGTGCTGTATGGTGATTTTTTACCTCTGAAAAACTATCACGAAGATATTGACTCAACTGTTTTTTATCACTGTCATTACTTAGCATATTAGAGATATTTTTGGATTTTTTATGACTCTTTTGACTGTTTATCTCTAGCCTCTTATTTATTCTATTTATATTTGATTTTAGACTATCTATACCCTCTATTGCTATTAGAAGTGAGTCTGCTAACTCATTGATAACTCTTATTTGCTCTTTTTTATCCATAGATTCAATATCTATTCCTAGCTTGGAAGAGAAGAGAGATAGGAGAAGAGTCTCTGCTTCTCCTTGATTACTCTTTATGGATAACTCTTCTTTTGGCTCATAATCTAACTCTATCTTTTTTTCAACTGCTGTAGGTGGGATTATATCTTTTACTAATATCTTATCAGCTACAGTAGAGTTCTCTTCATCTCCAAATGGATCTTTGCCAAAGAGATCATCTTCAAACAACATAGAAGATTGGGAGATGTACTCTTTTTTCTCTTCATCTTCTATCAGAAAATCATCTGCATTACTCACATCTTTGCTTAGGTCCAAAAATCTTGAAACAGAAAACTCATCTACATCACTACTACTCGATCTGATAATTGATACTAAGATCTGATAAGCCCCAATATAAAGCTTATCAGAATCTTTTAACTCAACCATCTCATTTTTGGCTAATCTCTTATTTCGTTGATTATAAAATACTCCATTTCCACTAGTATCTATTAAGTAGTAAGCAGAAGCTTTATACTTTATTTTAGCATGAGTATTGGAGATAATCTTTTTTGAACAATTTAGCACCCAAGAGGAAGAGGTACTTCTACCTATTGTCCCTCCACTCTCATCAAACCTAAAACTTTTGGAAGCGATATTCTCATCGGGTGTATTGATTATTTTGAGTAGTAGTTCCACTATAATCCTTTGTCATAAATTACATCCAAAAATATTTGACTCTTCTCATCAAGAGTCAACTCAATAGATTTTATCTTTTTGTTATCAACTGTACTTTGCAAAAGCTCTCTGGAGAGTTTAGGCAAGAGCGTATTGTTGATAATCAGTTCAAGATTTCTAGCACCTGTCTCTGTACTATTAGATAGATTGACTACATGTTCGATAAGCTCTGTATCAAAAGAGATCTCTATATTTTTAGCCATAAGTTGCTTCTCAATTGAGTTTAATTTTAGTAGAACAATTTTTTTGAGAGCATCTATAGATAGATTTCTATATGGGATAACACTCATTCTACCCAAAAGAGCAGGTTTTAGATATTGGCTCAAAATAGGATTGATCTTTTTGCTGATCTCCTCCATCTTTACATCACTATGAGAGAGAATTAGATTGGTAATCTCATCTGTAGCCAAATTTGAAGTCATGATAATCACTGTATTTTTGAAATCAATCTCTCTCCC
>Ga0256827_10001948_pt1 | contig 13340 bp, 9 predicted proteins | sample CV84metaG_FD_185977 | JGI IMG/M metagenome (GOLD analysis project Ga0256827, IMG submission 185977) | Hydrothermal vent microbial communities from East Pacific Rise, Pacific Ocean - CV84 | ecosystem: Environmental > Aquatic > Marine > Hydrothermal vents | place: Pacific Ocean: East Pacific Rise... | reverse complement strand
AGACATTACGCCGTAAGCTATGAAAAAAGCAAACGGAAGAAAACCCGCCATTGTTTCTGACAGAGTATAACTGCTGGAAACATTAGGATTTAGTGCTCCGAGAATGTTGGTCAGGAATGAAATAACAAAGAATGTGACCAGAATGAGCACAACGATAGTGTAATTTCGTTTCATTAAATTTTGTTTTTATAGTTAAATTATCAAAATATATTTCAAAAGTATTTCGTCACAAAGCCAAACAGGCTTTAACCACCTGACACGACAGCACTTAAATCCAATGTGTATGTTGTCCGGAATAATAATCGGCGGTAAAAGTATGACATAAAATTTTTCTATGCAAATTTTTGCACAACTTGCACAAATTAATTTTTTGAAACATTTTAACATTTAATGTCGTATAAGCACTATTTCCTATGTTTTATGAACCCAACTTTGTTAATAATTCACCTTTTTGTCGTTAAATTTTAATAAATTTTTGTTAAAAAGTTTTTACAGACAAAAATCTTTTCCTATGTTTGCATGCAAATTTTTGCACTAAAAACAAAAATCATAATCATTATTTAAATGCATTGTTCAATTACAAATCCTTAGTTTATGCAAAAGATTAGTTTTATTTTGATCTTTTTATTCTGCACTTATTCAGCATTCGCGCAGAATAATATCACGGGGGTAGTAACCGATGCCCAAAGCGGCGAAACACTACCCGGAGTTAACGTTCACATTAAAGGAACGACTAACGGAACCATTACCGACATTAGCGGTAAGTACACCATCAGCGCCGCAGGCAGCGATGTGCTGGTATTCTCATTTGTGGGATACCAGTCGCAGGAAGTTACTGTAGGCGACCAGAAAACGATTAACATCTCGCTTCAGGAAGAGTCGCTCGGGCTCAATGAAGTAGTGGTAGTTGGTTACGGTACTCAGAAAAAGAGCGACCTGACCGGGGCCATCGCTTCAGTTGACATGAAAGAGATGCAGACAAGGCAGGTCAGCACTATCGATCAGGCACTGCAGGGACAGATAGCCGGTGTTGATGTAACTGCAAACACGGGAACGCCCGGAGGCGGTACCATGATCAGGATCCGCGGTATCGGAACTCTTAACGATGCCAATCCTCTCTTCGTTGTTGACGGAATGATGGTTGATAACATCGACTTCCTTAACACAAACGACATTGAGTCGATGCAGGTGTTAAAAGATGCATCTGCTACAGCCATTTACGGATCACGCGGGGCCAACGGTGTTGTTATCATCACTACCAAGAACGGCAGCAAAAACCAGGAAGCACAGATCTCATTCAACGCCTACTACGGTGTTCAGAACTTCTGGAGAAGAGCCCCTATCTGCAACTCAGAGCAATGGGCTATCCTGAACAACGAAGCACAAATTGCTGCAGGTAAACCCATCCACCCGGGCCTTGAAGATCCTACAAATCTTAATTACACCGACTGGTTCAAGGAGATATCAAACGAAAATGCTCCTATCGAAAGTTATGACCTTTCTGTTTCAGGAGGAAATGAAAAGAATACTTATTACGTAAGCGGTTCTTACCTGAGCCAGGAAGGTATTGTTGACAAATCTGACTTCATGAGAGGATCGTTCAGGGCAAACGGAACACACCATCCGAAAAAATGGCTTACTATCGGTGAAAACATCACTCTTGTTAAAACAGATCAGAACCAGGTTCTTGAAGGTGACGAGTGGAACAATATCCTGATATCTGCCATGAATATGGATCCTGTATCGCCTGTTTACAATGATGACGGAAGTTTTGCCGAAGGAATCTACAACGACATAAACAACCCTGTAGCAAAGCTGTTCTACACCAACGATAAGTACACAAACTACCAGACACTGGCAAATGTGTATGCCGACATAAAATTCCTGAAAAACTTCACTTTGAGGACCAACTATAACATGGAGTACACATTTGGAATAAGCGATTACTACGAACCTAAATACTTCGTATCTCCGGTTTTCCAGAATCCTCAAAGTATCATCGGAAAATATCATGACAACAACTTCACAAGCCAGTGGTCAAACACTCTGACTTACAAAAAAACATTCAACGAAGCACATAACATTACAGTTCTTGTAGGTGAGGAAACTTACAGCTTCCGCTCGGAGTGGGACGGCATTACAGCTAATAATGTACCAACCGACGATCCGGATGTAAGATACATTGATAACGCAACAGGGGCAACTGCCGCCGTTACATACGGAAGTGCTTTCGAAGTTAAACAGATGTCATACCTTGCAAGGGTTAACTACGACTACAAAGGAAAATACCTTTTCACAGGTAACTTCAGGGCTGATGCATCTTCAAAATTCTCAAAAAAGAACCAGTGGGGTTACTTCCCTTCATTCTCTGCAGGATGGAGAATAACAGAGGAAGACTTCCTTAAAGACGTTGACTGGCTATACAACCTCAAACTTAGAGCCGGCTGGGGACAAATAGGTAACCAGGGTAGTGTACCTGCTTATCAGAACGTAACAACCGCAACTACCGGAATGAACTATACCTGGAGCCACGGCGCAGGCGGAAACAATGCTTTTTTCGTACCGGGTTCAGCATTTACAAGTTCAGGTAATGACGAGATCAAGTGGGAAACTTCAACAACAGCCAATATCGGCCTTGACTTCGGATTCTTCGGAGGTAAATTCAATGGAACTATCGACTATTTCAACAAAGTGACCAGCGACATGCTGCTGCAGGTCCCTGTTCCTGGACAATCAGGCCTTCAGGAAGCTCCATGGCAAAATGCAGGTGAGATGAAAAACTCAGGCATCGAGCTTTCACTTAACTACTCGAACCGCGACCATGCATTCAAATACTCATTCGGAGTGATCATGTCACACATCAAAAACGAAGTTACAAGTCTTGGTAACGGTAATGAGTTTATCGACGGAGCACCTTTCAGAGGAAATGCCAACCTTACCAGAACTGTTGTTGGTAAGCCTATTGCTCAATTCTACATGTACAAGGCTGTAGGACTGTTTCAAAACTGGGATGAAGTCAACTCACAAACAGCACAACCTGGTGCTGCTCCAGGTGATGTAAAATATGCAACAACAAAGAATGATGACGGTAGTGAAGAACTGGCATATTTCTTCGTAGGAAGCCCGCTTCCTGACTTCACATACTCATTCAACACGAATTTCGAGTACAAAGGGTTCGATCTTACAATGAACTTCCAGGGCGTATCAGGAAATAAGATCTTCAATGCCGCAGCATGGTACAACCGTTCATCATCAGCATACTGGAACCTAAATGTTGACATGCTCAACCGTTGGACCGGAGAAGGTTCAACAAACGATCCGCGTCACCCGAGGATGAATGCTACCGACGTTAATAACTCACTGATGTCTGACAGATTTATCGAAGACGGATCATACCTTCGCTTCAAGACATTACAGTTAGGTTACACATTCCCTATTCAAAAGTACATTAACAAACTAAGGGTATACTTTAATGCACAAAACCTTTATACCTTTACAAAATATTCAGGTCTTGATCCGGAGATCGGAACAGGATACACAGGTGGATTGGACATTGGCGTTGACCGCGCAAACTATCCGCAAGCCCGTTTAATGAGTTTCGGAGTTAACCTTATTTTCTAATTCACAAAAAAGATACAGCAATGAAAAGAAAGATTTTAAATATATTGACAGTAGCCGCACTCATGGTTTTCACCCAGTCGTGCGAGAATTATCTGGAAACACCTGCCCCATCTCTGAGTGATGCAGTATTCTTCAGCAGCGACGATGCAGCATTAAATGCTCTTGCAGGAGCTTATGACCCAATGGCCTGGTACGGAAGTATGCAGCTTGATGACTGGGCAATAGGCGACGTAACATCTGATGACGCCGAAAAGGGCGGCGAAAACGACGGTGACCAGGCTGACATTCAGGCTTTGGCAACATTTACGGCAAACGCAGAAAACGGCGTTATCCTTGGAAGATGGCAAGACCGTTACATCGGCATAAACCGTACCAACAAGCTTATCGAAGGAATTACCGGAAACGAATTGATAAGCGACGATGTACGCACACGTGTAATTGCAGAAGCAAAATTCCTCCGTGCCTTTTACATGTTCGAACTTGTTAAGGTATTCGGCGGCGTGCCTATCGTAACCAAAGTACTTTCACCTTCGGAATACACAGCACCGAGAGACAGCTTAGATAAATGCTGGGCACAGATAGAGACCGACCTTAAAGAGGCTATCCCTGATCTTCCAAAAAAGAGCACTCTTGTTGATGCCGGCGAAGTAGGCCGTGCTACATGGGGAGCTGCCAAAGCACTTCTTACCAAAGCTTACATCTTCCAACAAAAATGGCCGGAGGCCGACAAAGAAGCTACCGACATCATCAACTCAGGCGAATATAAACTTGATCCCGATTACGGACACATCTTCACACTCGATGCCGACAACGGCGTAGAGTCTGTATGGGATATCCAATACGGCGATTTCAAGATCGGCGGATGGGACCGTGACAACGAAGGAACCACTGTATGTATTTTCACCCGCGGACGCGACAACGGCGGATGGGGTTTTGTTTGCCCCACTCAGGATCTTTACGATTCATTTGAAGCCGGTGACCCCCGTCGTGAATTCACTATCATCAAAGATGGTGATGTACTTTGGGAAGGAACAGACGATGAAGAAGAGTTCTACATCGATGCTCAGAACCCTACCGGTTACAACTCACGCAAGCACATCCTTCCGGTAAGCCAGCAGGGAATGATGTCAGAAGACCCATTGAACTGGCACTACATACGTTACGCTGAAGTACTGCTGTGGCAGGCTGAAGCACGTGCTCATACAGGCGGCGACTGGCAGGCTCCTTTGAAAGCAGTAAGAAGCCGTGTAGGACTTGGCGATACTCCTATTGCTGACCCGCTCGAAGCTGTTTACCACGAGAGACGTGTGGAGCTTGCACTTGAAGCACACCGCTACTGGGATGTTGTCCGTACAGGAAGAGGTGAACAAATTCTCGGCAAATTCGGTTACACCGAAAACAAAAAGTATTTCCTGATACCTCAGATCGAGATGAACCTGAACCCGAATCTGGAACAGAATCCGTATAATCAGTAATCCTAAAGAAAAACTTAAAATGAAAAGAATATCATATATCTTAACAATGATCGCAATGGTGATATTTTCATCATGCGAACCGCAGATGGACAATGCTCCCGGATTAGGGGCTAAGCCCACCGTAGATTTCTCAATAGATGACACCAACCCCAATTACCTTGTGTTCACAGCAGAAAGCAACAATGCTTTTGTGTACCTTTGGGATTTCGGTAACGGCATGACATCAACACAAAAAGTTGACACCGTTTACTATCCTTTCAAAAAAGACTACACTGTTACATTAACTGTTTCAGGCAACGGTGGTTCTGCTTCTAAAACCCAAACCATTTCAATTTCTCAGAACGATCCCGGAGTAGGTCAAAAACCCGGCCTCAAGGAACTTACAGGCGAGGGCCTGGGAAAAACATGGGAATATAACCCTATTGATCCGGGTTACTGTTACATGACAGCAAACTACGACTGGGAAGAGTTCTGGTGGAACCCGTACGAAGATGACCCTTCTCCCGAGAGTGATGCCAAAATGTATTTTGACCTCGACGGAGGATTCAACTACACTTACATTGCTCCTGACGGATCTGAAACCAAAGGTTCATTCATCCTTGACATGGATAAAATGACCTTAAAGATCATCGATGCACAGATACCTGACCAGTACGAAGAGAACTGTGATCCGGATGTTACCTCATCAGGCCTTTATCAGGTGAAGATATTAAAGGATCACTCTCTGTTACTTTGGCAAGATCAGTCAGCAGTTAATCCTGATGATTTCGATTACGGATGGGCATGGAAGTTCAAAGAGTCAGGTTTCACACCTCCAGAGCCAAATGGAGACTTCACTTTCGATGTTAACGGCAACGATGTTACTTTCACAGCTACAAATCTTGAAAACACAAACTCTGTAAGCTGGGACTTTGGTTATGAAGATCAAACAGACGAAGGCGAAGAAGTTGATTTCCACTACCCGTTTGCAGGCGAATATGAGGTAACCATGACCCTAAACGGAGACGGTGGATCGATTGAAGTAACAAAAACCATAACTATTGATGCTGATGACCCTACTTTGGGAGAGCAAGACGGATTAAAAGAGCTAACTAACAGCGGTGTTGGTAAAATCTGGGAGTTTGACACCAGCTATTCTGACGGCTATTCATACATGACTGCACCTGACGATTATGAAGATGTTTGGTGGAATCCATACGAAGACGGGCCTTGTGAGGAAGCCGGTTACAAAATGAAATTCGACCTCGACGGCGGTTACAACTACACACTAATTGCCGATGACGGAACTGAAACAAAAGGAGAATTCATTTTAGATATGGATAACATGACCTTAAAGATCCTTCCTGTAGGAGAAGCTCATATACCAGATCAGTATGATGAAAACTGCGATATATCTGTCACATCTTACGGATTATTCAAGATACAGATCTTAGACGACGGCTCCCTTGTTCTCTTTCAGGACCAGACTCAGTACCATCCCGACGAATACGATTTCGGATGGGTATGGAGATTCAGAAGCGCAGGCCCGAAACAAGACTAACTAAAAAATTAATTAACACCCCGGAAACACAACCGGGGTGTTTTTGTTTTAATATCAACTATATATCTTTTCTTTTAATCAAACTACAATGAAAACAGAAATAACCGTCAGGCAGTTCTTAATAACTACAATGCTTGCAGGCTCATTACTCTTTTCATCAACAAAGCTGCAAGCACAGCATTATCCGTTCCCACAGCATGTTAAATACCATAAGCACATAAAACCATCGAAATACACACAGGAAGAACTCGACGATCATGTACGTTCCTTTTACAACATCTGGAAAAACCTGTATCTGAAAAGCGGCTGTGAAATCAACCAATACTATGTTTTTGTAGACGACGGAAACACACTAACGGTATCCGAAGCTATGGGTTATGGAATGATGATACTTCCGATGATGGCAGGGTATGATTCAGGAGCAAAAAAATATTTTGACGGTTTTTTCAGATATTACAAAGCACACCCGAGCAGCTTAACACCGCATCTGATGGCCTGGAAGCAGACAACTGACTGTATTGATGCCGACGGGGATGATTCTGCATCAGACGGGGATATCGATATTGCCTTCGGTTTACTGCTGGCCCATGAACAATGGGGAAGTACCGGTGATATCAACTATCTGTATCAGGCAAAACTTATAATTAAAGACCTTTTGAGTGAAAGTGCTGCCAAAGGCGACATCAATCAGGGGCTTAACACGGTCAAACTCGGCGACTGGGTTACATCGGGCAGCTACATGAATTCAACAAGGACATCCGATTTCATAACTGATCACTTCAGGCTTTTTGCCTGCATCTCGAACGACAGTCTTGCTTGGGCAAACGTTGTGGATACATGCTACTCACTTGTGGACCAGATGCAGTCAACGTACAGTTCACGCACAGGCCTACTACCCGATTTCATTATAAATATCGACAAAAAAGCTAAACCTGCTATACCAAACTTTCTGGAAGGAGAGCTTGACGGCAACTACTCATACAATGCATGCCGAGTCCCGTGGCGACTGGGATTCGATTATCTAATGAACGGTGATGAAAGAGCCTTTAATGCAGTGACAAAGATCAACTCATGGCTCTACAAAAAAACAGGAGGACATCCTTCAAAAATATATGCGGGCTATTACCTTAACGGTAAAGCTGCTGCCGACTGGAACGACATCTCTTTTACTGCACCTTTCGCAGTGGGAGCAATGCTTGACACTACAAAACAGGAATGGCTCGATAAACTTTACGATGAAGTCCTTTTTGCAAAGACATCAGAGAACGGGTATTACGGAAACACGTTAAAATTGCTGTCAATGCTGGTAATTTCAGGCAATTTTCGCAATCCGTTTTGTGAGCTGTACAGCGGAATCAAACACCATTATACCAACAATGAATCTTTCAAAATTTACCCTACAAACACAAAAGGGAAAATAACCATTGAAACTGCAGTTAATTTTAGTTATTCCGATATTAAGATCAGAATTTTTAACATCACCGGAAATATCATCAAAGAATTATCGGCAGAAGGTTCAGGCAGAACAACTTTAGACTTGAGTTTTCTTCCGTCAGGTATTTATCTTGTTAACCTTTTAAACATAAAAACGGGTAAAACGGAAACTAAAAAAGTGATTGTGAACAAGTAGAAGAATCAAGAAAACCTCATGGCACTGCCTTTAAGTACAAAGTTAGCCGGAACAACGGCAACCTTTTTGTCCAATCTGGGATCTTTAATGCGGGCCAAAAGCATACCTGCTGCCTTATACCCCATTTCGTAAGCAGGCAGTTTCAGTATCGACATATTGCTCCTCAACTGTTTAGCCCCCGAGGCAGTATCGATAGTTACCAGCAAAACATCATCAGGAACTTCAATACCAGCACGCCCCAGGTCATTCTCAACACTGAATGCAGAATAAATATCTTTTATAAATATGGCTTCAGGCCGGTTCTTAGCACTTAGAACTGCATTCGTAAAATTCTTCAACCCCTTTTCATTTCTGCCTGTGTAATACACCGAAAGACCCTCGAAACTGCCGAATACACTTTCCATGGCAGAAGCAAAAGAATTTACTATCTGATTATCGAGAGGACAGTTCTCATCCTCAAGCAGGAGCGTAATATTTTTCGATCCTATGGAAAATAAATGCTTTAAACTGTTATAAATACCATGGTACAAATCGGGGAGAACTGAACTCACACCTGTATTCTTGTCCGGCTCCAAAACTGTTACCACAGGCAATGCCTCAGCCATAGGCACTTTGTAAAGGTCACTGCCCGTTTTATCGCTTACAATATGTATAACACCTGAAATACCATAACTTTTATACTTCGAAAAAAAACCGGCAGCTTTGCCGTTATCATTGCGCGTATTTACTATAAATACATCAAACCCCTTTTTATCGAAATAATCCTCAATACCGTCAATCACCTCCCTGTAAAAAGAAGAACGTAATGAAGGGATAAGCACTGCGACCGCATCACTCTTCTCAGGCGGGGTGTATTCAGGCATTCCCGAGAAATACCCCAATCTTCTTGCCACCTGCCACACCTTATCCTTCGTATCCCGACTTATCCGGGGATGATCGTTCAGGGCACGCGATACCGTAGAGGCAGATATATTTAAAATATCGGCAATATCCTGAACACCAACTTTCTCTTTCTTGTTATCTGCCATAAATACAACCGGTCAAATTAATTATTTCTGGGTCAGCCACTGCTTCAACCTTCCCTCAAATCTCTTTTTCATGTCTCTTATGTCGCCGTATGATTCATCATCTATTCTCAGCTCGCCTTTGGTTACATGCCCGAGTATTGAGAACGGAAATCCGGCATCAACCATAAAGTCAACAAAATCATCCTGTTTTTCAGGCGAAACAGAAACTACAACTCGCCCCTGTGCCTCACCAAACAGGAATGCTTCTTTCCTTATCTCGGCATCGGAAGTTACATCAAACCCAAATTCAAGAGGAATAGCACTCTCAAGGAGCGTGAAGAAAAGCCCTCCGTTCGATATATCATGCACCGACCGCACAAGTCCTTTATTGATGAGATCCCTGACCACACCCTGCAGCTCTTTTTCCTCCTCCTCATTGTAATACGGCGGGGCCGACTCTTCAACCTTCAGATAATTGACAGCAAACTCCGAACTATTAACATCGTTACGCGACTTGCCTACAAGAAAAATCATATCGCCTTTATGTCTGAACGATACGGTGGTGTAATGATCTTTATTCTCAACCACTCCAACCATTCCTATCACCGGAGAAGGGATAACCGATTTCACATGCCCTTCGACAGAATGCTGATTGTAAAAACTAACATTACCGCTGATAACGGGTACTTTGTAAAACTCACATGCATGTGTTAATCCTTTAACAGTCTCCACAAAGCTGCCGTAAACCTCAGGATTATGCGGATTACCGAAATTAAGGCAATCGGATATTGCAGCAGGCACTCCACCTGCGCATACAATGTTTCGCATGGCTTCGGCAACAGCAATCTGTGTACCAACATGCGGATCTCCTTTCATGTAATTCGGATTACAATCCATAGTTACCGCAAGCGACTTATCACTACCGTCAATCTCAATGAAACCTGCATCAGAAGGGTATTTCCTGTTCGAACTCTCTTTTTTAAGTGTACGATCGAACATATCGCAAAGCCACTTTTTCGATGCTATATTTATATTGTTCATCATCATCTTAACAACATCGGGATAGTGGTCAGGCTCAGGATATGAATCAATATCGATATCAACAACATCATTTTTAACAACCTTATATTCGAGGTCATGAACCGGAGCATTATCACCCAAACCAACATAGCTCACGGGTATGTCTGCAACAAGCTCATCGCCGTCATAGCAGCTCAGCTTACCGCTTTCTGTCACTTCCCCTACAACAGCAAACGAAAGGCCGTCTACCTTGGCTATCTTTTCAATGATCGGCTCATCTTCAGGTTTGAAACAAACAAGTATCCGTCCCCATGTTTCCGATAACAATATCTCACGCGCGGTCAACCCGTCTTCACGGCATAATACTTTGTCTGTACATATCTTCATTCCGGTTTTTCCCCTTTGGGTCATTTCTGCCGCAGCTCCTACCAATCCCTGATCGCCTATGGTCTGAATGCCAACAACACAGTTGGTATCAATAAATTTGCCTATTGCCGACAAAAGTTTTGTTTCAATGGAAACATCCATCATCTGATCGAGTATCACCGGCTTTGTCTCAATCTTGTCAACAACATCTGCTGTAAAAGCATCATTCTCCAAACCGTCATGCCCTGTTAAAGCACCTACTACAGCTATTTTATTACCGACTTCTTGGGCCACTCCTTTTACCAGTTTATCTTTAGGCACAACGCCAACAGCCATGTTGTTTACAATAGGGCTTGAATTAAATCCTCTGTCGAAGAATACCTCACCGGCAATTACCGGTACTTTGAAACCCTTCTCGAATTCAGACAACCCAACAGCCACCTCCTCAAAAAGCCAGCGGGCCGTATCTCTGCGCCCGTTGCCAAAACGAAGCGAATCGAGGAAAGCAACAGGCTTTGCCCCCATTGCCATAATGTCACGGGCCACAACTCTCAATCCGGTACTTGCGCCCAGCCTGGGCTGGATGGCACATGGATGGTTATGCGACTCAACTTTAAAAACACAAGCCAGGCCATCGCCTATATCAACTGCTCCGGCACTCTCATCACCCGCCTCTACAAGAACTTTATCTCCCTTTAACGGAAGTGTCTTAAGCCACTTTAACGAGTTCTTGTATGTCGCATGTTCCGACCAAAGTTTCGAAAATATCTCCAACTCAAGCCCGTTCGGTTCTCTTTTCAATATCTCCTTTATCCTCTCCTGCTCCGCAGTTGACAACGAAATATTTTCATTCCTCTTATTGTCAGATGAATTTGAAGCCATAACTCACGTTTTTTAACTGTTAATTATTAAAGTATTTTCATACTTTTGCTTGTACTGAAACCACTGATTTACGTACATTTTATTACTTGTTGAAAGTATAAAAAATAATTCAAATACCAAATTGAACATACAAAATTGAACCATTATGAATAAACTTGCCTTAATAACAGGAGCTACTTCAGGAATAGGCAAAGCCACTTCACTGAAACTTGCCGGTTTAGGTTACGATCTGATAATCACTGGAAGGCGCAAAGACAGGCTCGAGAGCCTTGCTGCATCATTGAAAAATCAGCACAACATAAATGTAAAAACACTTGCATTCGACATCAGGGTCAACAGTGAAACAGATGCAGCAATAGGTTCATTGTATGATGAGTGGAAAAATATTGACATTCTGCTTAACAATGCCGGACTTGCTGCGGGTGCCGATCCGATTCAAGAAGGATTGTGGAGCGACTGGGAGCAGATGATCGACACCAACATAAAAGGCCTGCTTTACATCTCGAAACTGGTTATTCCGTTCATGATCGAGAGAAAGAAAGGGCAGATCATCAACATCTCATCCATTGCCGGCAAAGAGGTTTATGCCAACGGGAATGTTTACTGCGCAACCAAACATGCCGTTGAAGCCATCACCAAAGGTATGCGCATCGACCTGCTGAAATACGGAATTAAAGTATCGTCTGTTTCTCCGGGTATGGTTGAGACTGAGTTTTCGGTCGTCAGATACCACGGCGATAAATCAAAAGCTGATGAAGTTTACAAAGGTCTCACTCCCCTGTTTGCCGAGGACATTGCCGATACTATTGAATTCATTGTAACACGTCCGCCGCATGTGAACATCAACGATATTCTGATAATGCCTACCGCACAGGCGAGTGCTTTTTACAATCACAGGGAGGAGTGAAACTAATTCCTCTACCCTTTCTCCTCTCTGCTTACCTGGCGGCAAGCAGAGGGGAGATAAGAAAAGTTAATGAATACCACTTCTTTCTTTCCAAATTCTGGGTTTCCTCCAGGTATTAAAAATTGCGGTCACAAATACTTTGGGTCCTACAATTATGTAGTAAACATTAAAAGGAAATCTTTTTATTACAGCTTTTCGGGTTTTATCAAGGACAACAGGAAATTGCTCAGGATTAACCTCAATCATTTTAAAAACTTTGTCCAATTCATCCACAAGCTCATCGCCAAGTCCTGTTTTCTTACTATTGTAATATTCCAAAGCATCCAACAGGTCATGCTCTGCAAAGGAAGTGATGATTATTTCAAAAGACATCTCAAAGTTCTTTTTTCAAATAATCCCATGATTTACCCTCCTGAACCTGAAGGGTTTTTTTCTGACGATACTGAAGTTCTTCTTTTATATCCTCTTTCTCTTCATCATAGAACACCTCATCCGATACTCGTATGAAATCGTAATCTTTATTCAACTCTTTCAATAAGTTGATCAAGCTGCGGGCTTTCGGGTCCTTATCATCTATAGAAAAAACATACCTCATTCGTTTATTCTTTAATTTGTTAATTCAAATTTACAAAAAATAAACCTCAAGGGAAAACATCATTTCCACACCTTCGCAAGCCCCTTTTGCAGAAGCTCCTCATTCAGGGTGATATTTGAATCGGCAAGTATGATATCAACAATGTAGCGTCCGTACACACCAGGGTGTTTTTCTGATCTGACAACCATTACGTTGTCATTCTCTTCCAGCCTTTTCATCACATACTCTTTCGACTCCATCCCTTTTTTGTACTCTTCCGAACTTTTTTTGCGGTGCCAGGTTTCGGGTGTGTCGATA
>Ga0256827_10001946_pt1 | contig 13349 bp, 10 predicted proteins | sample CV84metaG_FD_185977 | JGI IMG/M metagenome (GOLD analysis project Ga0256827, IMG submission 185977) | Hydrothermal vent microbial communities from East Pacific Rise, Pacific Ocean - CV84 | ecosystem: Environmental > Aquatic > Marine > Hydrothermal vents | place: Pacific Ocean: East Pacific Rise... | reverse complement strand
AACTCTCAATATACTTTGAGGGGCGTTTGGATAATGCTCTTAATTTATGATATAATTTTAGGAATTACTCGATGCTGACACAGATTATTGAACACTCCCCTTCCCGAATTTAAATCCAAAGTGCAATTTTTAAAAGACAATTTGAAAAAAGAGTTTTTGAGAGTTATTACTTGAAGTTACATTATCTTTCTTGTCTTTTTCTGCTATTGTCTATCATACGTCATTCCTTCTGTGTTGAGATACTACAATCTAACACTTCATTGTGTAGAAAATGTGAGATACATTAGAGCATGATGAGATACCAGATAGGTATCAAAAAGGCAAAATCTGCATCTTTATACTCATACGCACCAATGTCCCATAGTCCATCTTTTAACCGTGAGTTTTTATCATAGTCTATTAGCGAGAAGTTATTTTGTAACCCTACATTAATAGCAGGAGAATTCATATGAAGATGAAAGTCACCATGCAGGGCATCTACAAAAAGTGGATACCCTACTATATCCCCAATTTGTCCATAGCTATAAGGCTCACTATCTACTAGATTACTACGTATATCAACTTCTGAAAGGTCTACATCTTCTTTTATATATATAGGAAGTTCGACCTTATTTCTACTTTGTATAATATTATTATAAATTTTAATATCTTTTACATCAGTATTATCTATATAAATACCATCTCCACCTGCATTATAAAATGTATTATTAATAATATTAATATGCTCTACAGGATTAGAAGGAACGTCCTGTCCATCTGCTGTCCAACCTCCAATGATAAGACCTCCATCTGCATTGTTATAGATAATATTATTTACAAAGCTTACATGCTCTAAAAGTCCACCCATTTCACTGGCTACTGACATTGCGTTACCCCCTACATGGTGTACCTTGTTAGACTCAAATAAGATATGATGCGTATGCACATCCCATGCATCAGCATAGAGTCCTGGACGGCTAGATCCATAAATATGATGCACTTCATTATATTTAACTTTTACATCATGTGAGCCTTCTTTTATATCTATTCCTTCTCCTCCATTAGTACCTGGTCCAGAGTTATGTACTTCATTGTATGTAACATTAACATGATGAGAATTTGAAACACTTAGACACTCTTGCCCTCCATCATTACATGCAAGATTAATATCATTATGCTGCACCTCCACATAACTACTATTCCATACACCTATACCACTAGAATAAGTATCATATGTTTGCATATTTTTAATATTTACATTCTGTACATTATCTAAAAATATCCCTGCATGTGTAGAGTGTTGTATTTTTATACCTGATATTTTGATATGTTTAGCTCCATCTACATGAAAGAGTCCACCCCAGTCTTTTCCATCCCAGTTAATACTTGTTCCATCAATAATGACTTTGTCATGGGCATAGTTTTTAATGATAATAGGATTAGATTGTGTTCCTGATTTTTCTATATAAACACGTTCTTTATATGTACCTGCTTTTATAAGTATTGTATCACCTGCTTGCATAGCATCAACAGCTTCTTCAATGGTGTGAAAATAAGCAGTATTATTGAGGTTTTTATCGACATAATAGGTTTGTGCAGATATAAAAGTAATACAGGTAACTAAAAATAATATAAGTCTCATTATGGTGGTATCCTATTTTTAATAGAGTATATCACAATAATATAAGGGCACCTCTGAAAACAGTTACCCATAACATTACTAGCTTTTGTCTAGGCTAGGTGTAACTTGTTACTTGAAGTTACATAAAGTTTGACCCTAAAGTTAAAAGTGATGCACATACTTTTAAAGGTACAGTAGATAAAAAAGGTATTTGGCCACAAACAAAAATGGAATATGTCTAGTATCAGAAATTGGTTTGAGATTTACCCTCAACTTTGTATATTTTTTAGTGAAATTATGTCAAAATATACGAGGTGATTAGACGGTATGAGGTGGGTTTACACAGTTTATTTTACACACTCTATTAGGCTATTTCTAAACCAACAGGAGAACTATATACCTCAGGTTTATATAAACAAAGAAAATTATACCCAATACCAGAAAGTCCTATCATAAGACCTGGTGTCTCTCCTCCTCCCTGAATTCCACAACGCCAATATTCTTCTTCTGTTCCAACTTTACTTATTGATAAATTAAAATTACCTATATCTCTTGCTCTCTTTAAAAAGATATCTTCTCCTAACACTTGGTAAGCATAAAGAAATAAATCTAGAATGCTGCCCATCCCATGACATACACTTAGATTATAAGCAGATGATTTTTTATTTTTCACTATTGTCCTAGCTTCTGTCGTTGCAGCATACAGTGATGCACTTGCTTCTGCTAAGATATTTTTATCTTTAGTTAATTTATAATTGCGTAGACGGACAAGACCAATACCACCTGCACCATGGCACCAAAAAACAGGATAAGCAAACTGTTCTTCACTATACGTTTTACTTTTATTATCTTCACTTCGTATATCTGCCCAATTACTCCTTTTTTGACTAAACCAACTCTTTTCATATTTCAAACCTTGCCTCGCTGTATATAAATAATGTTGCTTATTTTTTATTAACTGTCCATATTCATATAATGCATAAGCAATACCACTTGCACCATGTGCTAATCCAGAAAGACCTACATTTTTAACCTCTATTTTATCCCAATAATATCCATAAGAAGTATGATGTGCTTCTTTTAATAGCTTTTGAGACAACATATAACATTCTTGATTAAAATCAATATAAGTTATCATTTTTGAAAGCTTAATAAGCCCTACAAGGTAGCCTGCATATCCAGAAAGTAAATCTGAAATATTTGGATAATCATTTGAAATAATCCTCATTTTAATTTCATCTATTATCACTTTTAATTGCTTATGAAAAATAGGATTTTGTAATGAATTCTCAATCTCAGTTGCCACTAATACAACACCAATTAATCCATCATATAATCCAAGAGGAAGTTTTTCATCTATTGTTTGTTCAATTAAATAGAGAGAATGGGTTATCGCAGCAATAGCTGTTCTTTTTAAGGCTTCATCTTGGGTTTCTTGCCAACAGAAAATAAGAAATCTAGCAATACCTGCATTTCCTGAATAAAGATAAGCATCTACCGTTTGATAGACAATTTTCCATTCTTCATCTATCAATTCAGAATCATCCCCCATCCATGTACATCGGTTTTCATACCATATTGCATCATTGACTAATCGATTAGCAATATGTATAGCCGTATCAAGAAATTTTATTGTTTTACCATGCATATGTATCAGTACTTCCTTTATTTAAATAAGGATATAATAAATTTACGCCTTCATCCGCAAGATATTTTTGCATTGCTATATCTACATCTGACATAATATCTAAACCTTTTTCTAATATTTTGGTATATCCTTGTGCAATGAGTCTACAACGATTCATCCCAAAACTTTCTGAGTTATCTAAAGGTTCTTCTGCCAACCCTATCCCTTCTTCAAGTACTTTAGTAAATGCTGGAGTCTCAGGGTATAAAAAAGGTTTTATTTTTTTATGAATTGATTTTAAAATCACTTGTATTTTTTGAAAATCACTTGCAGTAAAATATAATACTACCGTATCTGCTCTGTAATATCCAATTTCATCTATTGGTACCTTAAAACTATAAGGAAAACTATTATTAAGGTGCTTAGTAATCTCTTTGATAAGATGTATCGATCCTTCTGGTGAAACATTCCAATATATACGTATAATATCTTTAGATATTCTAGACCAGGTACTAGAATAAGATATCCAAAATCCCTCTTGGGTTTCTAATGATGTTCTACTAGAAACGACTTCAACCATCATACCAGGAGAAGGTAATATACCTAATCTATCAGGAGAGATATAATCCCCAGGATATAACATTCGTTCTTCATCTTTACGTGTTACAACAATTCGACCAATATTAGATACACGTAAAACTTTCCACCCTTTTTCCCATTCATATCTTCCTTCATGTATGGTATTGAAGATTTGACCCCAGTTTTTATGTGGAAATACTTCAAACTTCTTTTTAATTTGTGATTTAGTGTACCAATTTATATATAAAAAGTCTGATAGTTCTAGTATAAAATTTTTATTTTTTAAATTATGTTTTTTATCATTAACATATTCTCTAGCAACTATAATAGCCTCTTGTAATGCCAAACTTGATGAAGTACCTATATGCATTAAATAATCTTTTGTTTTATTATATCTGAAACTAAATCTATATTCTTAAAAATATCAAGAGAAAGAGATAAAAGAAGTTTTACTTTAGACTCTTTATCTTCCCATCCATAAACTGTCACTAACTCTAAATAAGTTTGAAACAAACGTGCTGCACAAAAAATAGACACACGTTCTAAAAAATCATCATTACAAGTAGTCTCATGACAATAATTTTTTAGAAATATATCTATATGTTGGCTCATTAATATTTCAAAAATAGTTTTTGGATAAGTAATTTTCATATAATGTTGATCAAATATGATGTCACTCAAGATACAGGCAACATCCCATGCAGAGTCACCATAGGTAGAGAGTTCCCAATCAATAAATTGTATATATGATTTATCTAAATATTTAGTAATTAGACAATGTTCCCATTTAAAATCTCCATGTATTAAAGCATTGGATTCCCATTGATTATTTGCATCTTGCATACCTCTAATAATTTCTTTTTTATCTTTTTCTTCTATATGTGTTTCTAAATAAGAAAACTTATTCCACTCTTCTTCTTTAGATAAATTTTCAATAATCCATGTTTTTATTGTATCATCAACTATATTTGTAACTTTCGAAGTATATATGTGTAATTTTGCAAGATTTTGAGCCATTAAAATCAACACTTTTTCTCTATCAAGTGAAGAAGTAATAGAATTTTCACCATTAATCCACTCTATAACTATTAATGACTCTTTACATTCATCTAAAATTAATCTAGGAACAATAGTATGAAGTACATTATGATGTGTTAAATACTTATATACTGACCACTCTTTATGTAATGCTTTAGAACTTTCTATATTGCGTGCATTTTTGATTAAATACACTGCTTCATTCTTGATTGAAATTTTACTTATAATAAAACGATCACGTATCTCTTGTATAATTTGTACTCCAAAATTCACAATCTCAAACCTTTGAAGTATGTGTTCATCACATAATAATTGTACTAAATCTATTGCTTTATTCTCCATAGATACCTTTCAACTCTATTATTTTTATAAATTATTTTTAATCATCACCCATGTCCCAATCTGTATAATTATCTTCTTCATACCAAGATTCATCATCATTATCCTGATCATAGTAAGTATTATACTCTCTTGTTGGTAGAGGCATACCATCATTAATATCTGGGATATCTATGCCACATACCATTGTTATTCTACAACTTGGATTCAATGTTTTATGAGGTATAAAACAACCTGGTTTAAATGTTTCACGAATCAAACAACCTGGCCTAAATGTTTTTCTTATACAACGTGGATCAGATAAACTAAGTGTTCTTCTAATTATCTCACATCTATGGTCGTGACGTAATATAGTCGGTCTAACACAACGTAAATCTGACATATCCAATGTTCTTCTTATCCTACAGCGTGGATCACGTAACAATAAGGTAGGTCTAATGACAAGCTTCTTAAAAGCTCCAAGATCTCCTGATATCCCATGAGAGTTTTGATTTGGATAATTTGATATTTCACAATCATGTAGTGCTTCTCCCATATGTTTATGATTAAGCAAAATATCTTGCCAAAAACATTTACATACTCTTTCTGAAGGACCGATCAATAAGTTTGTAATACCCCCTATAAACGTTCTAGCACCACTATGCATTACTGCTGGTTGCAATGGTGCGTTAAACACTTGACATGAATTAAAATAAACTACTGTAGGATTTAATGAAGTTCCTCCAAGAGAAGTAAACCAATGAGAATCTAAACGACCATCATCAAGAACAATTAAACTTGGACTTCCATGTCCTACATTGACAAATCCTTTTAATCCAGAAGTTAAATAATGTTTATAATTTGCTACAGTTGCTTCAGAATCAAGTAGTTTTTTTGATCTATATCCAGCAGCAATAGCCATATTGTGTAAATTATTAATAGCATCTAAGGCTGTTGCTATATATGAAACAGGTGTAGCAAATACAAAGTCATACGTATCATAAGAATTATTTTCTTCCTCTTCTTCTACTTCATCAAAATCACCTTCATCATTATAATTATTGCTAATCTCTTTCACTGTATAATTACTATCAATTTTTACTTGTGATACATCTGCCATATATGAATCTTTTCTTAATTTATAAAGTACTAAATATTCAGGTTTACCTTCTTTATTATTTTTTACTTTTACTTTTACTTTCATATATTCAATATTGTCTTTAGACAACACATCTTTTTTAACCACCTCAACAATACTGCTTATTGCTTTTATATCTCTTGTTTTTTTACCTTTGTCAAAAGCAAATAACTCTACTTGTACATTTTCATTTAAATTTGCCATAATAAATATCCTCCTATATTTTTCTATTTAAACTAATTATTTTTTAGTCACCATTATTTACATTTCATTCTAATTATAAATAAAAATAATTTCAAACTTGTTGCATTTTTTAAATTTATATCTATGTTCTTGTATTGTTAATCTAAATAATTTATTCACATACATTTAGAAAAAAACAGAGGTAAACGCAAATACTTCTTTACGTTTACCTCACTAAAAATCTTAGATAAAAATTACTATAGAGAGGTCACTTCTTGAGTAAACAGAAACCGACATCATCTCTTCTATATGAGTATGCATTTGAATTATTGTTTCGGATAGTTTGATCGTAGGCACGAACTTCTACCACATAACCACACGGTTCCATTTTATTCACATTAAGTTTCCAGACCCTTCCTGGGCTGATAGCCTCTGTAGTACCCTTCGTTGAACTACCAGACGAAAACGATACCGTGCCTGGTGTTTGCGGTGCAGGTGGCAATATGCTAGTAGGTAGTGTACGTAACCTGAAACCAGCAAAATGTTTGTCAGTTGCCACAAATTTTCCTGTAATCTCAGCAGCCGCTCCTTTGACAAACGTATTACACGCTCCAGCATCCAAAGTAATTTCCGCTTTCGCCTCAATGTTATCGAGAAGAATCTTATACCAAAGTGAAGTTACAACTGTTGTATCTGGTTTTACCCGTTCTAACATAATTTCCCATAGACCATTATTATCACTTGAATTCCAGTGCCCAAGCATATCATCGTTGTTGTTAAATATATCTGAGTAGTTAACAAAGCCCGATATAGGATCTGGTGTTATTAATGTTGGATTTGACCCCTTTGTAATCCAGAATTTTGATTTTAAAACTTCTTCAGCAGCAGGATTTCCAAAAGGTCTCACTTTAAGACGATATTTTCCGCTATTAAACTGTTTTCCAACTATAAACATTTTATTCCCTCCAAAGGGACACTCATTAGAACCCGCACCCCAATAGTCAGCTAAGGACCCTACAGGCATAACCTGTGCACCAACTTTCGTCTTACCATTATTGATATAATCGATTTGAGACACAGACACACCACCAATACGTTCAATCAAGGCTTTTGGAGCAGAAGGTCTAATCTGAATATGCGTATCCAATCGATTACCATAATGACGAAGATTGTACGGATCGGTTGTTGATGGTGGTTGATTCCATGAAAGGACAGCACGAATACGACCTATTTTAGGTTTTGAGCAATGCTTACGAATTTTGTCCAAATTAACTGGTAAAAATGCTGTGTAACTTAGCCCATCAGTAGGAAGATTGAGTATATCGTGGACATTGACTTCAACTGTATCCAAATAAGTCCATTTACAATTGTCATCCCAGTCTACCCAAAACGCAACATATTCTTTACTACCAGACTTACATAAATCACTCATATAACCAGCTGATTTTTTGATTGTAAATGTCGCTTCCAGCCAATCACGGTTTGGATCGAGACCAACACAATCAAGTTCTTCATAAGAAGTGTTAGCGGTTGTATTATCCAATAACTTCATCGCTTTATCAAAATCTAATTTCATAGCCTTCCAGTCAGAGAGATTACTAGATATCAATCCTAAATCTGGAAGTGTCGTTTCGGAAATCATTATTAATCTAGAATGACCAAAACGACTAGGTTCCACTTTGAGTCCTGATTTTTTGATAAAATTCTTGGATCTATAGAGCTTTGCAACTTCCATAAACTCAACAGGTGCTGGAGTAGGAGTCTCAACTGGTATCAACTCAGGTATCTCAGGTAGGTCATCTAACACAAAATGATATTCTGGGTTCATCACATCAAGAGACATATGAGGTATATAAGGATGTAAGGGTAAAAATTTTGGCTTTATCTGTATATCCTGTTCTACCACATTACCCCATATTGGTATCCAGTTTGGATTGTCATCAGGGGGAATTACATCCCATGATAGAATAGCACGTATCCTTGGCAATACCTGATGATTACAATATTTCTTTTTTGAATCAATCTCAATAGAAATGACATACGAGAGTGGCTTATTCAGTTTTTTGGCACAATCTTTATCATTTGGTAAATCCCACACCTTAACTCCACCAAGTCCAAGGTCTTCCCAGCCATCATCACCACCATAATCGATATAAAAACGGATATGCTCCATTGTTCCAGCAGCACACTGATTACCACTATACCCATAAGGCAGTTTAATTTGAACTGTTGCTGTTAAAATATTTGTATCTGGATTAAAACCAACACAGCTTATTTCCTCATATTTCTTTTTTTTAGACATTTTCTTTATACTAGAATGTCCACTTTCAGGATAATTTCCAAAATAATTGGGGTTGCTCGCAAGAAGCGTTTTAAATTGTCTTCGCTCTAATTCTGGAACATGAAAAATATGATTAAGCCCCAGTTCTTCAGCCGTAATATAATCAACAATACCATTGGTCTTGAGCTTAGAAAATTCCTGATACATGACAACTGCTTTTTTTGTTTTTTCACCATAATCTCCATCAATTGAACTTGAAAGAAAGTCAAGTTCAATCAATCTTTTTTGAATTTTTTGAACTAAATCACCCTTTGATCCTTTTTTAATATCCATAATTTATTCCTTTTTAACTATATGCCCATTTTAATATTTATATCCTGTGTAGGCGTCACAAGATACTTGATAACTAGACAGTCACATAAACTTTTTATAAATGTATCTTCAAATACATTAAATTTTTAAAATACCAATCTACTTATTACTATTACCATTCTTAATGATACTTCAAAATAATTTCAAAATTGTTGCATTCTATTGGAAAACAAAAATTCCCTTATCTCTCAAAACCAAACCACATCTACCATAGTACTTACACAAGATATAGTATTGATAGCAAGAATATCATACAACAGTCTGATGATATTGTTATATTATTATTCAACAGGAAAATCGAAACAAAAACTTCAATCCATCACTATTTGATATTTTCATATCCCCACCCATCTCTTTTACCGTTAACCTAATCAGTCTCATACCTAATGTATCGTTTTTTTGTAAAAGTGTTTCATCTACTTTGTCAGTATTAGTTTGATGATATTCCAATAGACAATTATCTTTTTTCTCCGATAAAGATATTAAAATTTTGATCTCTTCTTCGTTTAATACAACTGCATGTTTAATTGTATTTGTCATAAGTTCATTTATTATAAGACCTATTTTCATTACCGTATCAATAGGAAGATATTTATGGTTATTGCATACCTCTACAGATAAACTCCTATCGTATGTATGCTTTATGAGGCTGGTAAGATTTTTTATATAGTCATCAAACTCTATTTTTCCTATATCTCTTGTTTTATAAAGAGCATCATGTACCATTGCCATAGCCTCTATACGCAATTTACTTTTTCGTAATACCTCTTCTGTATCTTCTATATTCCCATTTTTAATGCTTAATATCTGAAGTCCTATCATAGAGGATATTTTATTTAGACTGTTTTTAATGCGATGATGAATTTCTTTAAGTAAAATACTTTTTTGTCTATTTGCATGTTCTAATTTTTCATAGGTTAATTCTGTTGAAATATGATAAAAAAATGCAAAAACTGTTGCGATAAAAGAACTTACAATAATATTTGCCAAAGAGATAACCTGAAAAGTAGGGTCTTCAGGGAAAATAATATGCCCATACGCACTAATACTAAGCCAATAAAGTAAGTGTATTATAGTCATCCATATAGCAGTACTCAACCTAAAAAAGAAAAAGAATCCAAAGATAATGAAAAAAGGATAAATAGTTACAAAATGATTTAACTGTTGATTGAGCATTACAAAGGCACTATCAAACTCCACTATCAATATAAGATAGACAGCATAATGTTGTATTTTATCTGAGCGTAAACAAGAGTAATATAGTATAACATCCAGTACGACAATAAGCAATTTTGTCCAAACTATGATATCATAACCCATAAATGCAGATACTATAGCAAGTATTATAAATATCACTATTGAAGAGAGATAAAGACCTACCAACATAATCTTTTTATGATCTTTACCATTAAAAATTTTTTTAAGACGATTTTCCATTCTAAACCTTTACATTTTTATTATACAAAAACCTAATTTCAACATTGTTGCATAATATTAAGCAAGGTATATATACAATGAAATAAAATATAAAACTCCATATCTTAAGGTTTATAAGTGAAGAATAAAAAAACTATTTTTATAGTAGAAGATGATCTTCTCTCCGCAGAATATCTTAAAGAGTTTTTAGAAAAAGAAAATTATCATATTTTAGATATTGTAGATACAGGTGAAGAAGCTATTGAGAAATGTAAAATTCTAAAACCTGATATCCTTTTAATGGATATTATGCTTAAAGGCACTATGAGTGGTAGTGAAGCAGCTATTGAAATTAAGTATGCACATCCAGAATGCAAAATTATTTTTTTAACCGCTTTCGCAGATACAGAAATGATAGAATATGCTGTTGACGCTAAAGCATATGCATATCTAATGAAACCCTACAGAGAAAAAGAAATTCTCGCAACAATCAAAGTAGTAATGACCCAAGATACAACACCTTTACAAAAAAAGATACAACCTGAGTTAATCATATTAAAAAATCATTTTAGCTTTGATATTAAACGAAGATTATTCTATAAATATAATAAAGAAATTCCATTAACCTCAAAAAAATTAAAACTCATAGAACTTTTAGCTAAACATAAAAACAGTACTGTTTCAAATGAACAAATATGTATCTATATATGGGGTGAAATCAAAAGCAATAGTACATTAAGATCTCTTATTTACCGTTTTCGTTCTACCATTAATGATGACATTATTCATAATGTCAATGGAGTTGGATATAGTATCCTTACCAATGAATAAAAAAATTTCTTAAAATATTAAATTTTCACTCGTGCCTCCAAAGCTCGAGAGAGTGACATAATATCTATATTTTCTAATTCAACTCCCGTCGGTACACCTTGGGCTATTTTTGTAAAGCTTATCTTCGATATCCCGAATTTAAATCCAAAGTGCAATTTTTAAAAGAGAATTTGAAAAAAGAGTTTTTGAGAGTTGTTTCTTTTGGGTTTGAAGAGGTTAGATGATACAATCAACTTCTAAATCCAGCAAAGATTAAAGGATGATAGAGCAAAAGAGATGCAAAAAATGGCTCTTCGTAAAGTAGTGGACTTTTCCGTTTAAGTTTATAAATAACTATTCGTATTTTAATAGACTCATAAGCTCTTTTATCCTATAATTGTTTTAACAAATAAAAAGGTATTTATTGTGGAAGATTTAATAGAATATGAAAAAGAAGCATTACTTAAGCAGCTTAGAGTAAAGTGGATTTATAATTCTAACGCCATAGAGGGTAATACACTTTCAGAGGGTGATACTTCTTTTATTATAGAGAATGGATTAACCGTACAGGGAAAATCTCTTTCAGAACATAACCAAGTTATAGGACACATGAAAGCCCTTGATTTAATTTATGCCATGCTTGAAAAAAATACCATAGAGGAAGAGGATCTATTTTCACTTCATAAAGCTATCCAAACAGAGATACTTATAGATTATGAACGTCCTAATGGAGCATATAAAGTGGTAGCTAACGGTAGATGGATAAATATAGATGGAAAAGATCAACATTTCTATTACCCTCTTCCAGAGGATACTAAACATTTAATGGATTTATGGTTTGAAGAGTTTGGTAATATCTCCAGAAAGGTTACATCAAAAGAAGAAGCTATTAAAGTATATACAGATATGCACGTATCTTTTGCAGGCATTCATCCCTTTCACGATGGTAATGGTAGGTTAGCAAGACTTATATCAAATTTACCACTGTTGAAAAATGATTATCTGCCTATTATTATTGACTCAAAGCAGAGAGCAGAGTATATAGAATTACTTTCAACCTATAATCTTTCTTCTGCTCAACTAGATAGCGATACTACAGAATTAATAGAAAATTCAGATAGGTATTTAGATCTATTAGACTTTTTTAAAGAAGAGTATAAAAACTCTGAAGAGATATTAGAAACCCTTAGCGAGAGTAAAAAACAGCTTGATATAAAACGAAACAATAGGAGAAGCAAAAAATCATGAAAATAGTTATTAAAGATTATACTGTTTTTTTTTCAATTTTAATTTTGTCTCTTTTCGTCATATTGGCAAATAGAGTGTTTCCTACTATTCTTACAGTAGATTCTTTAATTATAAAATTTTTAATTGTTATAGTATCATTTATTGGTATACTTGGTATATTGCAATTAATAGCACGTTTAAAAACAAAATTAGCAGACGAAGAGTATCAATATATCTATGATAATGAAATTAGAGCAACTAGATGTGTGAAGAAAAAAAGTCTATAGAATGCCTCTAAACCTACCCTATAAACTCCTCAAACAAGAGGAGACAGATCATGACATATTTTTCCATCTTGAAACTTTAGAAAAACCCTTTATGTGTCTACTTTGTAATGATGAAAATATCCGAAAAAAGGATAAGCTAAAAAACTTCTATTTTGATATCTCAAATAGAGGTAAAAGAGTTGGACTCACTATCCATGCACAGAGGTACTTCTGTAAGTCATGTAAAAAATCTTTTCGAGAAGTACTCCCACAAATCCACATTAAACACAATATGACAGAAAGGCTTGTAAAGTATATCGAGGAGAAATCCCTACAGCGTCCATTTACGCATCTTGCAGAAGAGATTGGATGCACAGAGGGAACGATACGAAAGATATTCAAATCCCACATAGCGGGTTTGGCAGCACAAAATAAATTTGAGACTCCAAGAGTCATGGGTATAGATGAAATCCATTTAGCCAAACGTGCAAGAG
>Ga0256827_10001945_pt1 | contig 13349 bp, 12 predicted proteins | sample CV84metaG_FD_185977 | JGI IMG/M metagenome (GOLD analysis project Ga0256827, IMG submission 185977) | Hydrothermal vent microbial communities from East Pacific Rise, Pacific Ocean - CV84 | ecosystem: Environmental > Aquatic > Marine > Hydrothermal vents | place: Pacific Ocean: East Pacific Rise... | reverse complement strand
TCCGGCACGCTGGGTCAGTTTTTTTACGATATGGTAGAGCCCTGAAGCGGAATGGGCATCGACAGGGATGGCATGGTAGTGTTTGAGTACCTGTTCGTCACTGTAGTAGTAGGCGTAGAAGTTCATCCCCGCCGCAACCAGAAAAGCGATGAGCATGCCGCTCTGACCGCCGATCATCCCTCCAAACCAGATGAAGAGGAGGGTCAGTCCCGTCATCAGGGCATAGGTTTTAAATTGTTCCATCTTACTATTCCTTTTTTGTTTTATGGGTATGCAGGGTTAAAGATGCCCTTATTCTAATAAAAATATACCAACAAAAAGTAAATATGATTAGAATGGATATACAGACAGTCTGTATCCCACACCATATTCGGTTTTTAGATAGATCGCTTTATTGCCATTGTCTCCAATCTTTTTACGTATATTTTTTATATGGTTGTCGAGAGCACGGTGTGAGCTTATAGAAGAGAGGGAAGCTACCAATGCCTCTCTGGTAACCGTTTGGTTTTTTTGCTTTATCAATTGTGAAAGAATTTCAAATTCAATGGTTGTCAAGTCAAGAATTTTCTCTTTGAATTGTATATTGGAACCATGGATTTGAAAAATATTCTTTTCCTCTCTGGTATGTATTTCACTGTTTTTGCCAAGCTGTACCCAGATCCTGGCTTCAAGTTCTTCAAGATTTAAAGGTTTGACCATATAGTCGCTTGCTCCATATTTGAAGGCAGATATTTTGTATTTCACATCGCTGTAGGCACTGGTGATGATGATGGGAAGTGAGATACGGTTTTTAATATTTTTCAGGATTTCAAAACCGCTAAAATCAGGTAAATTAATATCTAAAAGAAGCAAGTCATATTCATTGCAGTTGATATGGGAAATACCGTCAGTCACCGTAAAAACAGCTTCAATATTAAAACCGCATTCAACCAAAAAGTCACAAATTAACTTTGAAGCGATTTCATCATCTTCTACCAATAGTATCTTTGCAGCCTGCATGGAATTACCTTAAAACATAGATTTAACAGATTTTAGTATAAATTTCATTAGATTTATGACATATACTATTATAAAAGTTAGAAACAGTATCGTACGAGGGGTTGCACATACCCTGAAACAAGGTTGAATCTATAGGATAAATGAAATGAGATACAAAAAATGACGGGAAGAGACGATTTGATCAAATATGCACAAGAATGGAATCTCCTATATGTAGATGATGATGCATTTTCTTTGGAAATGACTTGTGAAATATTAAAAAAGTATTTTACAAATATCATAACGGCAATTGATGGCCAGGATGGATATGAAAAATTTAAGACTAATAAAATCGATTTGATTATTACTGATATCAATATGCCAAAACTTACCGGTTTGGAGATGATAAGCAAAATAAGAGAAATAGATATGGATGTATCTGTTTTAATTCTTTCTGCCTATAAAGAAGATGATTTCTTTCTACAGAGTATCGGATTTGGTGTAGATGGCTATTTGTTAAAACCTATTGAACCAATTCAGTTGGAAACCATGGTTAGTAAAATTATAAAAAAAAATATGCATAAGCATGAAGCAGAGTCAAATCTGCATTTTTTAAATCAGCATAGAGAAATTACAAATCAAAGTTCTATTATTTCCAAAACAGACACGAAAGGTATTATTACCTATGTCAATGATGCATTTTGTCATATTACAGGTTATACAAAAGATGAGTTGATAGGGAAGCATCATAATATTATACGACATCCGGATAATCCGGATACCCTTTTTAAAATGATGTGGGAAACGATTAAGGAACAGAAACAGACGTGGAAAGGTATTGTCCGAAATAGAAGTAAGGATGGAAAAAGTTATTATGTAGATACGCTTATTATGCCAATTCTGGATAAGCAAGGGACGATATTGGAATACATTTCTTTGAGAAATGATATTACCGAGATTATGCGTCCCGATAGGCAACTCCATGATGCCATTAGAAATGCGGCAGACCCTGTTTTGATCTATATGAAGCTTGAACATTTTGATGAAATGGAGGAATTTTACGACAGTGAAACCATAGCAGTTTTGCAGGATAAAACTACAAACTATTTAGAAAATAAATTTTTAAAAAGCTTTGAGTTTGAAAAAATATATCAACTTGGAAACGGTGAATATGCGTTTATTATCGATAAATCCAAATACTGTAAAAATAAAAATGACTTGAAGGATACAATTAAAAAATATCAGGAAACATTTAAGAACGGGAAAGTTGATTTTAATGATTTTAGTTGTAATACTGCGGTATTGGTAAGTTTGGTATACGAAAAAGAGAAAATGCTGGAATCGGCAAAACGGGGAATTAAAAAACTGGAAAGGAAAGGAGAAAATTTTATAATATCAAATAATTTGTTAGCAATAGAACAGGCACAGGCAAAAGAGAATATGAAAACTGTTTCCATGATTAGAAAAGCAATTGAAAATTCTAAAATTGTTTCATATTTCCAACCGATCGTGGACAATAGAACACAAAAAATAGTAAAATATGAATCGCTGGTTCGTTTGATCGATGAAAATGACAGGGTATTGACACCATTTTTCTTTCTGGAGACAGCGAAAAAAAGTGACCAGTATTTTCAAATTACCAATATTGTACTGAAACATTCCTTTTCCATTTTGCAAAACTACAGTGATCGCATGATATCGATTAATCTTTCAGCTCTGGATATTGAGCAGAAGAAAACCAGAGAAAAAGTTTTGTCTTTTTTGGAAAAATATAAACAATATACTTCAAGGTTGGTATTTGAATTACTGGAAGATGAAGGTGTACAGGATTTCAATGTAGTTAAAAGATTTATTTTGGATGCAAAAGCCTATGGAGTGAAGATAGCGATCGATGATTTTGGTTCAGGATATTCCAATTATGAGAGACTACTTGATTATCAGCCGGATATAGTTAAAATAGACGGATGTCTTATCAGAGATATTGAAACCAGTGACTATGCGTATTCGGTAGTGAAGAGTATTGTTACTTTTGCCAAAGAGCAAAACCTTCAAACTATTGCAGAGTATATTGAAAATGAAGCGATATTCAATATTATCAAAGAGTTGGGAATAGATTATTCCCAGGGGTATTATTTTGGAAAACCGGAGCCTATGCAGTAGAATGAGACAGAGAGTTATTTACAATAATGACACCATAAAAAACAGTGTTATTATCTTTGCTATAGCATTATTGTATTTTGGTACAGGCAAACTGAGCCTCTATCTTCTTTCCGGTCATAATATTGTCAATCTCGGTGTTTTTGCCCCGGAAGGGTTGGCACTCGCTTTTGCCCTCTACTTTGGTAAAAAAGTCTGGTTTGGTATCTTTGCAGGGCAATTTCTTCTGGCCTGGTTCAATGGCATAAATATGTATTCGACTTTTGAAGTTTCATGTATCAACGCTACGGAAGCACTTGTCGGTATTGCACTTTTTCATAGATTCAAACTTAACAAAGAGTTAAAGACATTTCGGGATGTGGCAGGTTTGGTACTTATTATTGTCTTTGTCCTGCAGGTATTCAGCAGTCTCTTTTCCAATCTCTCTTTACTGATGCATGGACAAATTGATTTTGAACATTTTGAACATTCCGTTTTCTCGTGGTGGTTTGGCAATGTGATGGGGCAATTGCTTTTTACGCCCTTTTTACTGCTCCTTTTTGTTCACTACCAAAGGGTCAACCTTAAAGAGTATCTTCTTTATGGGATTGCATTTGGAGTATTTCTCTATATTTTAGAGATAAAGATAGCTATTACCAATCCATTTCTGCTTCTGAGTCTTACCATACCCGTGCTTGTTTTCGTGGTCTCATCCAAAGGCAAACTTTATGGAACACTGATGAGTGTTGTCGTCGCTACCGTATCATCCTATTCTGTCTACAGGGCAACCGGGGCATTTTATGTTGGTGCGGAATCGGACAATATCATCAATTACAATCTGTTTGTTTTGGCGCATATTGCAACGGTTTTTGTGACGGGTGTACTTTTTGAAGAGCGAAGAAAATATGAAAAAACACTACATCAAATGATCAAAAAAGAGGTAGATAAAAATAGAAAGCAGCAGCTTCTGATGCTTCAGCAGAACAGACTGGCACAAATGGGAGAAATGATCAATATGATCGCCCACCAGTGGCGGCAGCCCCTCAATCATCTCTCTCTTATAAACCAGACATTGTGCTATCAATACAGCAATCATAAACTGAATGATGAAAAAATGGAAGATTTCAAAGAGAAATCAAATAAAACCATTGTGCAAATGTCTTCAACCATAGATGATTTCAGAAATTTCTTTAAACCGGATAAAATGAAAACCTCTTTTTGCGTAAATGATGTGATTGCGCATGTACTTGATATTGCAGCACCTATGTTCCGCCATAAATCCATTCAAGCGGTTTTTGAGGATAAAGCACGTTATGATGCGTATGGTTTTCCCAATGAGTTGGGACAGAGTATTTTAAATATTGTCAACAATGCCCAGGATGCTTTACTTGAAAAAGAGATAGAAACTAAATATATAGAGATACTTCTTTTTGCACAGGAAGATACGATCATTCTCTCTATTTATGATAATGCAGGAGGCATACCCGAAGCGATACTGGATAAAGTTTTTGATCCTTATTTTTCAACTAAAAACAGTAAAAATGGTACGGGACTTGGGCTCTATATATCGAAGATCATTATTGAAGAGCATATGCATGGAAAGCTTCTTGTTTCGAATAAAAAAGATGGTGCATGTTTCAAAATTTATTTACCTCGCATTAAAATGTCAGAAGGTTAAAAAAGTATGTTGAAAAATTTTACTTTGTTATTTGTTGAAGATGACCGAGGGGTTCAGGAACAGATGAAGCTAATGCTTCAGGATGAAGTAAAAGAGTTTTACCAGGCTTATGATGGCGAACAGGGATTACGGTACTACAATGAAAAAAAACCGGATATTATTCTTACCGATATCAATATGCCTGTAATGGGCGGTCTGGATATGGCTGAAACAATTAAACAGGCAGATAAAAACCAGCCTATTTTAATGTTGTCGGCATTTGATGAGAGAGATATACTTCTCAATGCGATTAACATTGGTGTTGACGGATTTATTGTAAAACCGATTGATATGGGACAATTGAACAGTAAGCTCAATAGAATTGCCCATACTTTGCAGCATAAGATAGAGACTGATAAGATGAGATTGAAGGAGTTGGAACAAAAGCAGAAAGAGGAGTTGATCGGTTTATATCATTTAGCCCATTACGATACGCTTACCGGTATTCCGAACCGCTATCTTTTTAATGAAAAAATAGACCAGACTATTGCAAAAACAGATCGTGAACATACACAGTTTGCACTCTTTTTTATCGATCTTGATGATTTTAAACGTATCAATGATACTTACGGGCATAAAGCGGGGGACTATGTCCTTGTTCATTTGGCAAAGCGTATTAATGAAGTGATTCATAAAGAAGATACACTTGCACGGATAGGCGGAGATGAATTTGCATTGATTGTAGAAAATACGAGTAACAGAACTGCCATAGAGAAGTTGGCCAAAAAGATCATCTATGAGATTTCCAAGCCGATTTATTGTGAGAACAGGATCGTTTTTATATCATGCAGTATCGGTATTTGCAGATATCCGAAGGATACGACCTGCAAAGAAGAACTGATCCATTTTGCAGACCTCGCAATGTACCATGTAAAATCTACAGGAAAGTCCCATTTTTGTTTTTATGAAGAGTGTTAGTCCGGTAATAGATCAAGATTGCAATAGAGAAAGAAACTGAGATTCATCTATAGCTTTGGAAAAGATATATCCCTGATAGAGATCTGCACCATTCTCACTGATAAAAGTAAGTTGACTCTGATTCTCCACCCCTTCAATAACAGTACGTATATTAAAGTTTTTTGCCATATTTATAATCAATTTTATAAGTTCCTGATTGGATTCAATCGCTAAATTGTCTAGAAAGGCTTTATCGATTTTTAAAGTATCTACCGGCAGTTTTTTTAAGTATGTGATTGATGAATATCCGGTACCAAAGTCATCTATGGCAAATCTGATACCGAATTCCCTTAATCTTTTCATTTTAATGATGACTGCATTGAAATCTTTTATAAGTTCATCTTCCGTAATTTCAAGTTCTATTTTGGACGGGGGAATGGCATACATTTCAAGTATACGTATAATCTCTTTTTCAAAATCCAATTCCAGTAATTCATTGGCATGAATATTGACTGCAATTGTTCCTTTAAAAATATGTTGGTGTTTTTTTAGAAATTGGCATGCCCGGGCAAGTACCAGTAATGTTATCTTGTGTGAGAGACCTATCTCTACAGCAATATGTAAAAAAGCATCTGGATACAGCAGCCCTTTCTGAGGATGTTCCCAGCGTATCAAGGCTTCTGCTCCAACAATGGTTTGTGTGGCAATATCAACTTTCGGTTGATAATAAAATACAAATTCATCATGTTCAAGTGCATGATAAAGTTCTGTTTCTATCATTTGAAAATATTTGAGTTTTTTTTCAATGACTTTATCGAAAAAAACAAATTGGTTTTTCCCTTGGTGTTTTGCCTGATACATGGCAGTATCGGCATGTACGACAACAGAATGAAAATCTTCCTCTCCATCCGGGAATATTTTAATACCTATTGAAGCACCTATGGTGATTCTGTACGCATCTAAAATATACGGACGATTGATTTCGCTTATAAGTCTGGTAGCTACATCTTTTACAATTTGAGCTGCTTTGGATCGGTTCTCTTCTATATTCAGTATAATAATGGCGAATTCATCTCCACTCATACGGGCTAAAATATCTTCCTCTCTAAGCAAGCGTTTTAACCTTGTTGCTATTTCTATGAGAAGTTTATCTCCTACGGTATGCCCGTAACTGTCATTTATCATTTTAAATTTATCCAGGTCAATAAACATGAAAGCATGTATGAAATCGTGTCTTTTTGCCTTTACAAACTCTTCATGAAGTCTCTGCATCAAAGATTTTCGGTTTAATTGTCCGGTTAAAAAGTCATGGTCAGCTTGATGTTGGGCCTGTTCCTGCATTTTTTTAATGTCTGAAATATCCAGGAACTGGGCAATATAATGGGTGGTAATACCCTTGTCATTTTTAATGGCGGTAATGGAAAGCCTTTCCATATAGATTTCACCATTTTTCCTTTTATTATATATTTCATCACTCCACTTCCCAACTGTATTGATTTGACGCCACATCTCTTTATAGAAGTCATCACCGTGTTTCATTGATTTTAAAACATTGGGGTTTTTTCCTATCACTTCAGAAGCTTCATACCCTGTGATGCGTGTGAAGGCATCATTGACCTTTAAAATGGTTCCTTTTACATCAGTAATGGTCATAGCTTCATGTGAATCAAAAGTATAGGCAGAGATCCGTAACTCTTCTGTATATTTCTCTTCATTGATAATAAGTTTTCTCAGCAGGTATGTCAATCCAATTAAAGAGATAAGAGACAATATCCATAAGGCGGCAGTCAAATAGAGTGCATGTATTGCCTGGGTATAGGTTTGTGTTGCAGATGTAATATATTGATCCAGGATTTGAGATGAAATTTTTTCAAAAAGATTGATTCTTTGTGTAAAGAGATTAAAGATATAGGATGCATCATGACTGTCCAATTGCTGAGTAAAAAACTTTTTTCGTAAAAAACTGATTTTTTCCTCTAAACTGTATTGATAGATTTTATTGAAAATCAGTATGGATTTAATAGGTGCATTTGATATAAACTTTTCTTGATACAGTGTTTGTTTCTCTTCAAGCTCTTTAAGTTTTTCGATACTCTTGAGATGATGGTTTCCTGAAAGAAGTTCATGGTAGATATAGGCTCTTTCAAGTCCTGCGCTCTCTTTCAGGTTTTGAAGTTCTGGAATGACACATCGTCCCCCATTTTGTTTTTGAAGCGGTAAAATAAACAATGTAATCAATTTCAATAGTTTTTGATTCAGTTGCGTATAATAGTTCAAGCTTTCCTGTGCATCTATTTCTTCACTAAAAATTTTTTTTCTCAACGCGTCAATTTTTCCATACTGGGCAATAAATTTTGAAAGAACAGGTTTATATTCTGTACCTATAATATGAAGTATGGCTTCTTTTTCATGAGTATTCAAATGTACAAACTGTAAAAAACTGTTATAGGCGTGATTTGTTTTTTGCTGTCTTTCCAAAATATGTTTAATCGCATCCTTTTTTTCTGTAGAAACAAGATACCCGAAGCTCAAACCTCTTTCTATCTGCATATTGTGAATAAGTACACTCAATTTTTCCGTTGTTTCTGCCGCAAGTTTATATATGGCACTTTCACTGAGTTTTTGATACTTTGTCTGAACAAAAGAGGTAGAAAAATAGATCAGGGCAATAGCAGGAATTAAAAATATAATCAGGATTTTGATACGTAATGAAAGTTGTTTCATTGTTAAACCTTTATCTGATACATTTTACCATACAGGCAAGGATCTATTTATTTGGATAAAAAAGCTCTGATCTGTTTGGGTATATAGTATTTGAACTGTTTTGGAAATATAAAGAAATCTATCTCCCCTTTGACTTCTGCTATGGTACTCCACGTCTCCGTATCAAAATCGATAGCAATAATACCAAGTGATGGAAATTTACTGATATGTTCATCCATAAGACTGTTTGCAAGTTCATGAAGCTGAGGGTTGTGTCCTACTATGAACATAGTATTGATTTCATCATCTTGAATGGAAATGATCTCTTGTATCACTTCTACAGAGGTTAAATAGAGCTCCTGTAAATAGTATTTTTTTCCTTGAAAGGCGATTTTCTCTGCAAGAAGATCTGTTGTCTGTTGTGCACGCAATGCACAGCTGGAGAGAATTAAATCCGGTTTTATACCTCTTAAGGCAAGATATGAACCCATGGTATTGATATCTTTTTCCCCTTTTTTTGATACGGTTCTTTCAAAATCACTGGTATCCGGAATACTCCATCCGGATTTGGCGTGTCGTATAAAATAAATGGTTTTCATCTGTATTATATGCGTGACAGCTCATCGGAAATTGTTTTTGCTGCTTTGTCTATGACCATTTTTGCCAAAGCAATATTACCGTCATCCCTGAAGATACAGAAGAGGTCGATTTTGGCAAATTCATTTCCGTTATGCTCACCGGCACTTTTAACCAAAAACACATGTCCATCCTGTGTTTTTGTTTCTACGGAAGAGGCTTCACTGAAACCAATATCCAGAGAAGTTTCACTGATGGTACGGAAGGTATCGTTGAAAATTGTCGCCGCATAAGCGATATCAGTTCCTGTGTTTTCATTTTCGACATACAGTGTTTCCCCTGTATAATTGAGTATCGCTGCCCCAAGGTAGCCGTTTACTTTTTGCAATCTTTTCATTTTTTCATCAAAGTTTATCATCTGTTTTTCCTATTTATTTAAATTTTGCATAAATGCATTGAAACTGGTTGCATCACCAATATTGTTCTCTGCCATGAATGCATGAAGTATCTCGTCAGAAGCCTCTATGCCGGAATTTTTCTCTGCATCAAGTAGTTTGGCATAGAGTGTACTGATGGTCTCTTTAGCATTTTCTGTAATACATTTTCTTGTAGACATATAGTTTCTGAATGATCCATCAGGGTTTTTAGCGGTTTTTACCGTAGCCAGTACCCAATAGAAACTGCCGTCTTTACAAAGATTTTTGACATAGGCAACAACATCATTCCCTGCCTTAAGATTATCCCACAGGTATTTAAAGATTACTTTAGGCATATCGGGATGCCTCAATATGGAATGAGGTTTGTCATAGAGTTCACCTTGTGTATAGCCTGATATTTTCATAAAAATAGGGTTTACATAGGTAATATTTCCCTTTTCATCCGATTTTGAGACGATCAGGTCAATATTGGTTACTGTTTTTTCTGAGTCAGTTGCTTCAGGTCTTTGCATTTAGTTCTCCTTTTTTTGGTTAATTGCATTAAGAAACAGTGAGATAATCTCTTTTTTCTTAAATGGTTTTACGGCAAAAAAATCAAAATCGTATAGATTTCCTTTATTGCCGGCTTCTCCGGAAATACAAACTGTTGTAATCGTTTTGGAAGATCGTTCTTTTTCAATAACAGTATAGTCTCTTAACATATCACTTCCTGACAGGAGAGGCATGTTATGGTCTGTATAGACAATATTGTAAGGGGTGTTCTCCTGTAATGCTTTTGTTAAAAGTTTTAAGCCTTCTTCCCCGTTTTCCGCTATATCTACGTGACAATATTCCTCTCCCAGCATGGTTGCCAGAAGCATACTGCTTATTTTGTCATCTTCCACAATAAGTACTTTTGGGATTTTTTGTTCAGAGATAAATGTATAAAGTGATTCTCCGTAATAGCCATATTGTGAGATGAGTGCGGCACCATTAAGATTTTCCGGTTTCAATGACAGAAAATTCTCTTCTACAATCATAAGTTTAAGCTTGTGCTCTTTCGAATATGTAAAGAGATTCTTTTTAATGGTCTTTTCAAAAGCAATCAGGTGGGTAGTATTCTCGGGAAGCTGTTCTAAACTGGTAACGGCCTTTATCCTGTCTACATTGATACCTGTTTTTACAAAATATCTTGCAATGTGGTTGGCAATAAATACATTTTTTTTATTTAAAAGAATCGTAATGTAGATATTTTGATTACTGATAGAGGTCAAAAGAAGCGTCTCGTCTTTAATGGTCAGTGGAATATCAAAGTAGAAAACACTGCCTTTATCCAGCTCGCTGTCAATAAGAAGTTTCCCTCCCATCTCCTTAACATAGGCTGCACAAATGGCAAGTCCCAAACCTGTACCGCCAAAGAGCTCTTTGGTATTTTCTTCAGCCTGTTTAAAGGCTTCAAAAATATCTTCCTGTTTCTCTTTTGCGATACCGATACCGTTGTCTTTTACAAAAATATGTAATTTTTTCTCTTTTTGTTTGTATCTTACAGAAAATTCAATCGCACCATGTTCCGGTGTGAATTTGCTGGCATTGCTGATAAGATTCATAATAACTCTTTTTATTTTCATACTGTCTATTTCTATCTCTTTAGGTATCATAGGATCGATGAAAATATTATAGTTGATCTCTTTTTTATACATATTGGCCGAAAAAATCTCTGCTATCTCAGCAAAAAAACTGACAGTATTGACTGTTTCCATGCCGGGAGCCAAAGGCTCTCTTTTCGCAGATACACTGTCAAGGATCGATGTGGTGAGTTCATTGATGAGTGAGGCACTGTTCTTTGCATGGGAGATATACTCTTTCAGTCGAGTATCTACAATCTGTTCTTCCAAAATTTCGAGAAATCCAAGGAGCCCGTTAGCAGGTGTTCGGATATCATGTACAATATTTGAGGTGAAGTCAAGTATCTCCTGTGCATTTTTTGTGTCTGCTTTCGAAACCGAAATATGGTCAAGGTTGTCAATAGAATCATTTTTCCGTCTTCGTAATCCGTTATCGGTATTATCTTTAGATCTTCTGTCAATGATCAGATCTTTTGAACTGTTGACCCTCATTTTACAGATAGCATCAATAACAAACGGCGTAATCGCTTTAAAAATCTCCAAATCTTCATTTGTAAAATTTTTGATCTTTTTTACGGAAGCATAGGCGGTAACGATCCCAATAAATTTATCTTGAAATACCAAAGGTATCATGATCTTGGATTTCATTTTAATTTTATCGGGGTTGTCTATGTTCGCTACATAGCCTTTTTCACTGGTGAGATAGTTGTAAATACCGGCTTTTTTGGTTGCGAAACATCTATAGAGAAGGCCCTCTTTGGCTTCCATTGAAACATCTCGGATACCATGTTCCCTCTCTCTTGTAAGCGTCAGGGAATCATACATCCAGACAGAAGCGTATTCTGCATCGGTAATATCTGTAATGATGGTTTCAACGATGTTGTTGATTTCAATATTATTGGAAGATGTCCCAATAACGGTACTTGCATCGGCAAGTCGATCTTTTAATTTGGAGATATCAATCATCAAGTCCCTTTCACAAATCCAAAGTGATAAGTAGAATTTTATCTTATGAATCTATTGGAATTTACATTTAAATCTGTAGAATCTATTTTTTGAGAAGTAACGGTTTCGGAAATTATGTGATATTTTTCTGTAATTCCTTTAAAAGATCAGTCATGGTTTGTAAAAAGTTTTCTATCAGAGAATTGATATTTTGAAAATCATGCAGTTTCAAAATATTTTGTATCTCTTTGGCTGTGTTCGCTTCTTCTTCCAACCCAAGATTGATGAGCATGCCCTGGAGGGCATGAAGGGTGTTTCTTAATGCTTTCCTATCTTTTAAAAGTATATTCTTTTTAATAGAATCTAAATAACCCTCCATACTTGTTACTGCTGTTTTCAGTAATCTTTCAATGACCGGTTCATCAAAATTTTTTAATAAATGGGCATAGACCGCTTTTTTGAATTGCACAGGATGATAAACAGATTCTGTTTCACGAATAGGGGTATGTATAAAGATATCTTTTGCCATTTTTTATGTAGTAAAATTAGATGAGATTTTGGATGCCAGGTCATAGATGTCAAACGGTTTGTGTATAAATTCATTGGCACCCATTCTAAATAGATCAGCTTTGTCTTTTTTATCAACAGAGATGATAAGTACCGGAAGGTCTTCATAGGAATAGTGTTGTCTGACATGACCCAGAAGGTCTATACCATTCATAACAGGCAAGTGGATATCTAACAGGATCATGTCTATTTTTTCTTTGGCGGACTCAAGAATATGCAAAGCCTCTGCCCCATCATAGGATGGGATAATATTCATATTTGATATTTTTGTCAGTAAGGAACGCAGAAGCTGCATATTGAATGCATCGTCTTCAACGATCAGGATGTTTTTATTTCCAAGGTGCTTTAAACTCATTTTTTCTCCTGTAGATTTATTGTGGCAGAATCGCCAGTGTATATTCTGTGTAAAATATTGATTTTGTAACACTATACTGTATAAATCTGTTTAAATTTACATCAAAATCTGTAAAATCTGTTTAAAGGAGTCCTTTATTTGTCATAGATGAGTTTAAGCTATAATACTTTTATGAAATATTTAACGTTAACTATACTGTTTGTCTGTGTACAAATTTCACTTTTTGCTGAGTATAAGGCTGCTGTGTTACCAATTTCCCCGGAAATTAAAAAGCGGATGCTCACAGGACACTCTTGGCACAAAGGATGTCCTGTATCTTTAAATGAGCTACGGTATATCCGTATGACTTACCATACGTTTAAGGGAGAGGAGAAAGAGGGGGAAATGATTGTGCATGAGGATGTCGCCAAAGAGGTAACATACATTTTCAAGCT
>Ga0256827_10001944_pt1 | contig 13349 bp, 12 predicted proteins | sample CV84metaG_FD_185977 | JGI IMG/M metagenome (GOLD analysis project Ga0256827, IMG submission 185977) | Hydrothermal vent microbial communities from East Pacific Rise, Pacific Ocean - CV84 | ecosystem: Environmental > Aquatic > Marine > Hydrothermal vents | place: Pacific Ocean: East Pacific Rise... | reverse complement strand
CGTTTCAGCTGATGTTCGAAATTATACAACCAACGATCTTTCCGTCGTTACCCATTTTTCCCTCGAAGGAGATGCGCTCGAATTAAAATCACCCGAAACCATCAACATTAATCCGCTAAAGAAAAAGGGATCAAAAATGCTGTTTTGGAAGCTGGAAGCAAAAAAGGCAGGAGTTGAAAAAATTACCTTTACGGCGCAAGGAAAATACAATTCCGATGGTGAGGAAAAACAACTTTCAATTCATGCGCACACCATGCTTAAACGCGGTGGAAACGGGGGCGTACTTGCGGGCGATCAAAAGGAGGAAATCATCGAAATCAATCTTCCAAAAGCAGTGGATTTAAAGCGTGTTGAGTTAAATCTAAATTGTTCGGCAAATATGCAAGATGTTCTCGTAAATGCGTTGCCCTATTTGGCTGAATATCCATATGGATGTACCGAACAAACACTAAACCGATTCCTTCCCGCACTTGTGGTTTTACAAACGCTGGATCAACTAAAAGCAAAACTAAAGCCCTCAGCCATCCAATTACCCAACGGTCGAAAAGCCGTTCTAAATCGAAAACAAATTGAAAACATGGCTCAAAAAGGAATCGATATGTTGGAAGATGCAAAGAAAAGCGATGGCTGGAGTTGGGATTTAGGAGGGTTTGATTACGATAAGCTTACAACATTGTGGGTGATGCGTGGGATGCACTTAGCCAGCCAAAATACAGCACTAAACGTATCTGAAGAAGCGATTGCAAATGCTCTTTGGTATCGGGTTCGAGAACTAAAAAAACTTCCGACCGATGATCCTAAAAAGAAGGTTCGAAATAGTGATGCGTTTGCCACTGTGGTTTGTGCGGAACTAATGCTAAAAAGATATGTGGATAAAATCAACGAGTACTCCTTAGAAGAGATGCAAAAAGTCCTCTTTAAATCGAGTTCCTATCTTTTGAAAAATGCCGAAGACCTTTCGCTCTACGGAAAAATGTTGTTGGCATATTCGTTTGAATTGCAGGGAAAAACCAAGCAACGCAATCAACTCCTTCAGTTTATCGAGCAATATGTAGAAAACGATTCCGCCCGAGGAATCTACTCGATTCGCACGCAAGACAAACAGTGGTGGTGTTGGTATAACGACTCCATTGAGTTGCACGCCTGGTATTTAAAATTGCTTAATCGAATCGAACCTCGCAGCAAGAAAACAGCCGGTGTGGCTCGCTATCTTTTGCAAAACCGCATTTATGGCGATCACTGGAAGGCCACCCGCGACACCGCCGTTTGCATCGAAGCTCTTGCTGAATATATGGTAAACAATCCCTCAACCCCGAAAAAAGAAACCGTTCAAATTAGCCTAAACAACACCTCTGTTCCATTTGCTTCGTCGGGGCATTACCACTTTACAAATCTAAAATCCGGCATAAATAAGCTGAAAATAAAATCGAACCAATCGCTCTTTTTTGATGCCACTTGGAAATACAACACACACGAAAAAAAGATCGCTGCCGAATCGTGCGAACTCATCACACTTTCCCGCACTTACCATCGAATCAATCAAAAAGACAAAGCCGTAAAAACCCCCATTGCTCCCGATGAAAAAATAAAAATAGGCGAAACCATCGAAGTGCATTTAACCCTAAACAGTGCTCAAGATCTTGAATATTTGTTGCTCGAAGATTTTAAACCCGCAGGATTTGAGTCTATTGGAGTCAGTCACCACAACAATCTTGGTTTTGTTGAATTACACGACGAGCGCATTTCGTGTTATATAAAATCGATTCATAAAGGAACAAAAGAAATGAGCTACCGCATTCGGGCAGAACACACAGGAAAAATGTCTGCTTTACCCGCTACTATTGAATTGATGTACGCCCCGCAACAAGCCGCTAACTCCGCTGAAGACAAATTAGAGGTTCAAAAATAGGTTTGTCTTGTCCTGATATAGGTTGTCACTTTTGACGGAGAAAAAAATTGGTTTGTTTGTGTTTGTTATATGGGTTTTGGATAATCGGTGTTCTTTGGTGAGATTGGGGATTAAAATTTTGGGTTTTGTATGACTTTCTTTTGAGTTGCAATTTCTTTTATAACGAGTAGAAACATTTTGTTCTATATATGTTTATTTTTTGTGCAATTTAGATTTGCTTTGAAACGTTGGTAGTAAATATGAAAAAAGAGTATTTAGAGAAAGAGAAGAAGAGTGGTCAGGTGATGCTGGAATATGTGATTGTCTTTGCCATCTTTTTATCTTTAGTGGGACTGAGTGCTATGTTGTTATATGTCTTTAAGGTGTATGGTGGACGGGTGTTGGCGCTTATGGCATCGGCATAAAATATGATTTGAATCGTAAGAAGAAAGGAGAAAAAGATGAAGAAAAGTATAAGAAGAAAAGAAGGTCAAACGATGGTAGAGTATATTATTATCGTTGCGGTGGTTGCGATGGCTGTATTGACGTTGTTTGGTCTCTTTGGTGATGTGCTTAAGAAAAAGTTAGGTGGCGCTGTGGATGAGTTGGATGAAGGCGGTGCAGGCGCGGCTGCGGCTACGGAAGAGAAAGCTGCGGACCAAATTAAAAGTCTAGGTAATGACTAGATGACTCGAGTTGAAAAGAAAAAGCGAGCTGGAACTGCAATGATTGAATCAGCCATTGTGATTATGATGCTTTGCTTTATTCTTTTCGGTATTTTGCAAGTCTCTTATTTGGTTGCTGCAAAGGATGTGACTTCTTTTGCGGCGTTGGCGTCGGCTCGGGCTGGTACTGTGGGGATGCGTGAGGAGTTTGTGAATCGGGTGGCACGGGTGGTTTCGATCCCTACTGCAGGACCAACGGTGAAGCGACTTTCTGCTGCGACTTCAGGGGTGGTTTCTCACGGGCGTGTGGGGGCGAGATGGGATCAAGCTTTGAGGAGTCGTCCAGAGTCGGGGCAATATTGGGTTGAAAAATATAATATTCCAATATATTTGGGTGCGATGGATGAGGGTGTTTTGCCGTCTATTTTGAATTATTATAATTGGACGTTATCAAGTACAAAGATAAAGGTTCGTTTGTTTCGAAGTGCTGATGGGCGAATTGGGGTGTATCAATCGCAATATGTTCCGCTCTCTTTTCCTTTTGCGCAGGGGTATTATCGGGGCAATATGGGGCCGATGAATCGTCCAAATGGGCAGCGAATTGTACCGCGTAGTCATTTGGTTTATGGGTTTGAATTTGAGGATCATTCGGCTCTTTATTTGACGTATTAATGAGGTTTTATGGATTCTATTTCATCCAGAAGAAAAGAACGAAAGTCAGGACAAGCGATCTTATTTTTATTGATTGTGATGGTGATTGGTCTTTTGGTGGTGCTGTGGAATTATGATTTACATAATATTGTTTCCACGAAGGTTCGGATTGATACGGCGGGAGATTCGGCGGCACTTTCGGCGGCGCGTTGGCAGGGGATTACGCTGAATATGATTGGGGAATTGAATTTGATTCAGGCGGCACATATTTGTGAAAGTTTTGTGGATCCTGAAGATCTAGAGGATATTAAACGGGTTCAAGCAGAGGCGGAAGAGATTGCTTTGTTGCGGTCGCGGCTTTCGTTGAATGGTCCGTTGATGGGGTTTGTTGCGGCGGAATCGGCGGCTTTTTTGAATCTAAGACAAAAGGATGTATTAAATCGCGAGCGGAAAATTTCTAGTGCGCTTATGCAACGGGCTAATCAGTTTATATCGGCCGGCGAATATTTTTCGGGGATAGGAGAAGCGTATCCTGGAGCGTGGTTTGAGTATGGAAGTTTATTGGCGTCGATCGCTGGAAATAAAATGATGGTTGATTCTGCGAATACGCAGTATTATCACTTTTTTAATGGATCGCATATTTTGCTTGATCCTGATTTTTATGCCGCAATAGCTGCAAAGCATTGGTGTTATTTTAAGCGAGGTTCTCGGCGGAGTTTAATTGATAATTATACGAGTTTTGAAGATTGGGATCCTTTACCTGATTCTGCGCATCGGACATCGATTAATAGTGAATATTTTAGTTTAAAATTAGTGAAATATAATCTTCGGTTGCGTGGATTTGCCTCGGGGACAAAAAATTCTGTAACCAATTATTATGGTACGGCATCTTCTAATGGGACTTCGGGGGGGAATCAATTGGAGCAATATTACCGAGAAGAGTTGACGAGTACTTTTGGCGTGGGCACTCCGTTTTTGCCGTATGTTTTTGATATTAATTTTTCTTGGCATCTTTTTAATGTTGGGCAGTGGATGGGTAAATGGCCGACGTCTGAAACCTTTCCTTTTGAAGAGGGTGTGACGGTAAAGGATGAGTATAATTATCGCGGTGCGGATGCTGCCGTGAATTGTTATATTAATGCGGAAAATATTACGCCGGGTATTCGGATTGATTCGGATTGGATTTATTGGGCGGCTGCGGCAAAGCCGTTTGGATATCTGCAAGATCCTGATTCATCTGGAATAAAAAGAGTTCCGTTTTATTTTGGTGTGGTGCTTCCCTGTTTTCGTCATGCACGGTTGATTCATAATGCGCTCTCTAGCCGATCGAATGGTTTGCGCCCTGGAGCTGATGAACACTTTTATAAACATCTTCGGGTATATATGAGAGAAGGGATTGAGGGGATTCGTGGTTTTGATTGTTGGTATTGTGAGCAACTTATAGAGTGGGAAGAGTCGTCTTTTAGGGAAGAGGGTTCTCAATGGCTTGAGGATCATCAAGACGGAATTAATAAGGGTGAGATTTGTGTGCCTATTCGAATGTATAATGGCGGCGGTGGCGGCGGGCATAACAGTGGTGGTTCAACCATGGGACGAGGATAAAATGAGAGCGAAAAAACAGAAAGAAGGTCAAGCCATGGTTGAGTTTATGGTGGGATTAATTGGAATTCTTGTGCTGATTCTTGCTCTGAGTTATATTGGTCGTTTTGTGGCGATTGATTGTAAGAATTTTTTGGAGGTTCGATCAACGGTTGCAGAGAATATGCTGAATTCTCGATCTTCTTCGGCAAGAAGTTCGTATGATCCTGCTGGGAGTTATCTTTATTTATCCCAGAGTATTAATAAAGAGAACGGATATTCTGGTTTGCGGAGTCTTTATCCACAACAGGTTCGTACGGATGGGTTTCGTTTTCTTTCGGATGGGGATGATCCGCTTCACGTTATGATTGGTTCGGGAAAAGGAAAGAAGGTTCCGATTACATCGCCTCTTATGCAAAAGGTGTTAGGGAGATCAGAGATCTTTCCGTATCAAGAGTTTTGGATGCCGATGTGGGATGATTTATTATGAACGGCTCTCTCTTTTATTTTAGTCGGATGATTCGATTCTTTTTTCTTGGACTGCTTCTTTTTGGTGCATTTGGTGCGGAGGCGCGGGTTTGGCGGGGGCTAAATTCTAAAGATCCTTTATTGAGCGATGGAACACTCCATTGGACGGTGGCGCGACGAACTAAATTCACACGAAATGGGAAACCGCTTGAGATGAATTTATATACGGTGCGTTATACTGAGCCGGCGGTGAATCAGCTCAAGAGCCGTTTCGAGGCACTGGGTGCAAAAGTAGTTGTTGTTCGGGGACGTGATGGTGTGACGGGTGTGGCTCGTTGGCCCAACAAAAAGGCTCGTTTTATTGTTTTAACGCCGCGAAATGATCCACTAAAATATATTATTGTAACGTGGTCGCATCCTAAAAAGAAGAGCAAGAAAGTACGGCTTTCTATTCCAACGTATCCGCGTGGGAAAAAGCCAAGCACGATTTCTGATAATGGAACACATACAGTTGTAATAAGTCAGCAGACCACGGATTCCCCCTCAGAAATACACTCTTTTTATGCACGAAAGTTAACGGCTTTGGGTTGGAAAATGGTGGTTCCTGCCATTGTGAGTCATGGAACGATTCGAGGTCTGGCCACTTATCAAAAAAAGAATCGTATCTGTTTTATTCAGGCAAGTAAACGTAAGGGTGGATTGAATATGATTACAGTGCTTGTTAAAAAAGGAACGCTTTGATACCTTCCTGTTTTGGAATTGGAGAATATATATGAAAAACAAACTTATCCTTGTTATAGCTGTTTTGGTTGGAATTCTTGCTTTCTGGTTGAGTGCTAGATATTTAAAGAGCGAGCGCAACAAGTTGTATGGAAAATATGGAACCATAGAAGTATTGGTGGCATCTCGAAGCCTTACGGCTATGACCATAATCAGTTCTGATGACCTTCGAAAAACGAAAGTGTTAAAAACCTATGTGGGAAATAATGCGTTTCTTGCAAATCAATCCTCTCAAATTATTGGCAAAAGGTTGAAGACCTCTATGGAACGCGGAAATATTTTTTCATGGAGAGATATTGATATGCAACATGAAATTCGTACGGGATTATCAGCGATTGTGAACAAACGGAATCGTGCGGTTTCTATTTCCATTGCTGGAGCTGCCGCCGTGAGTGGCTTAGTAAAGCCGAATGATCATGTTGATATTTTGGGCACGTTTACATTCCCTTCTCGAACCAATCCTCAACAAATTGAATCGGTTACTCTTACCCTTATGCAAAATGTAACGGTTTTGGCTACGGGTCGAAAATTGGCAAGAAAAATGAGTGAGAATGGATTGGAAAATGAACAAGATGGATATAGCACGGTGACGTTTGAAGTAACCCCTCGTGAAGCAGAAATTTTGGTCTTTGCTCAACAAACACGCGGGCAGCTTTATCTTTCACTACGTAGTCCAGATGATATCTATTCCGAGGAAGAATTACCTTCCGTTAATTTCGATTATCTTGAATCCGTTCTTAAAGATTTAAATACACGTCGGCAAATCCGGATTCAATCTAAAGTAGAATAGGAAGGGTTATAAAAATGGTACGTATTCAAACCACCCATCCTAAAGAGGATCCTATAACCTTAGAAGCTGATTATGGCGTTTTCATGATTGGCTCTGATGCTTCGAATCGAATTGTTTTAAATGATGGAAGTGTGGAAGAAGTTCATGCTGTACTCACGTTGATGGAGGATGAATCGTATGTTGAAGATTTGGTTAATGCTGGGGTTTTTATAAAGGATCAGCCCATTCATGCCAGACAACAAATCTTTCCAGATCTACCCATTCAGATTGGAAATTATACGATACAGTTTTCTTTAGATGAAGAAGAGGAGGAGGGGGGATCAACGGTTTCAATGACCGCTACAAAATCATTGGCTCCATTGGCAAAAAAACGTTCTGCTACTCAGGAGATTAAGCAACAAATTCATGCAGAATTGGTGGATCGACTTGATCTTAAACGCCTGAGTATGAACAAGCTTAAAGAAGGGGAATTGCAGAGTAAGATTCAAAATAATTTGCGGGATATTGTTTCAGAAATCCGAACCCGTCTTCCACAAGGAATCGATCCTGCACGTCTTATTCGTGAGATTTTTAATGAAGCGGTTGGGCTTGGTCCTTTAGAAGATTTGCTTGAAGATGACTCGATTACAGAAATTATGGTGAACGGACCCAGCCAGATTTATATCGAACGGAACGGGGTTTTAATTCTTACCGATTCCACTTTTATTAACGATGCATCTGTAAACACGATTATTGAGCGAATTGTTTCGCCGATTGGTCGACGTATCGATGAAAGTCAGCCCTATGTAGATGCGCGTTTGCCCGATGGATCGCGGGTAAATGCCATCATCCATCCGCTCTCCTTGGTGGGACCTTGTTTGACGATTCGTAAATTTTCGAAAGATCCGTTCAAGGTGCAGGATTTGATTGATTTTGGAACGCTAACTCCAGCCGTAGCGGATTTTATGCGTATTTGTGTGCGGCTTCGAAAGAATATCATTGTTTCGGGTGGAACAGGTTCAGGAAAAACAACATTACTAAATGTTCTCTCCAACTATCTTCCAGATAACGAACGTATTTTAACCATCGAAGATGCCGCAGAACTACGCCTTACCCAGCAACATATTATTCGGTTGGAAGCTCGACCTGCAAATATTGAAGGACGTGGAGCCGTCTCGATTCGTGATCTGGTTCGAAATGCGTTACGGATGCGTCCCGATCGAATTGTGGTGGGCGAGTGTCGGGGTGCCGAAGCACTTGATATGTTACAAGCCATGAACACGGGCCATGAAGGTTCGCTTACCACTATTCACGCCAACACGCCACGCGATGCGCTGGCTCGTCTTGAAACCATGGTTTTAATGTCGGGAATGGAGCTGCCGATTCGCGCAATTCGCGAACAAGTGGGTTCCGCGGTCCATATTATTTGTCAAATATCTCGCTTCTCCGATGGTTCACGTAAAGTGAATAAGATTACTGAAGTTTCTGGTCTCGAAGGAGATCGAATTACTTTGCAGGATATTTTTGATTTCAAGCAAACGGGAATCGATAAAGATGGAAAGGTGTTGGGCGAGGTTTTACCTACGGGTGCGGTGCCAACCTTTGTTGAAGAGATTGCGATGCGCGGAATCGAGTTTGACCGAACCATTTTCGAAACGGCGCAAAATGGACAACAAAATCAACGCTGGGGAGGACGCTAAATTATGTTTTGGATTGCTCCTACTTTATTTGCCCTGTCGGCCACCTTACTCTGCTTTGTACTGGTTCAGGTTTTACGAGAAGCCGAAGAGGGCTATGCAAGTGAATATAACACCGATACTGCACGACAATTCGAAGATCTATTTCTTTTTATTTCTCCTCAACAGCTACTGATTATTTCTAGAATTCTTGCTGTAATGATGTTTGCTCTTCTCTTTTTTGCAACAGGAAACTTAACCTCTACATCTGGTGTGATTATAGGACTTGTTTTTGGTACATTGAGTGCCGTTGCAATGTTGTTTATGCCTCGTGTGTTGGTTAAAGTTTTGCGAATAAGACGACTAGAACGTTTTAATCGACAGTTGGTTACTGCGTTAACAGGGATGAGCAATGCCCTTAAAGCGGGCTTTAGTATTCAGCAGGCTTTCGAGTCGGTCGTGAAAGAGGGCGAGGCTCCAATTGGGCAAGAGTTTTCCATGTTTTTGCAACAGCTCAGAGTCGGGGTTTCGTTTGAAGAAGCGATCGAGGCGATGGATCAACGAATGGGGAGTGAGGATTTAACGCTGATGATTCAATCCATTGAAATTGCACGACAGACCGGTGGTAATTTAACGGAGGTGTTTGATCGGATTGCGGAAACGATTCGGGAGCGTCAGCGCATTGAAGGAAAAATAAAATCGTTAACTGCTCAGGGAAAATTACAAGGAATCGTGGTGGGCGCCATGCCCTTTTTGTTGGGGTTTGCGCTCTACTTAATTGATCCAGGAATGATGATGGGATTTTTTAGCTCAATGATTGGAGTTATTGTCCTCGTTTTTATTTTATTTTTGGAAATAATGGGTGCGTTAGTCATTAGGAAAATTGTAAATATTGATGTGTAGGATATAGGTTTTTTTATGGTAAATCAGATAATCATTATAAGTTTACTTTTTGCTTTTGCGGCAATCGTTATAAGTTGGCGAGTGATGTATTTGGCACAACATGCGATGTATATTACTTTAGCTGATGGTCGTCGTCAGGAACGAAGTTTGCCGTTGTTGCTTCGCTTGGTGCTTCCCTTTGCTTCTTCTGTTCCAAAATGGTTTACAGAGCATCGTATGTTAGAAGACAGTCGACAACGTATTTCAAAAAAATTGGTCTCATCTGGATTTGAAGGGCTTATTCAACCTTCGGAAATTATTGCTCTTCGCCTCTTAATGCCTTTGGGTGTAGGGGGATTATTCTGTTTAATGTTGGTTTTTTCTTTTCCAAGTATGCCCCCCTTTATTGGTTCCGCGTTGGAAAGTCGTCAAGAATTGCTCTATTTTTTGGTTTTAATTATGCTCGGGTTTTATCCTGATTCTTGGTTGAAAAAAGCAGTTAAAGCACGTCAAAGTAGTATCGAAAGGGCGTTACCTTTTGTGCTCGATTTGCTCACTCTTTCCGTCGAATCGGGGTTGGATTTTATGACGGGGATTAGCCGAATTATTAACTATCGAAAATTAGATCCCTTAAACGAAGAACTGATTCGGGTCTTTCGCGAAATTCAAGTGGGGCATACGCGTAAAGAAGCCCTTCAAAATTTTTCGGATCGGGTAGACCATTCCGATGTCCGGGCGGTCTCGAATGCACTCATTCAAGCCGATGAATTGGGCACAGGGATTGGTGGTGCACTCCGTATTCAGTCCGATCAAATTCGAGTTAAACGTTTCCAACGAGCCGAGAAACGAGGAAATGAAGCGCCCATCAAGATGCTTTTTCCATTGATTGCCTTTATTTTTCCATCTGTTTTTCTTATCTTACTTGGTCCTGTTATTTTACAGATGTTTACGCAGGGCGGATTTTAGGGTACTAACTATTTAAATGTAGGAATAAAAATGTTTCATCTCATTATAGAACAAGGAAATGATGTCGGTCGTGAAGTTACGGTCCCCTCAAACGGAATAAAGTTTGGTCGGTCGCCCGCGAATAATCTCGTGCTTGATGATGAATCCGTCATGCTTTTTCATGGCCGATTCTTTTTTAAATCCGACGGAACGCTCTGGGTTACCGATTTCGGTGCAGGAGAAAAAACAGTGGTGGAAGGGCTACCTGTGGATGAATATCAACTTAAAGTGGGTGAATTGATTCAAATAGGAAAAACCGCTTTTCGTGTGGTGAATGTAAAACCATCTGAGCAAGAAGAGGTCGCAGTGATCTCCTCTGGGAATGAATCGATTGATTTAGGCTTTAAGAAAAATACAACAACACGTCATGCACGAAAAGTGAATCGTACCTCCTCTTCACACCATTTAATTCCTCGTTTATTGCAAGTGGGTGTGATTTTTTTAGTGCTTATTGTTTTCTTTTTTGTGGTTCCAGAAATTGTTAATTTATTCAAAGACAATCAGTCAGATGCGAAAGAAAAAGATCTGTTTATTTTGTCCTACGAACGTGTGCAGGCGAATAAAAAGAATATTTTTCGCTATAAATTGACATTAGATGTTACGGGTAAATTTATCGTTGTTATTGATGATCTAAAAAATAATCGACATATTCAGAAAGAAAAAGTGGTTTCAAAAATCTTACTTTCGCAACTTTCGGATGATGTGAATAACACAGGATTTTTTCAAGTAGATTCTGATTTTGTAGGAGAGGAAAAGGGGCAGTATGATTCCTATAATCTTATCATTGCTCGAAACCTGAGTTTTAATCAAATTCATATCCTTAATCGAAAGCCTCCGCAGGTTGTTAAACGAACCGTTGCAATTATTGAAAGCTTTGCCCTCGACGAGTTGGGGATTCCTTTAACCCTCTTTAAGGATAACGATGAATTGATGCGTTATGCTCGTATTGCTGTTAATTTAGGACATTCAAAATATAGAGAACGAGACGTGAGTTATAATAATTTAGCGGATGCCATTTTTGAATATAAAAAGGCGATGCTTTATTTAGAAACCATTGAGCCCAAACCTGAATTATATCGAGTTGCAGAGCAGGGATTTAAAAAAGTAAAAATAGAACAAGATAAACGGTACGAAGAATATATGTTCCGTGCGGATCGGGCATATCGCTTACATAATTGGAATGAAGCGGTTAAATATCTACGGATTCTCAGCGCATTAATTCCTGATCGTTCGGATAAGCGTCACGAGAAAATTAATGTTATGTTGCTTAAAGTTGAAAAGCATTTGAGATAGGTTTATGAGAATGAATATGAATATTTTTAAATGGATACATACTAAAAACCACCCGTATAAAAGTGTTTTTATATGGATGCTTTCTGCTTTTTTTCTGCTGGCTGGTTGCAATCGGGTACGTAAGGTAAAAGTTTTACAAATTATCTCAGATCCTATTTCTGCAGAAGTGTTTGTTGATGGAAAGAAAAGGGGTGTTACACCTCTTAAACTGCAAAATATAACTACGGGTGTTTATTTGTTAGAGCTTCGGAAAGATGGGTTTGTCTCCTCTTTTGAAAATATAACCATCATGAAAGGGGATCTGCAAGAAGTCAAAAAAACCTTAAAACCAATTCATGGATTGCTTTTGGTTGATTCAAATCCAACAGGTGCAGAATTAACTGTGGATGGTGTTTTTAAAGGGACTACCCCTGTGCTCATTTCTGATTTACCATTGGGATCCTACACCCTCTCTTTTAAAGCAACTGGAAAACTTCCTCGTATTATTACCACAGAATTAAAAAATCGAATGCCGATACATATTTTAGCCGATTTAGCGTCAAATATGGCGCAACTTACGGTTAACTCAATGCCAACCAATGCTGAGGTGAGGGTTGATGGAAATCTAGTTGGAAAAACACCTCTTGTTTACGATCGGGTTCAAGCAGGAAGAGCCGAAGTGTCGGTCTCCTTTAAAGGATATAAACCTTATGTGAAAAAGATGAAGTTCGAAGCCTCAAAACCCTACACAATTACAACAACATTAGAAGCCTTGCCTTCTGGATTAACCCTTATTTCGAATCCTAAAAATGCACGTATTCTTTTGGATGGTAAGTTTGTTGGAAAAACACCTCTTACGGTAACGAAAGTGAATAGTGGAACCCATGAGGTGGTCGCTCGTTTGCCAGGATATGCCAAACAAACCAAAACCATTCAACTTGAACCTGATGCCAAACAAAGTCTTGAGTTTTCGCTTGTAAAAGATAGTGGAACCTTGGTGGTGGATACTGAACCAGCCTTAGTAGAAATTTATATAGATGGCCGACACGTAACTACGACCAAATTAAAAGGAGCTTCTGATTCCCTTTCCCTGACGGCTCGCCTTCTATTGAAATCAAAAAAACCACATAAAATACAATTTGTGCGGGAAGGATTCCTTTCAAAAGAGATCTCTATTCACACCAAAATTAATGAAGTCGTTACCAAGCATATTGTTCTTAAACGTATTTTTGTTTATGACACTCGAATCACAACAAAAAAAGAGGTGATCGATTGTCGGATTGAGTACAAATTGCCGAATGGAGATATCTATTATGAACGCTATCCAGGCGTTTTTGATACCGTAAAAGCAGCTGACATTACAAAGGTGGAAAGTATTTCAATTGACGATCAAAGAAATCGAAGTGCACGACAATTGATAAATCAAAACAAAAAATCAGAAGCCTCAAATTAAATTTTATTTTGTCTGTATAAATAAGAAGAGAGATTTATGAATAAACTCTACATGCGCCGAAGACATCCCCTTTCAATTGTGGTTTCGGTTTTGGTTTTTTTTCTGCTTTCTACCGAAGCCTTTGTGCTTTTTGGGGGGTTCGAAATCGATGCCAAAACCGTCTACAAAACAGCTCCCTGGCTCCATCCCTACTACCTTAAATTAGTGGGTGAAGATCCCGACTCCATCCGCGAATGGAACCGCTTCTTCGAAGAACAAAAAC
>Ga0256827_10001943_pt1 | contig 13350 bp, 12 predicted proteins | sample CV84metaG_FD_185977 | JGI IMG/M metagenome (GOLD analysis project Ga0256827, IMG submission 185977) | Hydrothermal vent microbial communities from East Pacific Rise, Pacific Ocean - CV84 | ecosystem: Environmental > Aquatic > Marine > Hydrothermal vents | place: Pacific Ocean: East Pacific Rise... | reverse complement strand
AATAAACTATATATTAATTTTTTATGTTAAAATTATATCTTAATATAAATTTAATAAAGGAGATTCTAATGAGTTATCAAACACATGACCCATATTTAAATACTGTAAAAAGAGATATAAATGATAAATACTATAGACATCGTAAACAGAATATGGATAATCAAAGGAATCATAAAGAAAAACCGAAAAGCTTTTTATCTCAAAAAATATACCTAAGCGACTTTATAAATCTTCCAGAGGGAACACTTAATATACTTATGTTTATCGCTTTTGTAGTTATACCATATATTGCAGGTATAGCTTTTATATTTTTTCTAATTGCTAATGCTAATTTTGATACCTTTGATGATATAAATATCAATGATTATCTAATATATTGGACAATAGGTTATGAGGTATTAGCCGCTATTCTTATGCTTTTGGTTATTAAAAGTGCCATAAGTTTTAAAAGAGATAAATAGTTTTAGCTATATTTTTCCATAAAAATAACTATTAATCCCATCAGCAATTCCTTTGGCTATTAAATTTTGATACTTACTATTTAGTAAACGTTTTCTATCTTTTTTATGTGTTACATAACCTGCTTCAACTAATATAGATGGTATTTTTGTTCCTGTAAGAACCCAATAGTCGGCACACTTTAACCTTGATACTACAGAACCATACTTTTTGCGAATATTTTTACTTATCTGCTTCTCAACTTTTTTAGCAAGATATTTAGAATATGACCTTTTTTTTAAGCTTGTCATCTGATGAAAGAGACTATTGGTATAGATAACTTTACCTTTATATGTAATGTTATTTTTTTTGATATGAGAATTTATAGAGGAGAGATAATAGGTCTCTATTCCTGTAAGTCTATTTTTTTTATACTTAGGTGAAGCATTTACATGAATAGAGACAAATATATTTGCATTTTTTGAGTTAGCATATTTGGTACGCTCTAAAAGAGAGATGTATCTATCATTTGTACGAGTCATATAGACTTTATATCCCATCTTCTCTAATAGTTTTTTAACTCGATAGGAAATCTGTAAAGTAATCTTTTTCTCATGAACACCTCCATCAGAAGCACCATTATCTTTTCCACCATGACCTGCATCCAAAATAACTAGTTTTTTAGCTTTATTTTTATTTTTTTTCTTTTTTAACCTCTTTTGGTGAGAGTTATAGCTTAAACGATTTCCTGTAGGCATTGGAATAATTAAGACTTTTGAGTTTATATAATGTTTAGCCCCCTGCCCTTTTGTTGTCTCTATAACAATGCGAAGAGTATGCTTATTATACTGTCCTATACGAAAAGATTTAACATTTTTATGCTTAAATGGTAAAGTATGATTTGGAGGCAAGACCCCCCCCTCAATATCATAAATATGTTTAGTAAAACCCTTTTTAGCAATCATAAAATGTTTTACTTTTTTAACAGGAAACTTAAATGTTATTTTAAGTTTATCCCCTTTTAACTCTGTTCCCCTTATATAATTCGCCTTAGCGAATATAGATGTAGTCGTTCCTATCATCCATAGCAATAAAAAAAAAAATCTATAATTCAAAACTATCCCCTATCGTTTATTCTTTAGATATTGGTCAATCCCATCAGCAATCCCCTCTGCTAATAGTTTTTGATAATATCCATTTAAAAGATTTGCACCCTCTTCTTGATTTGTAATATACCCAGTTTCTACTAATATCGCAGGCATCAATGCACCAACTAGTACCCAAAAATTGGCAGGTTTAACACCACCATTAGATACACTTCCAAAGTGTCCTCTAAGATTTCTAAGCATCTGACTAGAGACATCTAATCCTAGCTTATGAGACTCTACTATCTTCTCTCTATTTATAAGTGAAAGGTAAGCATTTTCTGTAAAGTAATCTTTACCCTCTAACACTACACTATTCTCTTTTTTTGCCGCCTCTTTAGCACGTTTTGTCTGTGCTGGAGAGAGATAATATATCTCTATACCTTTAAACATATAAGCCTCTTCCAGATTAGGAGAGGCATTTGCATGAACGGAGATAAAAATATCTGCCTTTTTATCATTAGCAAATGCTGTACGTTTACGCAGATAGACAAAGTTATCAGTTGAACGTGTCATAAAAACGTCATAACCTCTATTTTTAAGTTTATTTCTAAGCTTCTTGGCAACAGATAATACAACATTTTTCTCTCTTCTAACTTGACAACAGGATGCACCATTATCTTTCCCACCATGACCTGCATCTATCACAATTCTATATCTTTGTTTACGAATATTTATAGAATTTGATTTTATATCCAAATTTGCAATAGTGTTTCCTGCTAGAGTAGAGGTCTCACCATAAATCAATGGAATTGCTAAGACTTTTCCTCTATAGGAGTGTTTATCTAAACTCTTCTGCTTTGATTTTATAACTACACGCAATTTGGTAGGAGTATTTTGAGCAATACGGAATGATTCAATTGTTCTAAATTTATTCTGAGATATTCCCATATTGGAGGGTAAGACCCCTCCATATATATCATAAACATACTTTGTTAAACCATCCTTTAGAGGAATGGAGAAAAAAGTAACTCTCTCTATATCTGAACTAAAATATAGTTTTAATTCTGCTTGATTTATTTCACTTTTTACAAATCTATTTTCTGCAAAAAGTGTAGTTGAAAAAAATAGTATTATAAATAATATAATTTTTTTACTAAGAATTATCTTCTCCATTAATTAACTTCTCCATAAGTTCTTTGACAGTTATAATCTCATTAAGTTTATAACCATTAGCACCTGTGAAGAATAGTCCACTCTCTGCAATTCCATCATAAGCATCACTCAATCTATCAGCGATACAATAACCAACAACTTTTGCCTCTTCTCCACGATTACATGGTGCAACACAGTTTGAGATACAAGCAACTTTTGGGGCAGTTCCAGCTTCAATATTGGTATGAAGTTGACTCTTTAACCCACGAGCAGGATAACCAACAGGAGATTTAAATAGTTTAATATCATCCTCTCCTGCTTCGATTATCATCTCTTTCATCACTTGACTCGCATCACACTCTATTGTACCAATAAATCGTGTACCCATCTGTACAGCATCAGCTCCAAGCTCTATCATTTTGACAATATCATTATGGTCCCAAATACCACCAGCGGCGATGACTGGCATAGAACCCCAATTTTTTGCCTCCTCTACTACAGGAGGTAAAATAGCTTCAAGTTGATTCTCTGGCAAGAAACACTCATCATACTTAAAACCTTGGTGTCCACCACTAAGAGGACCTTCAACAATAACAGCATCAGGTAGTCTATTGTGAGTTTTTTTCCATCGTCTACATAAAATTCTAAGTGCTTTTGCAGTCGATACTATAGGTATAAGAGCAACATCAGGGTAATCTTGTGCTGCTTCAGGCATAGTTAGAGGCAATCCAGCACCTGTAATAATCATATCAGCACCTGCCTCACAAGCATCCTTTACTGTTTGATTGTAACCACTTTGAGCATAGAGTACATTACAAGCTAAAGGTCTATCTCCACATATTTTTCGTGCATTTTCAAAAATTTTGGCTAATGCATCTTTGCTATAAAAGTTAACTTCTGTATGAGGTCTATTTTTTATAACTTTATGAGCAAACTCTCGATTATTATATATACCTGTACCAACACCTGAAATAACTCCAAGACCACCCTCTAGGCTAACTGTACCTGCTAGTTGGTCCCAAGAGATACCAACACCCATACCACCTTGAATAATAGGCTTCTCTATAATATGTTTCCCAATTTTAAAAGATTTTAACACCACTACTTTACCTTTACTTTTGCAAATTTTCGTTTACCTACTTGGAGAGTATACTCACCTGTTGTCAAGTTCAACTTCTCATCAGAGATTTTCTCCTGATTAATCCGAACTCCACCCTGCTTAATATCTCGTCTTGCTTGAGAGGTTGAAGGCTCTATCTTTGCATCCACTAGGGCTTTACAAATCCAAACACCATCATCCATCTCAAACTCCTCCATCTCTGTAGGTATTTTATTTGATTTAAAAACGTTATCAAATTCACTCTTCGCTACTATAGCAGACTCTTTATTATAAAATCTAGTAGTTAACTCCAAAGCTAAATTTTCTTTTGCTACTTTGGGATGTAATTCCCCACTTTGAACATCAATTTTAATTTGAGCTATTTCACTAAGAGATTTTTCACTAAGAAGTTCATAATAACGCCACATCAACTCATCAGATATAGATAAAACTTTTCCATAAATATCATTTGGTTTTTCAGTAATACCAATATAGTTATTAAGAGATTTACTCATTTTTTGAACCCCATCAAGACCCTCTAAGATAGGCATCATAACTACAGCTTGTTCTTTTCCTACACCATAAGAGCGTTGAAGGTGTCTACCCATCAGTAGATTAAATTTTTGGTCAGTTCCACCAAGCTCAATATCCGATTTCAGCTCTACAGAGTCATAACCTTGTAGTAGAGGATAGATAAACTCCGAGATAGAGATGCTCTGCCCCGATTTATAACGCTTTTCAAAATCATCACGCTCTAACATTCTTGCCACATTAAAAGTAGTAGTTAATGCCACCATACCACTAGCACCCAAAGCCTCTAACCATGTAGAGTTAAATACAATATCTGTTTTTTCTCTATCTAATACAATAAATGCTTGGTCTTGATAGGTCTGTGCATTTTTTAAGATACTCTCTCTATCTAATACTTTTCGAGTCTCACTTTTTCCTGTTGGGTCACCAATGGTTGCTGTAAAATCACCAACTAAAAGCTGAACTCTAGCTCCATGCTTTTGAAATACTTTGAGCTTTTGAAGTAGTACAGTGTGTCCTACGTGCAAATCTGCTCCTGTTGGGTCAAATCCTGCTTTTACTGTATAGGTCTCTCCTGTCTCATAAAACTTAGTAACAAGCTTTTCAATACGCTCATTATCAATAATTTCAGCTGTCCCACGAGCAATCTCTTCTAATGCTATTTTTATCTTTGACATTTTTCCCTCTATTTTTATTTATTATACGCATCATTTAAACTAATAATATCAACTAATTTAAATTTTTTTGTTAATCTCTCTTTTAATTTTTTTGCATTATCTGTTTTACTCTCAATCTCTATCTTACAAAACTCTGCTGATTCACTACTTTTGATTCCTAACTCAATACTTAGAACATTTAAATCCAAAAGTGCCAATTTTTGCAAAATATCAGCAAGAACCCCTTGTCTGTTTTGCAAAGAGATAATAAGCTGATAACGAGATGCTTTACTCTCTGTCCATGAGACATAAATCATAGGTTCAAGATTTTTCATATGAGCATATGCTTCTCTACATAACTTATGATGAATAATTACTTTTTTCTCACTCTCATTATAAAATGCAACAATTTGGTCTCCCATTTTAGGATGACAACAGTAGTCAAACTCTAAGTTCTCAATCTCATTGTTAGTAATAAACTTAAAATTCTCTTTTTCAAACTCTTTTGGATAGACAAAATCATCCCCTAAATCATCATAATCATTAATGAAATGGTCTAACACCTCTTTATAAATTTGACGATTACTAGTAAGTTTAAAAGCATTCTCTTTTGACTCACATCTATCAAATAGTGTCTCTGTTTTCAAAATTGACATATGAAATAGCTGAGAGAAGATATTAATAGTACTTAACTGGTCACACTCTTTTATCTTCTGTCTACAAGCACTTCGTATACCCTCTTTTGCTCTGGATGTACGAACAGTATCAACCCAAGAGCAGTGAACTTGTGCATTCTCTTCTGTATATATACGAACAATATCACCATTTTTAAGCCGTGTCAAAAGAGAAGATTTCTGTTTGTTTACCAAAGCAGATACAGCCTTCTCTCCAATTTCAGAATGAACAGAATAGGCAAAATCTAAAGCAACTGAATCTCTTGGAAGAGTATAGTTATCTCCTGCTGGAGAGAATACAGATATATCATCAGAAAACAAATCACATTTTGCTAATGCATAAAACTCTTCGGCTGACTCATTTTGGTATTGGAGTGCCTCTAACCACTCTAAATTAACTAACTTATTCTCTTTTTTATCACTAGATTTACCCTCTTTATATCGCCAGTGTGCAGCGACTCCATACTCTGCTGTTTTATGCATATCAAATGTTCGTATTTGAGCCTCTACAATACCATCATCATCAAAAAGAGTGGTATGTATAGTACTATATCCATTCTCTTTAGGAAGAGTAATATAATCTTTAAAACGTGAGATAATTGGTTTAAAAGTGATATGCATAAGCCCTAAAGTTTTATAGCAATCTATCTTCTCATTTACCAAGATTCGTATTGCCAACAAGTCTAAAATCTCATCAATTCCTATCCCTTTTCTCTGCATTTTTTGATACATTGAATAGTAGTGTTTTACTCGACCAAAAACCTTAAAGTCATCCTCTTTAAAACCATTTTCAAGCATCAGTTTATGAATCTTTTGAATAAAGGTATTTAACTTTAATTTAAGATTTTGATTATCTCCTACGATATAATCATCTATCTCTTTATATGGTTTTGGATATAGATAATAGAAACTCAAATCTTCAAGACGATTTTTTAGTTGAGAGATACCCAAACGATGAGCAATAGGAGCATATACAACCATTGTCTCTTCTGATATTCTACGTTGTTTTTCAGGAGATAGTGCATCTAGTGTAGTCATATTATGCAATCTATCACATAACTTAACAACTAAGACTCTAACATCTTTGATAGATGATAGAAGCATCTTTCTAAATGTTAATGCTGATGATGTAAGCTTCTGATTGGAGGAGGATGGAACAAGCTCTTCATCTCGTAAAACTTCAATTTTAGTAAGACCCTCAACTAAAAATGCAATATCCTCTCCAAAAACTTCTGCCAAATCTTCAATAGTATAGTCGGTATCCTCTACTACATCATGCATAAGAGCAGATGCTATCATCACCTCATCATTAGATATTAGTGCTGTAAAAGTTGCAACTAAAATAGGATGAACAACATATGGTTCACCACTTTTTCGCTTTTGATATTTATGTGCAACTTTAGATAGTTCTAATGCTTTTTGTAATGTATTTGATGAGATATCACAATATAAGAAGAGAAGTTTCTCAGCCTCCTCTATAGTATTAATATCTCGTGCTTTGCTGAGTAAAGCCTCCATAATATATTAAACTTCTTCTGATACGATAAGTTTACCTTCGGCAATTTCTACTAATGCGATATTAGTAAACTTATCAATTTTAGGGTCCATATCTACCAAAGGTGTAGCACCTCTAGCAATCTCTTCTGCTCTTTTACCCACGGCTGCGGCCAACAGATATCTATCAAATTCAAGTAACTCTAGTGCTTTTGCTGTTAATTTCTCTATCTTCATATTTTAATCCTTTAAATAATTTCTTTAGTTCGTCTATAGATATCTACTCTACAATAGAACAGAGTTCTCTATTTCCATTAATAATCTTCAATAAGTTTCCCTTCTCAAACATATTACAAACAATAATAGGCATACTATTATCTCTTGCAAGTGCTATAGAGGTATCATCCATTACTTTAATATGCTCACTCAAAGCCTGTTCATAAGTAAGACTGCTAAGTTTTACAGCATCATCAAATTTGTTTGGGTCTTTATCATATACACCATCTACTTTAGTAGCTTTTATCATAAGCTCTGCATTTACTTCAGAGGCTCTAAGTGTTGCTGCTGTATCTGTAGTAAAGTATGGATTTCCTGTACCACCTGCAAAAACAACCACACGACCTTTTTCAAGATGTCTTTTAGCACGGCGTACAATAAATGGCTCTCCAATCTCTTGCATATCAATAGCTGAAAGAAGCCTAGCCTCTAAGTTTGCGTGTTCAAATGCCTCTTGAAGTGCTATTCCATTAATAGCTGTAGCTAACATTCCCATATAGTCGCCAGAGGTTCTTTTGATAACACCATCCTCTGAAGCCGATACACCACGAATAATATTTCCACCACCAATAACTACGGCAACCTCTATATTATTCTCAATTAAAGACTTAATCTCTTCAGATATATAGTGAAGTATTTGAGTATCTATACCATAGCCATTCTCACCAGCCAACGCTTCACCTGAAAACTTAACAAGTACTCGCTTTTTTGCCATATTTATCACCTCTATTTTAAGAGGGGATTCTATCAAAAAGTACTTAAAACTGGTTGATTTTAGTTAAACTCTGTCTAAATCTTTTTTTATCTCATCAGCTATAAATTGAGCCTCTTGTAAAAAGAAAAAGTGGTCACCATTTAGAGGATAAAATTTTGAGTTTTTAATCATTTTGGCTATTTTTTCTCCTGTATATAGAGGGGTTGCAGTATCATCTTTCCCCCAAAAGCACAATGCTCTATTTTTATAATTTGCAAACTCATGCTCAAAATCTTCATCAACTACATTTTTAAATGTCTCATACATCTCATGACTCATTCCTTGTGCATCAGGAGATACAAAAAGCTCTCGTATCCTCTTCATACCCAGTGGTTTCAAAAACTTAAATGTTGCTATTTTCAACTTGACAGACCAAGGTTTTACTGTTACGACTCCAGCAGAAGAGAGAAGAACTAAGTAAGATGGATTTAATAGTGTAGCTACTTTTCCTCCAAATGAGTGTCCCATGATTACAGTAGGATTAAGACCAACTGCCTTGATAAAAAGCTTTACAATAAAAGCATAATCAACAGTAGTTAATATCATATCATTACTACTACCACCAAAACCAGGTAGGTCTAAATATGTTACTCTATACTCTGCAAACTTCTTATCAAAAGCCTGTTTCATAATCTCTTTACTACTTCCCCAACCATGTAAAATCAAAATACCTTTTTTTGAATTTGGATTAACTAATTCATAACTAAGTTTAAAACTTTTTTTCTTATACTCTATCTCTTTTATCGCCATATTTGTTATATACTCTTTTCAATTTTTTCATATATATTCTAGCATAATTTTAATTTACTCTATCGCTTTTGCACAAACAAAAGCTGAAGAAAATGCCCATTGAAAGTTATATCCACCAAGCTCTCCTGTTACATCCAATACTTCACCAATGAAGTGTAGATTTTCAACCTTTTTACTCATCATGTTGGTATAATCAATCTCATCTGTCAAGACACCACCTTTTGTAACTTCTGCCTTACTGTAACCAAATGTACCTGCTGGTGCAAAACTATAATTTTGTAGTATTTTTAACCTCTCCCAATCACTATTACTCATCTGATTTGCAATCTTATCTTCCATCTCTATGGCAATAAATAGTGCTTTTACCAAACGATTAGGTAATCCTAAAAGATTAGATATTTTTCTCTTTGAATTTCTAAGCCTCATTAACTCTACTTTAGGTAAAAAATTGATACTAATTTTACCTCTTTCCCAATAAAGAGATGCATCCAATACAGCTGGTCCAGAGATACCTTTATGAGCAAAAAGAAGCGAACCTTGTGCTATTTTATCACCCACCATTATCTCTACGTCTACAGATATACCTGCTAAAGATTTGAAAAAAAACTGTTCAGATTGAACAGTAAGACCTACTAATCCTGTTGATAATTTATTAACTGTATGACCAAAGAATGTTGCAATATCATACCCAATAGAACTAGCCCCAATTTTAGGAAAACTTAGACCACCAGAGGCTACAATAACTCTTTTGGAATGGAATACTCCTCTATCTGTTATAACACTAAAAATAGTATCATGTTTCTCTACCTTAATCACATTAAAATTTAATTTAAATTGATTACATGGAATATCTCTTGTTAAAATATTAACAATTTCTTTTGATGAAGTTTTACAAAAATATTGATTTTTATCTCTAAGCTCTGGAGTCAACCCTCTCTCTCTAAGCCAACTAAGTAGCCTATATTGAGTAAAAGATTTTAAAATATTATCTATAAAACTTTTATCTCCTAAGTAGTTATTTGATTTAACTTTATCGTTAGTAATATTGCACTTTCCTCCACCAGAAATTAGCACTTTAGAGGCTACTGTAGAATTATGCTCAAATATCAGTATATCTAATTTTTTTCTATCACTCTTTCTATTTAACAAAGTTGCCAAAAATAGCCCACTAGCACCTGCTCCAATAATTATTGTATCTGTTATTTTATTCATACCCTTATTATATCATATGGCTATTATGTTTCTATATAATTACACAAATATTAATATTATGTTAAAGATTAATTCGCTAAAATTAGAGTGTAAAATTAAATTTCAAGGGATATCTTCATGTTAAATACTAAAACTATCGCATTATCTGTAGTGGCAATTTCACTACTTACAACAGGTTGTCAACAAAAAGCAACAACTGTTAAATCAACTTCTAAATCTGTTTCTACAAAACAAGTAGCTACAAAAGCTACTCCAGCAGTTCAATCTTCTTCTTCTGCATCAGCAGTTATGATGCAATCATCAAATGGTGGATTTACACTTCCAAATGCACAATCAGGTATGTGTTATGGTAAAGTTGTAATTCCAGCTAAATATAAAACTGTTACAGAAAAAATATTAGCAACTCCAGAGAGTACAAAACTTTCAATTATTCCTGCTGAGTACAAAAGTGCTACAGAGAGAGTTCTTGATACTGCAGCTTCTACAAAAATTGTAACTGTTCCTGCAACTTACAAGACAGAGAGTAGAACTATTACTGTATCTCCTGCAACTGTTGAGTGGAAAACAGGAATTAACCCAGATGCTAGAGTTGCTTCATCTGCACTTTTATCATCTGCAAGAGCTGGTGGAATCAATTTGGAGTCTGCACCTACAGGTTCTTGTTACTATGAGTTCTATGCAGCTCCTCAGTACAAAACTGTTACAGAAAAAGTTCTTGATACAGCAGCTTCTACTAGATTAATTTCTAAACCTGCACAGTTTAAACCAGGTGCAAAAAGAATCTTGGTAACTCCAGAGTCAACTAAATTGGTTACTGTTCCTGCTCAATATAAAACAGTTACAGAAAAAGTTCAAGTTGCTCCAGCTAAAAAAGAGTGGAAACAGACTGTATGTCATGACCAAGATTGTGCTATTGAAGAGATGATGTGTCTAGTAGATATTCCTGCTCAATACAAAACTGTTACAAAACAAGTTCTTGTAAGACCAGAAACAACAAAAAGTATTGTTATCCCTGCTGTATACAAAACAGTAACAACAAATGAGTTAGCAGTACCTGCATCAACTCAAAGTGTTAATATTCCTGCAACATATAAAACTTTGACAAAAACTCAAAAAGTTTCTGGTGCTAAGTATGTATGGTCTAACTCTTTAGCTGAAAAACCAGGTATGGAGAGAACATCTTCTGTTATCTGTAAAGTAGCTACTCCTGCTGTAACTAAAACTATTACAAAAAGAGTTGTAGCAACTCCTGCTAGTTCAAAAACAATTACTATTCCTGCTGTATACAAAACTGTAAGTAAAACTGTGCTTGTTAGACCAGAGACAACTAAAAGAAATGTTATTCCTGCAACATATAGAACTGTAAGTAAACAAGTACTTGTATCTCCACAAGAAGTTAAATGGATGCCTGTTCTTTGTAAATCAAGCATGACTTTTGAGACTATCTCTAAAATTCAAAGAGCATTAACAGCTGCTGGATTTAACACTCCTGTAACTGGTTCTCTTGATATGGCAACTAAAGCATCTGTAGAAGCATACCAAAGAAAATCAGGACATATTGTTTCTGGTCTTTCAATGGATACTCTTAAAGCATTAGGTGTATTTTAATAGTTAACTCTATTGTGAACTTCTACTTCACTAACAACTCTTTTTGAGTTGTTAGTATACATATTTCCCTTTATCTTTTATTAAAATTTTATTATTTCTTATCAATAATTATTTTTTTATATGTTATATGATATACTTCTTTCTGTAAAATTAAAAGGATGAAGAATAATGACAAAATATAAAAAATTAGCAATAGGTGCAATTACTTTAACACTTATTCAAACACAAGCTATACAAGCTGATGGATTTACACTTCCAAATGCACAATCTGGTGTATGTTATGGTAAAGTTGTAATTCCAGCTAAATATAAAACTGTTACAGAAAAAATATTAGCAACTCCAGAGAGTACAAAACTTTCAATTATTCCTGCTGAGTACAAAAGTGGTACAGAGAGAGTTCTTGTAACTCCTGCTTCAACACAAATTCAAACTATCCCTGCTACATATAAAACAGAGCGTAGAACTATTACTGTATCTCCTGCAACTGTTGAGTGGAAAACAGGAATTAACCCAGATGCTAGAGTTGCTTCATCTGCACTTTTATCATCTGCAAGAAGTGGTGGAATCAATTTGGAGTCTGCACCTACAGGTTCTTGTTACTATGAGTTCTATGCAGCGCCTCAATACAAAACTGTTACAGAAAAAGTTCTTGATACAGCAGCTTCTACTAGATTAGTTTCTAAACCTGCACAGTTTAAACCAGTTACGAAAAGAATCTTGGTAACTCCAGAGTCAACTAAATTGGTTACTGTTCCTGCTCAATATAAAACTGTTACAGAAAAAGTTCAAGTTGCTCCAGCTAGAAAAGAGTGGAAACAGACTGTATGTCATGACCAAGATTGTACTATTGAAGAGATGATGTGTCTAGTAGATATTCCTGCTCAATACAAAACTGTTACAAAACAAGTTCTTGTAAGACCAGAAACAACAAAAAGTACTATTATCCCTGCTCAATATAAAACAATTACAAGTAATGCTTTAGCAGTACCTGCAACAACTCAAACAGTTAATATTCCTGCAACATATAAAACTTTGACAAAAACTCAAAAAGTTTCTGGTGCTAAGTATGTATGGTCTAACTCTTTAGCTGAAAAACCAGGTATGGAGAGAACATCTTCTGTTATCTGTAAAGTAGCTACTCCTGCTGTAACTAAAACTATTACAAAAAGAGTTGTAGCAACTCCTGCTAGTTCAAAAACAATTACTATTCCTGCTGTATACAAAACTGTAAGTAAAACTGTGCTTGTTAGACCAGAGACAACTAAAAGAAATGTTATTCCTGCAACATATAGAACTGTAAGTAAACAAGTACTTGTATCTCCACAAGAAGTTAAATGGATGCCTGTTCTTTGTAAATCAAGCATGACTTTTGAGACTATCTCTAAAATTCAAAGAGCATTAACAGCTGCTGGATTTAACACTCCTGTAACTGGTTCTCTTGATATGGCAACTAAAGCATCTATAGAAGCATACCAAAGAAAATCAGGACGAGTAGTTTCTGGTCTTTCAATGGATACTCTTAGAGCATTAGGTGTATTTTAATCGTCATCTACTAACAACTCCTTCCGAGTTGTTAGTAACCTATTTACCAGTACCACACTTACCCATAGCTTTCATA
>Ga0256827_10001942_pt1 | contig 13352 bp, 10 predicted proteins | sample CV84metaG_FD_185977 | JGI IMG/M metagenome (GOLD analysis project Ga0256827, IMG submission 185977) | Hydrothermal vent microbial communities from East Pacific Rise, Pacific Ocean - CV84 | ecosystem: Environmental > Aquatic > Marine > Hydrothermal vents | place: Pacific Ocean: East Pacific Rise... | reverse complement strand
AGGGTCTTTAACTACTGTTCCTAATGGTACATCAATATATACATCGGTACCATCTGAGCCTGTTTTTAAAGCTCCGGAACCCGGAGAGCCATTTTCTGCAAAAGTGTGTTTTTTATATTTTAAATGCAGAAGTGTCCACATTTGAGCATTACCTTTTAAAATAATATGACCTCCTCGTCCACCATCTCCACCATCTGGACCGCCTTTGGGTATATACTTCTCTCTACGCATATGTGATGATCCTTGTCCTCCATTACCACTTCGAACGAATATTTTAACGTAATCTATAAAGTTAGATTGTGCCATATTATTTTCTTTTTTTAATATTCTCTTAATTTAATTATCTCTTTTTTATTAAAAAGGCTACTCCAAAATTCATCATTTTTATATGTTTCAAAGTCATTAAACCCCTTCTCTTTTGCATCTGTAAAGTTATGTGTCATATTTACTATATCATTTAATAACATATAATAATAAGAGTACATTAAATATACATCAGGATTATTAGGGTCAACCATTTTATATATTTTCATCTTTTTTAATACATCAGCATCAGTTTTTCTTATATTTAAATCTTTCTTTATAAGAATAAAACTAACCATACTTAAATAATTTTTTAATCTTGTACTAACATCAGAAATTTCTTTGTCTGTATTTTTAATAGATTTATTAATTCGCTGAACCTCTTTTTCCCACCAGTCAATATCTTTTGTATTAAATGCTCTAATAAATTCAGATCTGAGTTTTACCTCTAATGTTATTAATTTTTGATGTTTTTTTATATAGTTTATAAATTGCTTACTATGAATAATTTCATAAGACCGTTTTTGCAATAGACTTGTGTTTTTTAATCCGGAGAACCATCGTAATGTTTGATTTATATATATATTTTCTTGAATCATATCTTCTCTTTTATTGAAAGTAGATATGCTATCATTCATAGTTTCCCATATATTATTAATCAGTTCTTTGTTTTTAGATATTTTTTTTGTTTTTATAGAGTATATATCAAACCCATTTAAAGCCATATCGAAACTATTTATAAGAGGCCATTGGTGTTCGCCATTAAATATTATAGAGGTAAAATCGAAGTTTAATTTTTCATATATAACAAGTGTTTGTTGTACTTCTAAATAATTAAAATCTTTATCTCCTACTATACCAACATAATAATAGTCCGGTTTTGTATTGTCTGACATTGTTAAGCTAGCACCACACGCTATAACTCCTATAACATCCGGTACTTTTTGTGCAAATATCATTGCAAGTTTTGCTCCACCGGAAAATCCTGCTGTAAATATTCTATTTTTATCTATAGCAAATCTATTTTTAACTTCAGATAATACTGTTGTAAATATATTATACGTATAATTTACAGGTTGTCCATTTCTTATACCATTAATACCTATAAATATATATTTATGTTTATTTGCTAAGGTGCTGTAATTGTTAAGAGGTAGATTGCCATTGCCATGAGGGTCAAAAAAGAATATCACAGGAAAATCATCTTTACCATTATACTCTTTGGGTAAAAAGTAACTAAAACTTACAGTTGTATCTGTAATGATATTATTATGAGATATAATTTTATTTATATTTAGCTCTTTTCCTTGTTTGTCTACAATTTTATTATTTGTAGTATTGTTACACGATACAATAATAGATATTATACTTATTATTAGTGTATAGTTTAAATATTTCATTTGTTTATAATTTAATTGTTAATTATATACCAATTCCTTTTATTAATTTAAATAAATCTAAAGCATATAAATCTGTCATTCCTGATATAAAATCTAATATAGAACGTATTTTTAGATAGTCGTTAGTATGTTTTTCTTTGTATTGTAAAGGTATTAATGCTAATAGCTTTTTTGAATATTCTGCATTTTCATTAAATGAAGCTGAAATAAAGTTATCTAATAATGTATTAAGTACATTATGTCCTGTTATCTCTATCTCAATAACAGATTTATGATTATAAATTTTATCAATAGCTGTAGTTGTGCATTTTTCCATTGCTTGTTTAGTTGTTCCTGTTAAATAATCTACGAGTGAACCGTTAAACTCTCCTACTAATATTTTATCTTCATTTTTAATAAATATATCTGCAATTTTATTTACTAGATGATTTATTACTGATGCTCTTAAGAAGCTTATTTGTTCATTTTTGTCTGTTACTATTTTATATATTTCTTCTTTTTTATTGATGAATTTATAGTCGTCTTTTGTGTTAAAAAAAGACATTAACAGCTTTGTTGTTTCTTCTGTAGATAATATTCCTAATTTATGAGCATCTTCAATATCCATTATTTGATATGATATGTCATCTGCAGCTTCTACTAAATACACTAATGGGTGTCTACAATAGCCATTTTCTTTTTTTATTAATCCTGTTGTTTCAGCAATCTCTTTAAAAGAGATGTGTTCTGTATCAAAATATCCATATTTATCTTTTTTATTCCTATTTATAGATGAATAAGGATATTTTATTAATGCAGCTAAAGTTGCATAGGTTAATGCAAATCCGCCTCTTCTTCTACCATTAAAGGTGTGTGTTAGTAATCTTAACGCGTTAGCATTACCTTCAAAGTTAGTTAAATCATTCCATTGTAATTCTGTTACTCTATCTTTATATATAAAACCTTTTCCTTTTGAGAAATATTCTGATATTGTTTGTTCTCCGGAATGTCCAAAAGGAGGATTACCCAAATCGTGAGCTAAACTTGCAGTACTAACAATAGTTGCTATATCTGTAATAACACTAGAGTTAGGGTATTTTTTTATTAAAGTATTTGATACTTTATTTCCTAATGATCGACCTACGCTTGCTACTTCTAAACTGTGTGTTAATCTGTTATGGACAAAAACACTTCCGGGAAGTGGAAATATTTGTGTTTTATTTTGCAACCTTCTAAAAGGAGAAGAGAATATGATACGATCGTAATCTCTTTGGAATTCGGAACGTATTAATTCAAACGAAGTGCCGGATGTTTTACCAAATATCTGAGAAGATATAAGTTTATCCCATCTCATTGTTGCCATAATATATAATTTTAGTACTTATACTAAACTTCTTGTTTTAATACTTTTTTATAAAAAAGTATAATAATAAACATACCTATAGAAATAGCTGAATCTGCTATATTAAATACCGGACGAAAAAATATAAATTGTTCTCGAGGGTTTATTGGAGACCAAGATGGCCAATGTCCTTTAATTATAGGGAAATATAACATATCAACAACCTTACCTTGTAAAAATTTACCATACACTCCAGTTTCGGGCAATAATTGAGCTATTTGATAATGGCTATGGTTAAATATTAATCCATAAAATAAACTATCTATTATATTTCCTGTTGCTCCTGCAAATATTAATGATACTGATACTATAAATCCTAAAGGAAGATCTTTTTTTATAATTTTAAATATATATACACCTATAAAACTAACTGCTACTATTCTAAATATACTTAAAAAATATTTTCCTATTTTACCGGCAAATTCAAAACCAAAAGCCATTCCATTATTTTCGGTAAAGTGTAATATAAACCAGTCTCCAAATATATGGTGCTCTTCACCAATCATCATTGTTGTTTTTATCCAAATTTTCAATGCTTGGTCAACAAATAGTACGATAAGTATAATTAATATTGATAAACGTCCTTTTGACATATTTTATTTTTATATAAAAGAGAGTTGTGTAAAAGAAAAAATCATTTATTATAATCTTTTTATTATAATAAATGATTCTATACTGTTTCTTTTTTATTCTTTTTTTTACTGGTTTTTCTTTGCGTCTATACTTAGTGTTGCATGAGGCACAGCTCTTAGTCTCTCTTTAGATATAAGATTACCTGTTTCTCTACAAATACCATAGGTCTTATTTTCTATACGTATTAATGCAGCTTTTAAATGTTGTATAAACTTATCTTGACGTTGAGCTAATTTGCTTGTTTCTTCTCTGGATAATACCATTGCACCCTCTTCTAAAACTTTAAATGTTGGTGATGTGTCTAAAGTGTCATTTCCATCGCTATGAGAAAGTGCTCCTTTAAGAGTGTCATAATCTTCCTGAGCTTTCTCAAGTTTATTCATTACAATAGTCTTGAATTCTTCAAGTTCTTCGTCAGAATATCTTGTTTTGTCTGTCATATGGTTAATATTTTATTTATAAACTAAACTCCAAAATAGTTAAAAATCTTAATTATACTAAATTTTAAAGAGTTTTTTTATTAAGCTTTTTCTATTTTTATTAATATTGATGTTGTTTCATCTAAATCTGTTATGGTTGAATTGTTAGAGTCAAGCTCATCTGTTAATATTATATTATTTGCTAGTGTTTGTGTGCTTATATAGTTCTTATGTTTTTCAATAGCATTGTTTATTGCGTCATGTTTCATAATATAGACATTAACTTTATCAATAACTTCAAATCCACTATCTTTTCTAATGTTTTGAATGCGATTGATAAATTCTCGAGCAATACCCTCTTCTTTAAGTTCTTGAGTTACGGTAATATCAAGAGCTACGGTTAATGCACCATCATTAGTAACTAACCATCCCGGTATATCTTCTGATATTATTTCAACATCTTCTGACGTTAGTAATAATTCTTGATTCTCTATATTAACAGTAAATTTATTATCCTTCTCTATTGTTGCAATATCTTCTTGTGTCATTTGGTTTATTAGTGAAGCTATTTGTTTCATTATTTTACCATATTTAGGACCTAATACCTTAAAATTAGGTTTTATCTTTTTCACTAAAACACCTGAAGTATCGTCTAAATATTCTATATCTTTTATATTTACTTCAGCAAGAATAATATCTTTTACTTTGTTTATTTGCTCTTCTGTTTTTTTATTTAAAACAGGAATCATTATTTTATTTAATGGTTGACGAACTTTTAAGCTAACTTTACGTCTTAAGCTAAGTACCATTGATGATATGCGTTGAGCTATATTCATACGCTCTTCTAAATCTTTATCTATGGCACTTTTATTTTCTACAGGAAAGTTAGCTAAATGAACACTTACACCACTATTTTTTCCTGTAGCAACAGAAAGGTCTTTAAATAATCGGTCTGTATAAAATGGTATTATAGGAGATGCTAATAATGCTATAGTTTCTAAACAAGTATATAATGTTTGATATGCTGCTATTTTATCGTTATTATATTCTCCCCCCCAAAAACGTTTGCGATTTAATCTAACATACCAGTTGCTTAAATTATCGCCAACAAAGTTTTGTATTGCTCTACCAGCTTTTGTTGGCTCGTAATTTTCATAAGCATCTTTAACTTCTATTATTAATGAGTTTAGTAGAGATATTATCCAACGGTCTATCTCTTGACGCTCTGCTAATGGAATGTCTTTTTCTTTATATTTAAATCCGTCTACATTTGCATATAGAGCAAAGAATCCATAAGTGTTATATAGTGTGCCAAAAAACTTTCGTTTAGATTCATCTACGCCATTTATGTCAAACTTTAAATTATCCCAAGGTTGAGCATTTGTTATCATATACCAACGAAGAGGGTCTGAGCCATATTTCTCTATTGCATTAAAAGGGTCAACAGCATTACCTAAACGTTTACTCATTTTAGCACCTGTTTTATCAAGTACTAATCCGTTTGATATAATATTTTTAAATGCAACACTGTCTGATATCATTGTTGATATTGCGTGTAGTGTAAAGAACCAACCACGTGTTTGGTCAACTCCTTCGGCAATAAAGTTAGCAGGATATAGTTTGTCAAAATTTTCTTTGTTTTCAAAAGGCCAGTGCCATTGTGCATAAGGCATTGCTCCTGAGTCAAACCAAACATCTATTAAATCTTTCTCTCTAATCATTTTTTGACCTGTTTTAGAGATAAGAATAATATTATCGACATAAGGACGATGTAAATCTATTTTTTCATAATTTTCTTTAGAGTAATCTCCTACCATGAATTCTTCGTATGGGTTTTTATCCATAAATCCAGCCGAGATAGATTTTTCTATTTCTTCAAAAAGTTCTTTTACAGAACCTATACATATTTGTTCTGTTTTATCTTCGCTTACCCAGATAGGTAAAGGTGTTCCCCAATAACGTGAACGACTTAAATTCCAATCAACTAAATTCTCTAACCACTTTCCAAAACGTCCTTCACCTGTACTTTTGGGCTTCCAATTTATTGTTTTGTTAAGTTCAATCATACGGTCTTTTATGGCAGTGGTTTTAATAAACCAACTGTCTAAAGGATAGTATAATATAGGCTTGTCGGTTCTCCAACAGTGAGGATAGTTATGGACGTGTTTTTCTATTTTAAATGCTTTATTCTCTTTTTTTAACATTACCGATATGTCAACATCAATATTTGTATCGGTATCTTTTAAAGAACTATCGTAAGCATTTTTAACAACACGTCCGGCAAATTCAGAGTATGCATTTACATCTACATATTTATTTACAAAATCGGGGTCAAGGTCATCTATATTATAAAATTTTCCGGTAAGGTCAACCATTGGTTTTCTATAGCCGCTTTTGTCTATCAATACTAATGATGATATATTTGCCATTTTAGCAACACGGTCATCGTCAGCTCCAAATGTTGGAGCAATATGTACAATTCCGGTTCCGTCTTCTGTTGTAACAAAGTCTCCTAGTATAACCCTAAAAGCGTTACCCATTGGTTTTATCCAAGGTATAAGTTGCTCGTATCTAATGTTTTCTAAATCAGAACCTTTATATTCTTCTATAACTTTAAATGGTATATTTTTATCTCCAATTTTATAAGAGTCAAAATCAATATCTGCATTTTTCGGATTAAAATAACTGTTCTGTAAATCTTTACCTACAATAACAGATATTGGTTCTCCGGTATATGGATTATATGATTTTATTTTTACATAAGTAATTTTAGGACCTACTGCTAATGCTGTATTTGATGGTAATGTCCATGGTGTTGTTGTCCATGCTATAAAGTAAAGGTTCTCTGATTCATTATCAAATAATTTGTTACTAACATCATCTTTAACAATCTTAAATTGAACTGTTGCTGTAGTGTCTTTAACATCTCGATAACAGCCGGGTTGATTAAGTTCATGAGTAGATAATCCGGTTCCTGCTGCCGGTGAATAAGGCTGTATTGTATAGCCTTTATATATAAGACCTTTATCGTATATTTTTTTAAGTAGGCTCCAAAGAGACTCTATGTATCTGTTATCGTATGTTATATATGGGTCTTTCATATTTACCCAGTATCCCATTTTGTGAGTTAAGTCTTCCCACATATCGGTATATTTCATAACTTCAGTACGACAAGCATCGTTATATTCTTTTACGGTAACTTTTTTACCTATATCTTCTTTTGTAATACCTAACATTTTTTCAACACCAAGTTCTACAGGCAATCCATGTGTGTCCCAACCGGCTTTACGTTGTACTTGAAACCCTTGCAATGTTTTGTATCTACAAAAAATATCTTTTATTGTACGTGCCATAACGTGATGAATGCCAGGCTGTCCATTGGCAGATGGAGGTCCTTCAAAGAATACAAATGTTTCTTTATTCTCACGTGTACTCATGCTTTTTTGGAAAGTATTATCCTCTTTCCATTCTTTTAATATGTCTTTATTGATTTGTGATAAATCAAGTTGTTTATATTCAGGGAATTTATTACTCATTATTTATATCTTTATTTTAAGCTTGCAAATATAAAATTTGTGTTTATAATATCAAATAAAAATAAATATTCTATTTATAATATATTGATGTAAATAGATAAATACCAGTATTTTAGTAGATTTTAGTTCTTTTTTTTAATAAAAAATTAATAAGCTCTTTCGTTTTTACCTTCAATAAAATTTATAAATGATTTGTTTACAACTTTGTTTCCTCCAGGTGTTGGATAATCTCCTGTAAAATACCAATCTCCGGGGTGATTAGGACATGCCTTATGAAGATTTTCAACAGTCAAGAATATAACTTCAACCTCTGCTTTTATTTCATCTGTTTTTATTATCTCTGCAATTTTAGCAGATACTTGTTCATTGGTAAAAGGTTCAAAAATAAGAGGCACATAATTTATAATGTCTTCTTTTGGTAAAAATTCTTGTTCTTTAGATTTTTTATAAACATAGTCTATGACATCTTGTTTATTATGCTCTTTTAATAATTGAAAACCTGCTTGAAATGCTATAAAATCACCGAGTTTAGCCATATCTATACCGTAACAATCGGGGTAACGTATTTGAGGTGATGATGAAACAATAATTATTTTTTTAGGTGATAATCTATCTAATATTTTTAAAATGCTTTGTTTTAATGTTGTACCTCTTACAATAGAATCATCTATTATCACTAAATTATCAACGCCCTTATTTACAGTACCATATGTTATGTCATAAACATGTCCAACTAAATCATCTCTTCCTTTATCTTCAGAAATAAAAGTTCTTAATTTAACATCTTTAATTGCTATTTTTTCTGCACGAGGTCTTAATTCTAGAATAGATTTAAGTTCTTTAGGTGTAATATCTTTACCTTTTTCAAGAATCAGCCTTTGTTTTTCTTCAGCAAGCCATGCGTCAACACCTTCTATCATACCATAAAAAGATGATTCGGCAGTATTTGGAATAAATGAAAATACTGTATTTTTAATGTCGTAGTTTACTGCTTTTAGTATATCAGGGATAACTAATGCCCCTAATTTTTTACGCTCTTTATATATATCTTTATCGCTACCTCTTGAGAAATAAATTCGTTCAAAAGAACACGCTTTATTTTTATGAGGAACACGAACAACTTCTTCGGATACTTTACCATTCTTTTTTATAATAAGGGCATGACCTCTTTTAATTTCTTTAACATTCTCTATATCAATATTAAATGCTGTTTGTATAGGAGAACGTTCAGATGCTGCAATAACAAATTCATCATTATGAGAATAGAATGCAGGTCTTATGCCATTTGGGTCTCTAACGACAAAAGCATCTCCATGTCCTATTAATCCGGCAACTACATATCCGCCATCCCAGTTTTTGCTTGATTCTTCTAATACTTTTTTAACATCTAGATTTTCAGCAATAGCATCTGATATCTCTTTATTTAGTAGTTTTTTATTTTTATATTCTCTAAAAAGATTTTGATTTTCACTATCTAAAAAATGTCCTATTTTTTCAAGTATAGTTACGGTGTCCGAATAATCTTTAGGGTGTTGTCCTAATTCTGTGAGATGTCCAAATAGTTCGTCAACATTTGTTAAATTAAAATTACCGGCAATAACTAGATTTCGTGACTTCCAATTGTTTTCACGCATTACAGGGTGAACATTTTCTATGCTATTTTTACCAAATGTTCCATATCTTAAATGACCTAATAATATTTCACCGGCAAAAGGTAGGTTGTTTTTCGAATAAATAGGGTCATTAATTAAATTAGGATTATCTTTTGTTAATTTTGTCATGCGAGAATTTATCTCTGCAAAAACATTAACAATAGGTGTTGATGCATTTGATCTAGACCTACTTAGATATTTATTTCCCGGTGTCATATCTAATTTTAATGATACAACACCTGCTCCATCTTGCCCACGATTACGTTGTTTTTCCATCATTAAATACAGTTTATTTAAACCATATCTCCATGAACCGTATTTTTCTTGATAGTAACTTAAAGGTTTTAATAGTCTAATTAAAACAAATCCACATTCGTGTTTAATAGGATCGCTCATTTTAAATTTTTGTTAAAATTGATATTTATAAAAAAGATGTTTTTGTATTTAATCATTCAATTTGGGATAATTTATTTTTGATTTTATAATATATGCTCCTTCAAATTTGCTTTTTATTTGATGATATTCTTGAAAGGCCTCATTTTTATTTCTAAAATCACCAATAACGACTTTGAAATAAGGTGCTTTATAATCAAAATATATTGTTGTAGAATCTAATTCAGGGAAGTAATCTATAAATTCTCTTCTTATATCGTTAGCTTCTACTCTTGCAGATGTACCTGATCCGGAAAATATCTGTATTCGGTACCCTTGCACTTTATTTTTTTTATTTATTCTTATATTTTTATCTATTAGTGCATTTATAGATGGGTCTTGATATATATTTACAGTTCCTCCATAATATGTGCTATTTATAGATGAAAAAATATCTCTTGATAAGTGAGCAAAACTATTTGTGTTTTGTGCACTTATAGTTAAAGAATAATTTATTATTATTAAAATAATAAACAAGTATCTCTTTTTTACAGACATAAAATATTATTTAGTTTGCAAAGTTATAAAAAAACACAAAATACAGTGTTAAAGTAAATATATTTTTAATATTTGTATTTGCATTTGTGTTTTGAGTAAAATAAGCTTAATAAATAACTTATTTTTTAAACACTAATAATTTTTGATACCTTTGTGTATGTATCTTAATATAAATCACTGATAATGAAGTTGAGAACGGAGAATTTAATTAAAAAATATGGCTCTCGGACAGTGGTTCGTGGTGCATCTATAGAGGTGAATAAAGGTGAAATTGTGGGTTTATTAGGACCAAATGGAGCAGGGAAAACGACAACTTTTTATATGATGGTTGGATTGATATCGCCTAATAGTGGAAAGATTTTTCTTGATGATGTGGACATAACAAAAGAACCTGTTTATAAAAGAGCAAAAAAAGGTGTTGGATATTTAGCACAAGAAGCTTCTGTTTTTCGTAAATTAAGTGTGGAAGATAATATAAAGACTATACTGGAGATGACTAAATTAACAAAGTCGGAGCAAAAAGAGAAGCTAGAGTCTTTGTTAGATGAGTTTGGATTACAACACATAAGAAAAAGTTTGGGTATTCAATTATCCGGAGGGGAACGACGCAGAATAGAAATAGCTAGAGCATTGTCTATAGACCCTAATTTTATTTTATTAGATGAACCTTTTGCCGGTGTTGATCCTATTGCTGTTGAAGATATTCAAGATATTGTATTAAAATTAAAGTCAAAAAATATAGGAATACTTATTACAGACCATAATGTACAAGAAACATTATCTATAACAGATAGAGCTTATTTATTGTTTGAAGGTAAAATACTAAAGGCAGGTACGGCTATTGAATTATCTGAAGATGAGCAGGTTAGAAAGGTTTATTTGGGTAAAAATTTCGAACTGCGTTCTTAATTAATTCTAACAGCTAAATTTGTTTTTGGAGATAATAAGATTGTACCCGGAGGTATATATATTTTATCACCGGGTTTTACATTAGAATATATTTGTTTTTTTCCAACTTTATTAATGTTTGTTACCTTAATTTTATTATTATTATTTTTATAGTATAGATAGTATTGTTTATTTTTTTTATTAGATAATACATTAAAAAGTATTTGAGCATCATTAAAATATTGGTAAATAACATGCCCATCTTCTACTATTATATAGTAATCTTTACCATCTGTGGGTATTGTATAATTAATCTCTTGAGAGACTAAAGATGGTTGTTTTTCATAAACAGGTATTATCATATGTTTGATATATGTTTTTTTTACATATCCATTACTAAACTCAGATATTATATTTGAAAATATTTGTTCCATAATAATATTTTCTAGGGGTCTCTCTTTTCTAGATAATAATGTTAGGTTTATTATATCAAACAGATTATTCTTGAAATTGGCAGTGTCTAATGGTATTTTGTTATGCGATGCAAATAACTCTTCATAAAAAAGACTTCGGCGAATAACTGTTTCTGCATATTTTTCTGCATTTTTACCTGAACCATTATACCTTTTTAACCCTTCAAATTTATGTTCTGATTTATATTTTTTAACCTTTGGCAAAAAAACAAAAGGGAATTTTACCATTGCTCTTTTATTTCTAAAATGATGATTGCCATATTTATCAAAATAAAAGAATTTTTGCCATGTTTTTTTATCTGTTTTATATAAAAATTTAGCAGTATTTATATATAGTTGCGGTAACCCTTTGCTTTTATTTTTATCTCCTACTGCATAAGGATTAAATGTTGATTCTGTAAACTGTTGAGCTAATACTATACTTAAGCTTGGTGCATTATCACCCAGTTTTTTGTATGCAAACCACGCTTCCTCCTCATATAATTGTGTTAAGTCTGATGGAACATATCCCACTCCAACTTTATTTGCCGGATTATATAATCCATAATATCTTGTAGAATTATTGCCTCTATAACTCTGAAGCTCTACAGGAATTCTAAAATTCTGAGGTATTTTATTCTCCTTCCATGATTTATATTGAGATAATCGTTGTTTTTCATATATATTATAATGCTTATTAACCATTCTGTTATAGTTAACAAGTTTTATCATATCTGCTTTTACCTTTGAGTTTATTGCAAATATTTTTGTAGAAATTATTACTACAAAAATTAATGTAATATATTTATAACTGATTCTCATCTGTTCTAAATTAATTTCTTATTATATTTATGATATATGTTATTGTTGCTTTTATCTGCCTGATAATGATATGTAGTACAAAAATTATATAATTATCTTATAATATTGTAGAATGTAATTACTATTGGTTAGTATACGTTATTTATTTGTAGTATGTTACGATAATATTATAAAGAGGGTAATTTATAATATAATGCAAAGTATAGAATATTATTATGTTGACCTCCATCTATAAATGTAGAGTATCCGTTTGTAAATGGTCTAATGGTAAGTATAGAATATGAATAATGTGCACCTATCTTAAGTTTATCTGTAAAATGATAGTACAATCCGGCAATTCCTGAGAATTCAAAGTTGTTAAATTGAGGGTTTGCATCTATTAAACCATACCCATCTTTATCTTCTAATGCTTTAATTAAATAGCCTAAAGATACTCCTGCTTCAAAACTTACTTTATTGTAGTATTTATAATTTATTGTTAAAGGAACTTCTAAATAGTGTAATTGACATTTGTAATATACTCCATTTTTGGTGTTTGTGTATTTACTGCCTTTTTGTATATATCTTAATCCCATTTGCCAATTCCATTTCTTATGAAAATATCTATTTATATTTCCACCAATAATTAACCCGGCTTTATTATAACCGCTATATGTATCTCCATCTATTTGAGAGGCAGCTAAACCGGTATAAATATTTGCATTGAAGTCTTGAGAGTAACCGTCTAATAAACAGAGTATTAAGATTATAGCAGTAATATATTTCATATATTTACACAATTAAGATTATTAGTTATCTAAATGTATTATCTCTGATAAAATTAAATCAGATATAAAAATACCTTTATTAGATAATATAGCATAATTATTTTTAATATTTATACTATTATTCTTAATAAAAGGAGATATTGATTTTAATAATTCTTGATATTTATTT
>Ga0256827_10001941_pt1 | contig 13354 bp, 12 predicted proteins | sample CV84metaG_FD_185977 | JGI IMG/M metagenome (GOLD analysis project Ga0256827, IMG submission 185977) | Hydrothermal vent microbial communities from East Pacific Rise, Pacific Ocean - CV84 | ecosystem: Environmental > Aquatic > Marine > Hydrothermal vents | place: Pacific Ocean: East Pacific Rise... | reverse complement strand
TATTTCTTCTAGAATTTAAAAAGGCAGGTGGGGGAACCTGCCTTTTTAAAGTGTTTTTGTTTTTTTGTTTTTCTAGGAGTAGAATTGTTAAGTTATTTTTATTCTACTAATCTCTTTTTTTATTTTCATAGCTTTCTCCTTCTAATAAAGTTTAAGTGAATCTCTAATCTATTTTCATAAGCCTCCTTGTTAATAGAATTAATATATTTTTTTATTTTCATAATCTTTCCTTATTTACTATTTAAAGTTTCTATTGCTCCACTAATTCTATCTCTTACTTGTAAAATAATTGCTTCTATTTTTTCATCATTAACAATATTTATAAAACTACTTGGATCTATTGCAGAAACTTTTATAGCATCTCCATCCTCTTGAACAACTACATTACATGGAAGAAATAGTCCCATTAAATCTTCATCATTAAGTAGAATATTTGCAAATGATGGATTGCATGCTCCTAAGATTGTATATCTTTTAAAATCTTCATCAAGCTTTGTTTTTAAAGTTTGTTTCATATCTACGCTTGATAAAATTCCAAATCCTTCGTTTGCTAATCCTTTTGTTATTAATGCAACAGCCTCTTCAAAAGTTGTATTCTCTAATCTCTTACTAAATGAATAACTCATATATTCTCCTTATAAAATTCTGGATTTAAAATTAAATCCTAATAACTATAATATCTATAATAGCAAATTAGATGCCAAACTTTATACTGTTGTAATTAGTTGATATTACTAGGTTTTACATTAGATATCTACTTTCTCATTTTTATTTTATAGAATCTTATTTAAAAGATTAGAGAATATTCTTCAATTTAAAAATCTTTAGTAATCTTTTCGTAAAATATTATTTTTTGAAGTTACTCTAAATAATAAAAATTATTACTTGACAAATAATGTTATTTATATATAATAATATTATTCTTGGTATTTAATTAAGAATTTATATTTGATTTTAGTTTTAGGAGAAAAAATGAAAAGTTTAAAAGGAACAAAAACAGAGCAAAATTTATTAAAAGCATTTGCAGGAGAATCTCAAGCTAGAATGAGATATGATTATTTTGCAAAAAAAGCAAAAAAAGATGGATTAGAGCAAATTTCTGCAATTTTTACTGAAACAGCTTTAAATGAAAAAGAACATGCAAAAAGATTTTTCTCATTTTTAGAAGGAGGAGATTTAGAAATTACAGCTACCTATCCAGCAGGAATAGTAGGAACAACTTTAGAAAACTTAAAATCATCAGCAGATGGAGAGAATGAGGAGTGGAGTGATTTATATCCAGAGTTTGCAAGAATAGCAGAAGAGGAGGGTTTTAAAAAAGTTGCAATGGCTTTTAAAATGATTGCAAAAGCAGAAGAAGCTCATGAATCTAGATTTAGAAAATTATATGAAAATTTAGATGCAGGAAAAGTTTTTGAAAAAGATGGTGTTTTAGTTTGGAAATGTAGAAATTGTGGTTTTCTTCACGAAGGAAAAAAAGCTCCAAAATTATGTCCTGCTTGTTTACATCCTCAATCATATTTTGAAGTACATAGTACAAACTATTAAAAAAGGTAGGGAGGAAGCTACCTCATCATCATCTTATGCATCTTACAGTTTTTCTGCATCTTTTGCATATCCATTTTCTTATTCATTTGCTGTTTCTTCATTGAAGTGTCATTTTTAGGTGTAGCAAAAAGAGATATTGAAGTTAAAATGATTAATGTAACTATTAAGCTTTTCATAAAGCCTCCTATAAATTGTGGATTTGAAATTAAATCCAATCAGTTATTAACTATAATGGCAAATTAGATGCCAACTATTAATGCTTGTGCAACTCTTTGATATTACAGTTAAATACTGGCATTGTCGTTTTTAGATAAAATTTATTGAAGAATATTCTAGAAAATTATGAGGAATAATAAGAAAATATCTGAAAAATTATTATTATTGAATATCTAAAACAGTAAATGATAAATCATTATCTGGTCCATATCCTTTATTTTTATCTTTAGAATCACTAAAAGTAAATTTTCTTTTATCTCCATTATTATTTAATTCTCCCATAGGAGCATCAATATAATCTCTTCTGTCGGAAGCGTCTTGAACTTCTGCATCTGGAAGATCAATATGATCTACTAAGTCACTATCTGCAAGAAGAGCGGTATCAGTAAAAGCAGGAGCATAAGATGTTAAAGGTTGAACTCCATCATACCAATAACCTAAATATCTATCTCCAGATTTTGCCCACATGTGACCAACAACATATAATTTGTTATTTGCAAGTCCTAAACCTTTAAGGAAATATCCAGCAATCTCATTAGTTCCCTTTCCTGAATAATAAAATAGAGACCAATCCATTGCTCCTGTATCAGCATTTGCTTTAATAAGATATCCGTCACCGAATTGAGTATCATAACCAACAACACCATCAATCTCGCCAATACCTACTCTACCACCAGCATATACAGAACCATCTAAATATCTAACTGTATAGATATTGTTTTTTTGTCCACTACTTGCATTTTCATTTCCCCAAATAACTGTACCTGTTGGATCAACTTTTAAAAATGTAAATGATGTAGCTGCTCCTCTAACATCAACAGAGATATAGATATTTCCACTAGGATCCATATCCATAGAGTTTACATTAGAACCTACTCCTGCATCAATCGCTTTTACCCACTCTAAAGATGGGGTAGCAGTATTAACCTCTTTTACTTTTATTAACATCGCTTTTCCATTCATGGATCCACCCATATAAGCATTTCCATTATCATCAACTTTTAGTGCAAATGCTCTATCATTAGTTCCCTTACTTAAATCAAATGCTTTGTTAAAAAATAGAGATCCATCTGATTTTTTTAAAGCTAAAAACATAACTGCTGCATTATCTAAAGTTGAACCTGCAACATATACATAATCTCCCTTTGTATCAACAGCATAAGCATCTGCTCTTTGCCAAGCAATTTGAGATGTTCTAAATTCTGGACGCCAAACTTTTTCCCAAAGAATTGAACCATCTGTAGGTTTAAGCTTTATTACTAAAGCTGCATAGTTGCTACCTATCCCTTTAGTTGTTACTCCAACAACATATATATTTCCTTCATCATCCATAGTTATAGAGTTACTACTTCCTCCACTCTCTCCATTTTGACCAGGATCAATACTTAAATCATGTTTAGGACCAAACCATACTTTTAACCATCCAAGTGTTCCATCTGCTTTTATTTGACCAATGATGATATCATTATTAAAACCATCTGCACCAGCAATCATCTTATCATTGCCCCAGAAATATGTATTTCCTGATGCATCTGTAACAGAACCACTAATCATTTCGTCTAAATCTGCACCACCTAATACCTTATCCATAGATGTTCTTGTAGGTGTAGAAAAATTAGCATTACTTCCACCCTCACCTGTTAAATTAATAACAAAAGTTTTATCTGTATTATATGTAATTGTCATTGTTGCTGTTCTTTCGTGAGATGCAACAGGATAAAACTTAATACTAAAATCAAATCTTCCATTTGCAGGAATAACTTCGTTATCTACAACTAATGGTTCTGATTGTACTCCTTGAATTAAAGAAAATTCCTCTTCCATTACTCTATCACCATAAGTAAGAGTGATACTATTAATTGTTAACTCTTTTGCTTCATCATTTAAGATACCAACAGATATTGGATATTTACTAAAAAGAGCTACAGAACCATGAACATTAGTTGGGATAGTCATCGTATCTCCACTATTAAACTCTACTGTTTCTGCTAAAAGATGAAATGGAGATGCAATAGCTGCAACACATTTGTGATCTGCTCCACAAGATTCTCCATCTGCACAATCTGCTTTTTCTGTACATCTTCCAGTAGATGTTTCACATTTATTGTCATCTTTACAAGTTTCCCACTCTTCACAAGTAGGATCACAAGCTAAAGGTTTTACACATAGATGATTATCACAAACAAGGTTACCTCTACAATCAGAAGTATCACCACATCTTCCTATAGAAACTTCACAAGCAGTTGTTTCTTCGTTACAGCTTTCCCAACTTTGACACTCTGGTTGACAAGGTGAATCATTATCTGTAGTTCCACCACAAGATAGAATAAATAATGAAATAATTGTAAGAAATAGAAGTTTTTTCATTTTTCCTCCTTAAATGAAAGTTAATTCTAAAAACACAAAAAGATTTTATCACAAAAAATAATATAATGCAAGAATATTTAGCTTTTTATTTTATAGAGAAATTTATTATTGTCTGTATGAATTGAGTTAATATTTTACCTAAAATAATACACTAATTTTAAATTTTTGTTTAATTCCAGAAGCAGAAAACGTTCCATAATTGATATCTCTTGATTCCACCTTAAACTTTAAATCACTACTTGATTGATATCTATATCCTAACTCATAGGTAAAAGAGAAGGAGTTTTCTTTTAATTTTAAAGTATACTTTAAACCTAAAGAGGGAGTTACTATGAAATTATTACTACTAAACTCTTTTTTGCTTAGTATAAAAAATGATTTTTGATATCCACTTCTTAAAGAGATTAAAGCATCAAGCTCTTTAAACAATTTTTGAGAGTAGTTTAGAGTTAAATTTGTAGATAGATAATCAAACTGATTCGAATCTGTTCTGTCACTATTGACTTCATCAAGTAAATTTTCAAAATTTAAACCAAGATATAAATTATCTATAACTTCATAAAGAAACTCTACAGAAAACTCAGTTGCTAAACTCTGTTTAGAAAAATAGCCATTATTACTATCATTTATTGAGATAGTATTCATAGAAAAACTAATATTAAGTTTGTTACTATTTTTTGCAAATAATGATGTTGATAGAACTAACAATAATATAACATATTTTGTCATTATAGTATACTTTTTCATTATAACCCCTCTATCATAAAATGATTAAAATTTTCTATATTTAACTCTTCATTAATAGTAATCAAATCAAAAAAACCATAATATTGATTAAAAAATTGGCTATTTATTACAACTATTTTGTCATTAACTACTAAAAGATTAGATATTGCAAAATCATATTCATAAAGTTTGAAATTTAAAGTTTCTTCGGAAATCTCTTTTAAATCTACATAGATAAAATATGTTTTATCTTTTTCTCCATAAAGATATAGTTTCTCTTTATTTTTAGAGAATGTAGTTTTAACATCAGCAATAGCAATATGATGATCAAATATTTTAAAACTATCTAAATCTAAAAATGAAAATATAGTTTTAACTCCTAAAAATGATTCTATTAAAAGATAGTTCTGATTCTCTAAAAAAGTAACTTTATCAATAGGAATTGTAAATTTTACTGTTTTAATATTTTTACTTCTATTTTTAAATATATTATCAATATCTATAATATCTATTTTACTAATATTATTTGTACTTTTATTTCCAATTACAATAACCTTCTTATCTGATATTCTTTGAATTTTTTTAACTCTATTATTAATAGATAGCTCCATTTTTTTATCAGAGATTGTATCTGTAATATATATATTATCACTATTTACACTGTAAGAAAGAATTATTCCATTTTTATCATCATCTATAAGATAAATAATATCAGATGCATATTCCTGTATATCACTTTCGCTAATGGAAATGTTTAATTTATATTCATTATTTAAAGACAGGGATATATTGTAAAGATCTTTAGAGCCAGATGCTAAAATATATAAGGACTCTGTAGAATCTATCTCATCTCTATCTCTTAAATTATTTTCAAAGATTACTTTCTTAAAGCTTAAAGTTTTAGTAGAGTTTTCTAAAACTAATGGAATAACCTTAAAATTTGATGGTTCTGCGATATCTAATATAATTGCTTTTGTATTATACTCAACAAGCATTAAATTTTTCTCTTTAATTGTTCCATTTACTTTAAATTTTAATAATTTAGAAAAATATAGATTTACTGGAGTTCCTCCACCAGCAGAAATAGTATGAGATTTTACTTCTAAATTATCTTTACTTAAATCTAAGAAACCAAAATTATTTGGAGAGTAGGAGATAGGCACATCATCGCTATTATTTACATTTCTTAATGTTACAATACTCAATTCTGGATTAGAAACAATACTGTTATATTCGTAAGGAAGTTCTACTTTCTTCATTTTTAGACCATCTATAACAAATAGCTCTTTCTCTTTGCCATTTAAAATTAGATAGGATTCTTTTGTCGTATCTGATAATTTATAATTTATCTTTTTTAAAGTATCTAGATTTTTTCCTACAAAAAACTGTTCTGATTTATCTGTTTTAATATCTATTGCTTTTAGATATCCATTTTCACTATTATAAAAATAGATTGTATTATCTACTTTCTCTATATTTGTATAATAATATAAAGAATTAAATTTTTCATCTCTATCCTCTCCACATGAGATTGTAGAAAATATTAAAGCTAATAAGATGATATATAAACTTAATTTCACTCTATTATTTGGGTAAACATCTACCATTATTCTATTATTATTCATATTATTCTCCTATTTCACTGTTTAATTCAAAACCTGTTATTGTTTTTATCTCAGAATTATCCAAATCGATAAAAGAGATACGTCCCTCTGGATGTTCTTGGGAGATATAACAGATATCTTTTCCATAAATTAAACCTAAACTATCTGGAGCAGAACCTAACTCTATATCTTTTTTAACAAAAGTTTTTAAATCAATAATATCAGCTTCGTTACCTACTACACTTTTAAAAATCAATACAGCTTTTTTAGAAATATTAGAAAATATAGATGCTTTATATGGATTGTCACTTCTTATTTTTTTTGTGAATTTACTCTCCAAATCTACTAAACTATAGTAGTAACTTCCTGTAACTTCTGGATGTATAATAACTACTGATTTTCCATCAGATGATAAAATTAATGATTTAATTTTTCCTCTAATTAAAATAGGTTCTGTAACTAAAGAATCTGTAGATGTTATATTTAAGATATTAGTTACTCCTCCAGGTGAATATGAAAAGATTTTATCATCTATAACAATGGATAGTAGAATATTATTATCAAATTGCTTGCCATCTATTTGTGCATTTTCTTCAAAATCTTCTGGGATATCAATAATTTTTACCTCGTTAGTATATCCAAAAGTTAATAATGCTTTTTTTCCATCATCAAAAATGTCTATATCAGTAGGTGTTTGATCAAACTCTATAGATTTAATCTCTTTAGTTGATAAATTTACCATTTTTATCTTCTTTTGTTCAACATCACTACTTCCCTCTCTAACTATTGCATTCGCTCCATTATTAGTAATATATACCTCTCTTCCTATTCCTTCAGAAAGAATATTTTCACTTAATGGTATAGTTTCCAAAAACATATCAGAATCTATATCCGCTAAATTTAAAATTGTAACCCCATCAAAAGAGATGACAAAAGCCTGAGTATCATTAAAAACAACATCTTGTGTTTTATAACCTACAGAAAGAATGTAAGTTTCATTATTCTCTAAATTAATTAAATTAATCTCTTGTTCGTTACCATTAATAAAATCACTACTTCCCTCTCTTTTCCAATCAGTATAAACAACTAGATATTTTGCATCTTTAGATAAAGCAATAGTATCTAAATTAGCAACAATAGGAATCTCTCTTAGAGTAACTTCATCGTTTTGAGCATCAATAACAGTAATTTCATCACTTCCAGAATTTAAAACAAAAGCTATATCCTTACCAGGAATTGTAATTATAGAAGATGGATTTAAACCAACTTTTATAGACTCTACAGATAGAGTATTTACATCAATTTTTGCAACAGAATTATTATTTGGAGTTATTGCAAAAACATAATTATTTCCTAAAACAGGATCTGCATAAAAAACTAAATCCTCTTGATTCTGTATACAATGACCATCTATACATTTTTCATTTACTGAACAATCTGTATTGCTATAACAATCAGGAGCCTCTCCCGCTTCACATTGCTGCTCTATACAGATATATCCAGATTCACAATCTTGATTATAGTTACAATAACTACTATCCCTGTGGCAATATCCATCACCACAGATATATCCATTACCATACTGATATATACAATCCTCATTATTGTAACATCTTTCACGCTCCATTGCTTTATCTTCAGATGCACTATCTGCACAAGATATTAACAAGAAAAATAGTGATAGAGTAAAAAAAAGTTTTATTTTCATAATCCCTCCTAAAAAATTATTAAAAACCATCATTTATAAAAATGATTAATTTTAACAATAGCATTATTGTTTCCAAAATAAAAAATGATGTATTACCTCGTAAAATCAAAAGATTACAGATGAAATTAATAAAACAGGAATGTGAAAAAGTCACAAAACAAGACATTTTTGCTATGTTTTTGCAAATTTCTTGGACTCTTCTTTAATTTGGAAATTATAAAAAAGAATTAAAATATTACCATCAAATATTGACTTTACTACTTTTCTTTGTTAAAGTTGTCCTTTATGATTGTTATTACAATCTGGGGGAATTATGAAATTTTTAGCTTTTATTTTGTTATTATTTTTAGTACTATCTTGTGAAGATGATATAACCTTATGTTCTAGTACAAATTTAAATGGAGAGTGTTCAGAAGGGCAAGTTTGTGATAGTGGAAAATGTGTCTACAAATGTGATCCAATTTGTGATAACAACTCTTTTTGTTATGAGGGAAGTTGTAGATGTAATGATGGTTTTATAAAAGATGGAGATAGTTGTGTAGAGATTGTTGATTTATGTAAGAATGTTACTTGTTCTAATAATGGAAAATGTGCAATTCAAGATGATAAAGCTATTTGTATCTGTAATGATAATTATCATTCTCAAGATTTAGAGTGTTTAAAAGATGGTAATCCTTGCGAAGGAGTAAAATGTTCAGACCATGGAAATTGTACTTTATATAATGATACAGCTGTATGTTTATGTGAAGAGGGTTATCATTCAGAAAGTTTAAAGTGTCTTGAAAATGATCCTTGTAGTTTTATAAGTTGTTCAGAAAATCAACATTGTGTAAGTTCTACAGATAAAATTAGTTGTGAATGTGATAATAACTATATTATGCAAAATGATGAGTGTATTTTTGATTGTTCTTTAAAGATGAACTCTCATCCTAATGCTCAAAATGATGGTTGTATTTGTGATGATGGATTTGAAAATAGAGATGGAAGATGTATTGTTAAAAAATTGAGTGATGAAAATATCATTAAACTTTGTAATAATCTAAGAGTTTGTGGTTTAAATGGAGTTGACGATTCGAACTTAATATCTTCATCATTAACGAAATGTATAAACAACTATAATCTTCATATTACAAAACTTAGAGAATCAGTCGAGTTTAAGAAATTAAACAAAGATTTTTTAAATAAACTTTTTTTAAAAACTTACTCTTGTTATAGTTTAAATAGCTCAGACTTTTCTTGTTCAAACTTGGCAAAATGTGAAGGAAAAGAGTTAACTCACGAGCCTTGTTCTTCTGTAAATTTTAATGAAAGATGTGAGAATGGTAAAACTGTAAAATGTGAAAATAATAGTATATTAAAAACAGATTGTTCATTTTATGGAGATTTAAGTTGTATGGACAAAGGACGTAGTTCTGAATGCGTTATTAAAAATCCTTGTATAAATTCTCCATATTGTGATGGTAATTTAGTTAATTTTTGCGATGATGGAATCTCAAGAGTTATATCTTGTCCTATAGAGATGGAAAATGGAGATTCTACTTGTTCTGGAGTAACAGGAAGAGTGGCTTGTTCAACCTCTCAAGAAGTTTGTGATGATGGATTTATTAATAATTGCGATGGAGATACTACTGTAAACTGTAATGGTGGAAATATTGATAGATTTAATTGTAAGGAACTTTTTGGTAACTCTTTTAGTTGTTTTGAAGTGGATTCAAAAGCTGTATGTAATATCGTAACTCCATGTAGTAGTGATTTTTCTGATTATTGTAATAATAATAAGTTAACATATTGTAATAATGGGGTGACTAAAGAGTTTAATTGTACAGAAAATGGATACTCATCTTGTGGAGAGTTATCTGGAAAATCAACTTGTCTTTTCTAGGTTTTTTTTCAAAAAGAATAAATAATAAAAATAAAAATGAATAAAATTTAAACTAGTAAGTCATTATAAAAGTATGTGTGTTTAGGAGGAAATTATGAAAACACTATTAATATCATTAATGTTAATCTCTGGTCTTGCATTTGGTTATGTAAATGTAGATACTGGTGATGTGAAAGTTAATATCAACGACGGAAATGTAGATGTTAATGCTGGAGGAACAAAAGTAAAAACAAAAAAGAAACACAAGAAAAAACGTAAGAAAAAGAGTCAAAAAGTTACAGTGAAAGATAATGGTACTGTAGTTGTTAAAAATGGAAATCAAAAAGTTAAAGTTAAAGAAGATGGTACTGTAATCGTTAAAAATGGAAAAAATCAAAAAGTTAAAGTTAAAGGGGATAAAAAACTTAAAGAGATCGTTATGAATAGAAATAATGATACCTTTAATGTTAACTGTAATTATCAAAATGTAAAAGTTAAAGGTAACAACAATACAATGAGAATTTTTAATTGTAATAGAATTACTATTATTGGTAGTAACAATGAGATTCAGGTTTCTACACTTCTTAAAAAGTATATTGTAATAGGAAGTAATAATGAAACAAAAATCAAAAGAAAAGTAAGTCATATCTCTATAAATGGAAGCAATAATGAAACAACTTTTAAAAAGATAAAAAACTTTAAACCTTCTATAACAAAAAAAGGTGCAAATAATGAAGTTAAAAAATTCTAAATTCTTTTTGATATAAAAAAATCAATTACAAATTAGATATGAATTAATCTAGTAAATATATCAAAAAATAAATATAGAGTTTATATGAAAATTTTAACAAAAGTAGATAAAAAACAGATTGAAGATTTACAATCAGCATCTTTAGTTGGAATACCGTCAATGTTTATTGTTAATATACTTATGGGATTTGTATTAAGTTCTAAAAGAATAAATATCTCATTTTTTATTGCAACAGCTATTGTATTTTCTCTTCTCTTTTTTATTACTTATAAAAAAATAAATAATAATTTATGGTTAAACTCTTCCTACATTTTACTTACATCTCTTTCTTTAATTTGGGGAGTATATATTTTAAGCTTTTTATTAGGAGATGCATCCTTAAAAGAGGAGTTTTTAATTATAATCCTTATATTTGGAACAGGAGTGTCTACAACAAATCAAATAGGTGTAATTATTCAGGTTTATATTCTTTTCATTACCCCCATGTTTATCTCATTATTGATTGTTACATCTATTAAAGGTGAGTATATTTTATTCATAGCAATAATTTTACTATTTGTTTATCTTATTGTAAATGCGTATAGATACAATAGATCTTTTTTGAAAAATTTATGGCAAAAAAGAGAAAATTTAAAACAAGAGAGGGAGAATCTTAAACAAAGAGATATGTTACAACAACAATCTAAAATGGCAATGATGGGAGAGATGATTGGATCAATTGCACACCAATGGAGACAGCCCTTAAATGAGTTATCAATAAATATTCAAACTTTAGAGTATGATTATGATGATAACTTAGTAGATAGAGAGTTTATTGAAAAATTTATAGATAAAAATCAAAAAACAATTAATTTTATGTCTAAAACAATAGATGATTTTAGAAATTTCTTTAAAATTGATAAAGAAAAGAGAGAGTTCAATGTAAAAGAATCAATTGAGGAGACTATATCTCTTTTAGGTGCTCAACTAAAAAATAGTGATATTAATGTAAAAATTGAGGGAAAAGATTTTAAAATAAAGAGTTTTAAAAGTGAATTTCAACAAGTTATCTTAAATATCTTAAATAATGCTAAAGATATATTATTAGAAAATAATATAGTAGATAAAGAGATAAAAATAGAATTGGATAAAAAGATAGTTATTAAAGATAATGGAGGGGGAATACCTGAAAATATTATTAATAGAATTTTTGAACCATACTTTACAACAAAAGAGCCAGGAAAAGGAACTGGTATAGGTTTGTATATGTCAAAAATGATTATTGAAAATAATATGAATGGAAAAATATCTGTAAAGAATATAAAAAATGGAGTAGAATTTACTATTGAATTTTAAAGTAAATTAAACTTAACTAATCATTTACTCTTTCTATAATTAATCTTAATTTATCTAAGCTTACAATTTTCACGATATCTCCAATCTCTAATTTATTTATAGAGTAAGCATTAAAAGTATCTTGATTAATCTGTATTGTTAATGGTTTAATAGACAATACTTTTGCTTCTGTATCGAGTAGATCATTTTGATTTTTAGAAAAACTCTTTAGTCTTTTAGAAAAATATATATAACCTATTTTATAAGTAATCATATTGATTATGAAAGTTATTATAATTGTAACGATACCAACTCCATATTCATCAAAATAAAAATCAGTATTAAATGGATCTAAAAATAAAATTGAACTTATTATAAAGATAGATAAAGATGCAATAAAAAGAATATATTTTAATTTAACAAAATTTCTAAACATTAAGATGAAATGTGCAAATATTATAGCAAAAAGAGAGTGATAATTTATAGGTAAATCTAGAGAAAGATATACAAAAAGAAGAAAGAGTATAATTACAACAATCTTTAATATAACCCTCCTACTAAAATATACAGATATAAACATAAAAATAATTAATAGATTTAACACAACGAAAATTGCATCATAAGAGTATAAATATCTTTGTATTATATTGATAGAGTTGGGTTTATAATTTTTAAAGGAGTATGTTATATCTTCTGTCTCCTGAATATTAATATATTTTGTGTTTTTTCTATTTTTTATTTTATTTTTGGATGTTGTAAGTTTTTTTAAATTAAACAACTCTCCATTTAAAAAAAAAGTTTTTATATCTTTTTCTGATATCTCATTTTTTAAAGAGATCATCTTAAAGGTTTTATCAAATTGTACTTTATATTTTTCATAACTTTTTAACGATAGTATAGAAGATGCTCCTAAATTTAGAGGATTTTCATAAAATACGATATCTGTCATCATTGTAATTAAAAAACTAGCAGCAAAAGCCTTACTGTTTTTTTCTATTATAGAGTAGAATTTTTTACCTTTCTCTTGCTGTTTTTTTATCTCATCTATTATTTCAAAAGTTAGTTTTAAACTACCTCCATTTAGGTCAATATATAAAAAGATATCATTTTCTGATAAATTTTGAATAGTTTTCTTATCTTGGTCCTTAAGGTAACCAACTAAAAAAATATCCTCAGCTTTTAAATTTAATGGAATTAATAGGATTAAAACTAATAGGGTAATCCAACCAAATCCATAACTTTTTTTATATCTTGCCATA
>Ga0256827_10001939_pt1 | contig 13367 bp, 15 predicted proteins | sample CV84metaG_FD_185977 | JGI IMG/M metagenome (GOLD analysis project Ga0256827, IMG submission 185977) | Hydrothermal vent microbial communities from East Pacific Rise, Pacific Ocean - CV84 | ecosystem: Environmental > Aquatic > Marine > Hydrothermal vents | place: Pacific Ocean: East Pacific Rise... | reverse complement strand
GATTTTTATATCGACGGAGCAAGGTAGAAAAGGCGGTTTCATCGCCTTCCCGATACGCTATCCATAACACTTCGTCATTTCGCTCCATTGAAATTCCTGTTCCTTTGTTAGCTAATACGCACCCCAAACCTATTTGGTTTACAACAAACTACAGATTTATTTTTTTAATCACAAGGAATAGAATTTTTTTAACACCTCTTTTTGTCCTCCTTTTTTGTGTAGAAAGAGTCGGGGGTTTTATATAGTTGTGCCTCAATTATGAATAAAGGCGTTTTATGAAAATGAATATTTTAGACTGTATGGCAAAACACCCGCTTGTTTTTGATGGAGCAATGGGCACCGTAATTTATTCCAAAGGTGTCTTTATCAATGCTTGTTACGAACATTTGTGTGTGACCAATCCCGACTTAATTTTAGAAATTCACAAAGAGTATGTGGCAGCAGGTGCCGATGTCATAGAAACCAACTCCTATGCAGCAAATCGAATTCGATTACAAGCATACGGTTTGGTCGATCAACTTGAGCTGATTAATCGTTCGGCGGTTCAGTTAGCCCGCCAAGCGGCCGGCGAAGAGGTTTATGTTGCTGGCTCCGTGGCTCCCTGCCTAAAATCGGGGCAACTCTTTGCTGCACATCAAACAAAAGAACTAGAAGAAACATTTCGAGAACAGATGGCCGTTTTAGCCGACGAAGGCGTCGATCTTTTTTTGCTAGAAACGTTTACACATATTGAAGAAATCTCTTTAGCAGCTCGGGTAGCCGCCTCTTTTTCCGTTCCTGTTTTTGCCTCACTTACAGTTGGAAAAGATGGAGAAACCCGTACAGGCGAAAAAATCGAAGCCATGGTTGCAAAACTTCAGGCAGATAAACATGTAGATGCCATTGGAATCAATTGCGGAATGGGCCCCGCCGCCGCATTAAGCTTGGTAGAGCGCGTGCTCCCGCTAGTCGACAAACCCTTTACCGTAATGCCCAATGCAGGCCTCCCCAAAGAGGTAGACGGCCGGATGATTTATATGGCTTCACCCGAATATTTTACCGAATATGCCAAACGGATGATTGCACTAGGTGTGCGGGGCGTTGGTGGTTGCTGCGGAACCACTGCTGCCGATATTGCAGAAATGGCAAAAAGCGTAAAATCAATGACGGGAGTAAAGCAACACCTCACCATTCAAACCCACATCTCTTTAGAACAACAAAAAGTTAAAACGGTTCCCTTTGAACAAAAATGTGCTTTTGCCGCAAAGCTGGCAAAAGGCGAAAAGGTAACAAGTGTAGAAATCACGCCACCGCGTTCTATCGATTTAAACCCAATGCTTCAAAAGTGTCGTATCTGCAAAGAGGCCGGTGTGGACGCCATCAACATTCCCGATGGACCGCGTGCAAGTGCGCGCATATCTCCAATGGTGGCCGCACTAGCCATTGAAAAAGAGGTAGGCATTGAAACCGTTCTTCACTATTGCTGCCGCGATCGTAATTTAATTGGAATGCAATCCGATTTGTTGGGCGGCTACGCCGGGGGGCTGCGAAACTATTTAATCATTACAGGCGACCCCCCCAAACTAGGCGATTACCCCGACTCTACCGCCGTTTTTGATGTTGATGCCGTGGGCTTAACCCAAGTAGTAACCAACTTAAACCACGGCGTAGATGTTGGTGGAAACCCCATCGATCCGCCCACCGGCATCTTAATTGGCGTAGGTGCAAATCCATGTGCCATTGATTCCGATCGAGAACTTCAACACTATCAAAACAAAGTAGAAGCCGGGGCAGAATATGCCATTACACAACCCATCTTCGACCCCGAAGCCCTACTCCGCTTTTTAGATGCCGCCGAAAAAAGAGGGATCTCAATCCCCGTTGTCGCAGGCGTTTGGCCGCTAGTCTCTTTCCGAAATGCAGAATTCTTAGCAAAAGAAGTCCCAGGAGTCGAAATACCCGATTCCATCTTAGAACGCATGAGCCACACAAAAACAAAAGAAGAGGGTCGTGCGTTAGGCGTTAAAATTGCACAAGAAATTTGTGCCGCCATTTCAAACCGTGTGGCGGGCTACCAAGTAAGTGCGCCTTTTGGAATTGTAGATTTAGCCCTGCAGGTTTTAAAATAGCCCATGACCCAATCCAAAAGATTTAAATTAACCAGCCCAAAAGAAGTACGTGCATTGCTTGAACATTTAGGGCATCGACCCAATCGTGGACTAGGACAAAACTATCTAATCGATGCAAATATTTTAGACATCATTGCAAAAGCCGCCACCGTTAAACCCGCTTCAACCGTTTTAGAAATTGGCCCCGGATTAGGTGCGTTAACAGAACGCTTATTGGAACGCTTTTCTCGGGTAGTTGCCATCGAAAAAGACGAAACGATGGTTGCCCATCTACACAGTCGCTTCCCTCACCTTGAGCTAATCGCCTCCGATGCACTAGATGTCGATTTAGAAGCCCTGTTTGCAGGAGGAATCAACACCGTGGCCGCCAATTTGCCCTATTCAGTTGGAACCCGCTTAGTAATTGAAATAATAGAATGTGCACACCGCCCCGATCGCCTCTCCTTAACCCTCCAAAAAGAGGTCGTAGATCGAATGATTGCTCCTGTTGGCACCAAACAATATGGAATCTTAGCCATTTTAACGGGACTATTTTATAAAAATACACGCATAAAAAAAATAAGTCCAACCTGTTTTTTTCCCCCTCCAAAAGTTTGGTCAGCCGTTGTAAAAATGGAAAAACACCAGAAGGAAATGATCGATTCCCTTGCCTACCCTTCCTTTAAAACATTAATCAAAAATTGTTTTTCTCAGCGACGCAAACAGATCGGAACACTCCTACGCAAACAAGGATTCACCAACTCCGAAGCAGCACTACAACAAGCCAACATCCACCCCTCGGATCGTCCCGAACGCATCTCCATTCAACAGTGGATCATCTTACACCAAACACTATTTCCGCTTAAACGTCATACTAAGACCATTTGCAGAAATAACTAAAGTATCAGCATCCAAAAGCGTCCCCGTTCCCCCGTCCTTATTCGGAATCGTAATATCGATTTTCCCATCATTATTTTTTTTCCATGTACCAAGTGCCCCATTAGCACTCCCTTTTGCAGCCAGCGAAAAATCTCCCGTATCAGCAATATATACGTCAAGTCCAGTAATTCCATTTTTTTGCATTTCTTGAGGAATATCCAGACATTCCCATATTCCTACATAGGAAGGGGCGGAAGTCGTTGCACATCCCGTTAAAAACAGACCTAATCCAAATAGAACGGTTATGATTATTTTTTTCGTCATCTTACGTCTCCTTTTAAAGCCCGCTAGATTTATATACTAAATTCATAAAGTCAATATTTTCCTCCTCAGGATCCGTAATTCTAAAAAGGTAGTTTGTGAAACTTTCCATGTTGGTTTAATGCGGTTGGGTTTCTCCAAAGATAGGTCCATCGGCGGTTATTTCGCGAGGATTTATTTTTAATTCCTTTATGATTTTTTGGGAAATTGTTGCGGTTTTAAAAATGGGAAGAACAGGGCGCGTTCCTGAGAATGTTTCTCCCGACAGGGATCGATATGAATAAGGTACCTGTTTGTAGGTTTTCCCTTCTTGTTCAATAAGTAGCCGGCAAGAAAAAATGCCACCGGGGGCTTCACCAAGAAGGACTTCAATTTCTTGAGGTTCTCCTTTTTTTAACTTAATCCAATCGCCAATAACCATGCTCAGTCCTTCTAATGGATATTTGCGACTATTTTTGTCTCGGCTATGCCAATCAGAAAATTTTCCTTCCCAGGAAGGATAACTTGCATCGAGAACAAGGTGTCGTTTAACTCGGACAAGCAAAAGGTCGTCTCCAAATCCACAGAACCGATACTTCCCTGTTTCTGGAGCGGTGAAAAATCCCTTGTAATAGGCAACCCAATAGCGAGGTTTAACCACATCTTCTACGTTATACGCTTTTGGAGCCGCCTTGGCATTCATTCGCGGAATCGAGAAAAAGGTGGCATATTTTTGTTTGGGTGCATGGAAATATTTTTTGAATCGGCTCGCTTTCCAAGAACGAGTAAAGTAGCGGATGGCTGCTATATATTCATAGCGCCCCATCGTAATCGTTTTTCCTTTACTGGTTTGTTTTAGGTCGAAGAATGTTCCTTCCAATCCACTTCCTCTGTTTCGATCTCCGCCAAATAGTCCGTCTGTATTAATTTCAAACCCGACACTATCAAGACCTGTTCCTTGGCAATTTCCAATTCCGCCTCTTACTCCCACCATTTCAGGGATTGTAATTTTAACGGGCGTTCGTGAGATTGAAACAAAGCGTCGACGAAGGCGTGGTTGTGCCTTTCGTTTTTTTACTTTACTTGGAACTTTAAGCTTTCGTTGTTTCATCTGTTTCCGAACGGTCTTTTTGGGGATAAACTGAACATCTTTTTTATCGTATGTTGTAACGGCCACAAAAAAAATGGCGCCAACAAGTAAGAGGCTATGAAACATGATACTGATAAACATGGCGCTTGATTTCTTATGTTTTGAAAAAAACTTTTTATCATCTATCTTTTTATTCATGGCACCATTTTCCTTAATTTAAAGATTCTCTTCTTTCGTTTGCTTATACGATCCTCAGTAGAAAAGCTTTTTTTTAAACAGACCTTTTTATATGCGTGAGTAAATTTTAGCAAGCTATATCAATGGATTTTGTGGTATTAAATTTTTGGGGCATTGAGCCTGTCCCCATGTAAAGAGATTTTTCTTGCTTTCTTATTTGAGGGATTGGTTTCTTGGATCGCTTGCTTCTGGGAAGATTTCATGATTCACTTCTTGTTTTTAAATGAAGGAGCTTCTCATGCCGAAAATGAGTATTTATAAGGAATTTAAATTTGATGCCGCCCATCGGTTGCCGTGCGTGGATGCGAATCATAAGTGTGGGAATTTGCATGGGCACACATTTGTGTTGGAAGTGCATTTGGAGGGTGCAGTTGATCCGAAGTATGGCTGGATTTTAGATTTTAATGCATTAACCCGAGCGGTAAATCCCATTATTAAACAGCTGGATCATGCGATGTTAAATGAGATCGAGGGCCTGGAAAATCCAACGAGCGAAAATCTTTCGGTGTGGTTTTGGAAGAGGTTACAACCGCAACTTCCTCAGCTTTCGAAGATTGTGATTAAGGAGAGCCCAACGAGTGGATGTATTTATTGCGGCGAGTGAGTCTGGTTTAAAGGGTGTCGTCGTAGGTCATAACAAAGTTGAAGGCGAGTTCGTCTTCTGAGAAGGATTCGTTTACAGCACTTGCCACTTGGTCTTGGGCATCAAGAAGCTCTATTTCCGCAAAAGGAATGGCGGGGTTGATTTTTTGTTGGGGGTGACGGGTGAGGACGATGCCGAGTAAAATAGTGACGGATGCAGCGGTGGCGAGGAGAGGGCGGAGGCGGCGCCAAATGTGTAGTGAGTGGGAGGGCACTTGACGGCGGGCTTCGTGTTTAATTTTGTTTAGGAGGGCTTCTGAGGGTTGGTCGGTGGGCTGGAAAAGATGTTGCGATTGGCTGAGGGTTTGTTGAAATTCTTGGCAGCTTGAGCAGCGTTTTATATGTGCTAAAACTTCGGGGGAAAGTGTAGCGGGCTCTTTTAGCAGGATTTGATTTTTTATATTTTCGCAGGTCATAATAAACGCTCCTATAAATTTTCGTAGTCGTCTTTTAATATAGAACGCAATTTGGTTAGTGCATATTGCATTCGAGCTAAACAAGTGTTGATTGAACAGTTTTGGGTTTTTGCAATTTCTCGGAAAGAGCTGCCGGCGTACATGCGCATTAAGAAGACCGATTTTTGTTCGGGGGAGAGGGTTTTAACGGCGGCGGCAATTCGTTCTCCTAGTTGGAATCCAGACACTTCTTCCGAGGGCGAGATGCCGGGTGCGGTTAAGCGATCTTCAAGTGTCCGGTCGTCGTTGTCGTCTTGAGAATGTGCTGAGCCTTGAATGGAAACTTGGCGTTTATTTCGGCGGGCACGGTCGATAATCAGGTTGTGGGCAATTCGAAAAATCCAGTTTAAAAAATTGTTGTGCTTAAATTTGTGTACATTTTTTAGAGCACGGAACCAGGTTTCTTGAAAGATTTCGTCGGCATCTTCTCGGCCTTCTGTCATTTTTAAAATGAAGGAATAGAGGGGGCGTTTATATTTTTCCACCAAGGGAGCCAAGGCGTTTTCATCGCCGGCGAGGTAGGCTTGAATAGCTTCTGTGTCAAGAGGATCCATAACGGTTGCTGTACAAATTTAGTTGAGTAGTTTTGAATAGACTTTCCCGGTGACGGGGTCACTTTCTAGTTCGGCACCAAGGCCGCGTTCATCTTGTAATTTTAGTGAAAACGATTCCGATTCGCCGTTTGGGAAATAACGAATGGTAGTAGAACGTCCAAGGGTCTCGTTTTCGCTTTCTTTTTTTTCAAAATTTACAATTTTGAGTCCGTCGGGCAGTGTGCGAGAGAGCTCTTTTTGGATGGAGCTTTCGGGGGAATCGTCTGGATCTTCTTTTATATAACCGAGGCGTTTTAAGACGGCTTGGTCAAGTTCGCCGTCTGCGGTGTTGGTTGAAACCGATGCAATTTGGGGCCCCATTATAATGGTTCTTTTTTCGAGGTTAAAAACCAGGCACATGGTTTTTTCGCGGGTGATGGCCATGCTTCGTGTGTAGCGAGACATTCGGCTGATAACGCGCGTGGCGGTTCGGATTTTTGCGGAACGGGTTGCACTGACAAAGTGGGGGATGGTGATTCCAAGAAGAATGAATAAAATAACGAGAACGAGAATAATCTCGATTAAGGTAAATCCTTTTCGGGAACTCCTTGCTCGATGGAATGGAGCCGCTTTTTGCATGATGTAGGTTGGGGTTGTTTTTATTGGGATCCTTCGGACCAATTGTCAACCGTTTTACCTTTTGAGTCGGTGCAGTAGAGGTCGAAGTCGTATGTTCGGTGTGTGCCTGGAGCTGAGTAGTTGTATGGTTTCCCCCATGGATCTTTTGGAATAAAGTTTCCGCCGTTTAGGAAGGGGTAGCCTTTTTTAGTTGAATCTAGCAGGTCGTTTAGGGTTTTAGGGTAGGTTCCATTTTCGAGTTTGTACATGGTAATTGCGGTTGTAAGAGCGCCGATGGTTGCTTTGGCGGCCACGCGTCTAGATTTTTCGTCTTTGCCTAAAATATGTGGAACGGCAATACTTGCTAGGATACCAATAATGACGACCACGAGAATAATTTCAATCAGGGTAAAGCCTGATCGTTTTGCGAGGTGTTTTTCTGATGTTGATTTCATAGGGATCTCCTTTTTAGTTAAAAGTTTAATTGATCTGTTGCGGTTAAAATGGGCATCAATAGGGCAATAACCATTCCACCAATTACAATAGCTACCAAAACAATAAGCAACGGTTCAAGCACGGTGGTACAGGTTTTTACCATTCGATCAAGCTCTGAATCATATCGGCGAGTGATATGGGAAAGGGCGCTGGGCAAATCTCCCGTCTCTTCTCCCACCGCCAACATGTCGATGAGCAAACGAGGAAAAACTTTTCCTTGGGCTAGTGGTTGGGAAATACTTGAACCGTCGGTCACCCGTTGACGAGCTCGTTCTAGCTCTTCGGAAATGACTACATTTGGGATGGTTTTTTGAACAATGCTCAATGCGGGTAAAACGGAGACGCCATTTTGAAGCAAGGTTCCCAACGTACGCGAAAAATGGGCGTAGGCATTTGATGTAATGATCCCGCCAACAATCGGCATTTTTAGAACCGCTCGGTGCCAAATTTGTTGGCCTTTTCCGTGGGAAATCCATTTTTTAAAAAAGATAAATCCGGCAATGAGGAGGAGCAGTAGAATTAGACCGTAGTGGACTAAAAACGAGTTTGTGGCCATCAGCATTTTGGTTGGAGCGGGTAATTCGGCACCCATTTGTTTAAAGGTGTTTGTGAATTTTGGAACAATAAAAATGAGTAGACCGGTTACAGCAACGGCGCCAACGACCATTACAATGGCGGGATAGATGAGCGCTCCAATTACTTTGCTTCGTGCGGCGTGAACGCGTTCATAATGAACACAAATATTTTCCAGTGCATGAGGAAGGTTTCCGCTTGCCTCGCCAGCTCGAACGAGATTTACATAGAGGGTTGAGAAGGTTTCGGGATAGAGTTCGAGCGCATCCGAAAAAGCGGTTCCTTGAATAATTTCGTCTCGCAAAACGGGCACGATTTGCCCCCGAGCAGAATCGTCTTTTCTTACCGACAACGTATGTAGAGCGCGGCCAATTGTCATTCCAGAAGCGACTAAATCGGAGAGTTCTCGCGAAAAAAGCAGGAGGTCTTGAAGTTTCATTTTAGGTTTTCGTTGAAAGCCCGATTCAAAATTGAACCACTTTTTTTCTCCAGAATCTTGATTTACTGTTTTGGTGGTTTCTGTAATTGAAATAGGAGTTTGACCTTGGGCTTCAAGCTGACGAACTACGGCCACTTTGTCAGCCGCTTCGACGACGCCATCGATGCGTTCGCCTTTTTTTGTTCGCGCTATGTATTTAAAATGTGCCATGACGTTACAAACCCCATCTTGCTGATGAATCCTTCTTTCAAACCGCAATAGAGTAGAGGAACTTTTAAAAAAGAAAAGCGCGAAAGCGGTTTTGATTAAAACCGATGTTGAAGGGTGGTAGAAAGAAGCTCTTTATTTGGTAGCAGACAGGGTGGCGCGAAGCGGTGCGGGGTAACCTTCGACTGTTTTTTGCGGATGGGTTGGGTCGAGGAATGTGTCAAGCGAGTCGAACGTCATCCAATCGGTGGTGCGTTGTTCTTGTGTGGTTGTGGCGGTAATGTTGATGGTTTTAATATTTTGGAATCCTGTACGTTGCAACCAATATTCAAGGGTAGGGATTGAGGGGATAAACCAGACGTTTCGCATTTTTGCGTAGCGACCAGGCGGCGTGAGGCAATATTTTTGCGGGGTGTTAATAATGAGTGTTTCGAGAACCAATTCGCCACCGGGTTTTAAAAAACGAGCCAGTTGTTCGAGGTGTTCGAGAGGGGATTTTCGATGATAAAGCACCCCCATCGAGAAAATGGTATCGAAGGCATTTGGAATAAGCGGGAGGGATTCAATTCCTAAAGGGAGAACGCAAGCTCTTGGATTTTGGATGAAATGTTGGAGGGCTTGAAATTGGAAATTAAACAGTACAGCGGGGTCGATTCCGATGGCCTGTTTTGCTCCTTCGCCTAGCATTCGCCAAAGGTGGTAGCCGTTTCCGCAACCGACATCCAGTACAGTTCGGTCTTGAAGAGGAGCAATATGCGGGACAATTCGATCCCACTTCCAATCGGAGCGCCATTCGGTGTTAATATGCAGACCAAAAATGGTGTAGGGACCTTTTCGCCACGGGTGAAGTTTTCGCAAAAGCGGTTCAATATGGGGCTGCGATTCGCCTTCAACACTCACGCCTTTGCGAAGTTCAACCGATTGGGGTTTTGTTTGTGGGAGTTGCTCAAGAACACGGAGCCACTTTTCTTGATCGCCATGATCAAGGGCATTTTGAAGAAGGGGCGGCAATAATTCAACCCAAGGTTCAAGCGGGGTGTTTTGTAGCGTGCTGTAGAATTCGTTATAATTTACATTCATGGTTTTACGGCAAGCATCGACATAAAATTAAAACACTGGAACCAAACATCAACAGATGAAAATCCGATTTGGGTTAAGCGTTGACGGTGAGCCGAAATGGTTTCGGGAATAAGTACATTTTCAAGAGCGGTTCTTTTTTGGCTAATTTCAAGATCGGAATAGCCTTGCGCTCGTTTAAAGTCGTGGTGAATTTCGATCAACAACTCATCGAGATGGGGGTCGTTAAAATGGACTTTTTCGGAAAGAATTAAAACGCCACCAGAGGTCATTCCAGCAAATATTTTTTGGAGCAGTTTTTTGCGTTGGGTTGGGGCGATAAATTGGAGGGTGAAGTTAAGCACCACAACCGAGGCGTTTTTGATTTCTGTTTCTAAGATGTCGGCTTGAATAATCTGGAGATGGGGGTGAGCGTGGGTTAGCGATTGTTTGCAGCGCTGAATCATAGCGGGGGCATTATCGACTGCAACAATATTGCAGTTAGGTGCTTTAAGCCCTTGTGCCATCGAGAGGGTGGAAGCACCTAGTGAGCAACCTAAATCGTAGAGTGTGGTGTTGGGTTGTGCGTAGCGTTCGGTTAATGTTTTAATCATTGAAACAATCGCACGATAACCCGGAACAGAGCGTTCAATCATATCTTCAAACACATCAGCGACATCATCGTTAAAATCGAAATCCGCAATGGCTTGCAAGGAATTAGAGTAAATAGAATCTTTTTTCATCGCAAAAATAAAGTCCTCGCTCGAAACCGAACGAGGACTTTTCAGGCTAGCTTAGAGGTTTAGTATGCTTCGATTTTTTGCATTAAATCTTGAATCTCTTTTTGCATACTCATGAACAATTTTTGGTTGGCTTCGTTGCGTTCGGGTTGCGTTTGAATCCACGCATTGAGCTTATCCATCTTTGTATCGAGGTCGGCTTTTAATTTTTTATATGCAGCAAGAGCTTCTGGACCAGCTTGGCTGATGCGAAGTTCGGTAAGTGCATTATTTGCTTCTAGCAACTCTTTTTCAAAGGCGTTGATTTTTTTTTCTATTTCTAGAATTTGTTTTTCCGCCGCTTTTTTTCCTTCCTTCGCCTTTTTAATTTTATCTTGTAACTGTTTAAACTTAGCTTGAGCTTCGGGTGGAAGCGTTTTTAGATATTTAGCAACTTCTTTGGGGCGGTTTCTAAAGAGTTTCTTTAGTTCAGCGATTACGCTTTCTGGTGTTTTTTCTCGTCCAGCGCCAATTCGACCTAAAACGGTTTTTGCATCGCTATCTAGCAGAATAAAGGTCGGGAAACCTTTTACATCATACTGCTCGGAGAGGGCTTCGTTTCGTTTTGTATATTTTTCAGGAACCAAGCTTTTGTCGTTCGGGAAGTCAATCAATACCATCACAAGATTTTCTTTGGCGTATGTTTTCCATGCCGGTTTAGAAAAGACCTGTTTTTCCATTAATTTGCACCAGCCGCACCAATCGGATCCCGAGAAATCGAGTATAATGGGGACATCTTTTTCGGCCGCTAATTTTTTTGCCGCTTCAAAATCCATGGTCCATTTTCCAAGTTGTGCGCCATCGATAGCGACGGTTTCTTCAGCTTTAGGTGCCGGAGCCGTGATTTTTGCTTTTTCGGGTGTTGCAGGGGTTGCCTTCTCTTCTGCATTTGCAAACAACGAGGTTAAAAGCAAACTGCCAGTTAGTACGGTTATCGATTTGTTCATATGAATCCTCCTTTAGGTTCTTCTTCAATTAAACGATAAACAAGAAATGATCGCCTAGAAGAGCATGAATTTTGCTCTGTGTCGAGACTCAGTTTTTATTCTTTTCCGAAAGTGGCGGTAAGGCGGCGGCTCGGAGGAGGCTCTTTTCGCCATATTTTTTTCGGATTAAGTCGGCGGTTTGGCTTAGGCGTTCACGGGATTTGTATTTAAGCGAGTCTGGTGCAGCAAAGAGATCAAGTTGTTGGCTTGCACCCAACGAGGAGCGGGTTAAGTGGCTTACTCCAAACCCAATAAGGCGAACAGCTCTTGTGCCCATATTTTGATTAAAAAGTTGCATCCCCGCCTCTCTCAACGTGGTGTCGTCGCAAACAGGTAAAGGAAGGGTGATTTGTCGGCTGATTGTCGAGAAATCGGCCCAGCGCAATTTAAGGTGAACGGTTTGAGTAAACAGCTCCGCTTGGCGAAGGCGTTGTCCGACTTTATCGATTAACCGTTTATATGTACGCTCAATTTTTGCACGATCATCTGTATCCACCGAAAAGGTTGTTTCATTTGAGATGCTTTTATCTTTTACCTCGTGCTCTATTCCGCGGGCATCTATTCCCCTTGCCAATTGAGAAAACTGATGTGCTGCCCGTTTACCTAGTGCCTGTTCAAGTGCTGCAAGCGGATAGAGTTGAAGATCACTAAAAGTAGAAATACCTAGTGCAAGCAGTTTTGATTTTGTTACTTTCCCGATCCCCCACATTCGCCCAATGGGAAGTTGAGCAAGAAAGAGCGGAATCTTGTTCGAATCAAAAGGAACCATCGTTATTCCATCGGGTTTGTTCATATCCGAGGCAATTTTTGCAAGAAATAAATTTGGAGCAACCCCTACGGATGCCGTTAGTTGGGTCTTTTCTTTAATTGCAGCACGAATCTTTTTTGCAATCGTAGCACCATCACCAAACAGACGCTGCGAACCCGTTACATCCAAAAACGCTTCATCAATGGAAAGCGGACGAACCCACGGCGTAAATGAATTAAAAATCTCCATAATTTGCGCCGAAACCTCTTGATAACGCGGCATATTGACCGGACAAAAAATAGCTGTCGGACACCTCTGATATGCTGTTCGCGAAGGCATGGCCGAATGAATTCCAAATTTTCGAGCTTCATACGAAGCCGCCGAAACGACCCCGCGCTGATCTGGAGGCGAACCCACCACCACAGGTTTACCTTTCCATTCGGGGTGATCGCACTGCTCCACCGATGCAAAAAATGCATCCATATCCACATGAAGAAAAACGGAAGAATCTACTTTCATGCTCTACATCTTGACGAGATCACAAGGGTCTGTCAAATCGTTGGATTAGGTTTGTGGGAGGGGCGTGCTGGTTCGGTAGGCGGTGGCGTTGTAGACCGCAACTTTTTTGTTGGCAGAGTTAAAGACGGAGACGCAGTAGTGAGCCAGCTTTCGGCTTTTCGAAATTTCTTCGGCCCGAGCAAATAGGGTGTCGCCCTTTTGTGTGGCATGAAAAACCATAATGCTTCCGTTGGTGAGCAGTGCAACATTTCCATAGGAATTTGATGCCGCCGCCAGCGCAATATCGGCTAAGGAAAAAATGGAACCGCCGTGTACCACATCGGCGGCATTAAGGTGGTGGTCTTCGATTTTCATTTGCACTTCTGCGTAGCCCTCTCGAACCTCTAACAATTCCACGCCGAGCAAGATGCCGAGGCGATCGTTTTTACGAATAAGTTCTTTAATGGTTTCTGCGCCCATGTTCTGATCTCCAGCTATTTTTCACCGCGCCCGAGCATAAACGCCCGTTCGTTTACTGCGTGCAAGCGTTCGGGTAATTGTTGATGAATAGCGTTCATCCATTGTTCAATAGTAAAATCCATGTGCGGACTCAAAGCACCAAGCAAAGCCACATTAAGCGTTCGTTTGTTTTCCAGCTGATCGGCAGGAAAATCGGACGGTTTAATTAAAACGCCGTCGGGTTTCAAGAAATGTTGGTTGGCATCGATTTGGTCATCGCCCAGCA
>Ga0256827_10001938_pt1 | contig 13369 bp, 15 predicted proteins | sample CV84metaG_FD_185977 | JGI IMG/M metagenome (GOLD analysis project Ga0256827, IMG submission 185977) | Hydrothermal vent microbial communities from East Pacific Rise, Pacific Ocean - CV84 | ecosystem: Environmental > Aquatic > Marine > Hydrothermal vents | place: Pacific Ocean: East Pacific Rise... | reverse complement strand
TAATGACCCTACTGGACAAAGATATAGAAAAGGTAGTTACCTAAACCACACCCCATCTACACCTGTTTTTGCCATCTCTGCTATCTCTTTCTCTGCATCAATTATTGCTATAACTTGTGTATCAAAAAGGTAGTTTTGAGCTATAGGCATAAGTTCTTTTGCAAGTTTTTTAGGAACTCTCATGTAAGTAGCTTTAAAATTATTGGCAAAAACTGCCTCTTTTATATCAGTAACTCTTACCATATACCTTAAGTTATTGGCTTGGCAATACTTTAATAAATCAATATCAAAACTCTCTATTTTTAAGAGTGAGTTATTAGGGGTTTTAAAAATTTCATTGGCAGAGCTTACTTTATAAAGCTGTTCATGGTCGATATCTTTATGTCCAAATATTTTCATTTTTTTACTTTAACCTTTTAGATTTTTCAACACACTCGTTAGAACAATAGGCTTTTCTATGGTAGATAAGAGCATCATCTTCGGTCATATAGACACCACAATAGGCACATTCAGAAGTTCCTTCAATTTGCTTTCCAAAATCTTTTTCTAGCTCTGACTCTTTCTCTTCTGTTTTATCTATAAATGGAATTTTACCACCAAAAAATCTATAGATAACCCCTGCAACAACTATAAGCATAATAAGTTTTAAGAACATTTTACAAAACCTTTTTTATATAGAGATAATTTCTCTGATTCTTCTCGATAATATCATATTCCAATGCCAACTGAACCGTTTCCAATTCAGAAAAGAGATGTTCTCCCTTATAAAAAAGGTATTGTGTTTCGCTATTTTGAAGATGTTGCGTTAATGTCAACAGCATCTTTGTGTCTGTAACAGCTCGTGAACTTATCAAACCAAAGGGTTCAGAATCATAATCTTCTACCCTTTTTTTAGCTACTTCCACATTTGAAAGTTCCAACTCCATCGCCACATACTTCAAAAAAGAGGCACGTTTTTTTCGTGGTTCACAAAGTACCGTTTGAACATTAGGGTACACCATTGCTAACAATAGCCCTGGAAATCCTGCTCCTGTTCCAACATCCAAAATAGAACTTGGTGTATCTATAAAGGTTGAGGGAAATAATGAATCTTCAATATTTTTTTCTACTTCCAAGGGAGTTTTTGCCCCAGTTAAATTGTGAATTTTATTCCACTCCAACAATAAGTCTGTAAATTTTTTTAATTTTTCACTTTGTATCATCTATAATAAATGTCCCATCTGATTTTTTTATTTTAAAATTATATAGAACTTTATTAGAACTTATCTTGAATAGAGTCTTTTTTTCTCTCTTTGTTTTAGAAAAAAATTATTTTAAAAATTATTTCTTGAGAGAATTACATTCAGTTATTATCAATTTTATTTAATAATAATTATTTTTAATTGATATTTCAGTTATATAATAATCTTAGTTGGATATGGTATCTTTTTTTAATTAATAGTCATTATTTAGATAATTACTAGAATTTATATTTCAAAGGAAAAAAAATGAGAAACATACTTATCCTAATTTCAATAGGGTTACTTTTACTAAATGGTTGTGGAAAAAAACTAAATCGTTATCAATTAGAACACTATGATGAGAGTAAAACAATTGCACCTAAAAAAGATGGTAAACTACATGGAATAACAAAACGCTATTATGGTAATGGAAAACTATATCAAGAGATAACCTATGTCAATGGCAAAAGAACAGGTATTCATTCTATTTATACAGTAACTGGAGATTTGGTTAGTTATGAAACCTACAAAAATGGAGTACTAAATGGTTTAACAAAAAAATATCGTTATCTCCGTAATAATAGAACTAAGCTTCAATCTGAAACTATTTATAAAGATGGTAAAAAAAATGGTTTAGAGACTATGTATAATAAAGATGGGACAGTAAGTAGTAAAATAGTATATGTTAATGATAAAGAAGAGGGAATAGAATATTATTATGACGCTATAGGAAGAAAAACTGCTATTAGTACATATAAAAATGGTCAAAGAAATGGTATATCTACAGTATGGACACATCCGTATCGAAGAGAATCTACAAAAGAAGTTCGATATTATAAAAATGGTAAAAGAGAAGGCAAATGGATTCAATACTATTCTAATGGTAAAGTCTCATCAAAAGTATCCTATAAAAATAATAAACTTAACGGGAAAGCTATCTATTTTTATAAAAATGGAAATATCTCAGCTATTGATAATTGGAAAAACAATCAACTTAAAGGAGAATCAATAGCCTATAAAAAAGATAAAAGTATGCTATATAAATATATATATACAGGAGGAGAAGAGATTCCTTCCATTCTGTTTCCAAAAGATCCTATTGCACAATATAATCTTGGGTTAGATTATCGTGAGGGAAAAAGAGGAGGTATGGAGCATTATAGAATGGCTATAAAGCTTTATACATTAGCTTCGAATCAAGGTCTTGCAGATGCTCAAAATAATCTGGGAGGCATGTATTACCATGGGAGAGGCATAAAAGCAGATAAAATAAAAGCTTATAAATTTTGGTATAAAGCCTCAATACAAGGGAGTACAGAAGCTCAAACTAATCTTGACCATTTATGTAAAGAAAGCTCATGGGCTTGTAAGTAATTTTTAAATAAAAAAGGTAAAGTTATAAACGTTTAATAGCGTTTATAACAGATGCCCCATCTGATTTTTTTTCACTTCTAAATACTCTTTATTATAAGGATTCGCATTCATAATAATAGGTATTCGTTTTGTAATTTCAATGTGCTTAAGCGACTCTATTTTACTAGGATTATTCGTCAGAAGCTGTATTTTTTTTATCTTAAAATAGTTTAAAATATACTCAACAATCTCATAGGTTCGCTCATCAGCTTTAAAGCCTAACTGATGATTGGCTTCTACCGTATTCAAGCCTTTATCTTGTAAAGCATAGGCATTCACTTTTCCTACGAGTCCTATATTCCGACCCTCTTGACGATGGTAGATAATCATACCACCCTTTGAAGCAATAAGCTGTTGTGAAAAGGCTAACTGCTCTCCACAATCACATTTTTTTGACCCTAAAGCATCGCCTGTTAGACACTCTGAATGTACTCGAACAATAGGATTATCACTTAAGTTTTCTGTATAAATGGCCAGATGCTCTTTATCTGCTTCTTTAAAAGCTTGAATATTAAATATACCGTAAATAGTTGGGAGTTTTGCAACTTGTGAAATATCAATTTGTCTCATGGGCAAAATTATATCACTTTATGATAAAATTCAACAAATTAACTTAAGGGAAACAGATGTTTACACGATTTAGACGAAAAAGACTCAACCCCGTTCTACGAGATTTATTACAAGAGACTCATTTGAGTGTTAATGATTTTATCTATCCTCTATTTATTAAAAGTGGAGAAGGAATTAAAAAAGAAGTAGATTCTATGCCTGGTGTCTTCCAAATGAGTATTGACGAGATTTTAAAAGAGTGTGAAGTTTTAAAAAATCTTGGGATTTACTCTATTATTCTATTTGGAATTCCTGCAACAAAAGATTCTGTAGGTTCAGATGCTATGTGTGAACATGGAATTATTGCATCAAGTATTCGAGCCATTAAGCAAGCTCATCCAGATATGTTTGTGGTAACCGATTTATGTTTTTGTGAATACACAGACCATGGTCACTGTGGTGTATTAGATCCTGTACTGGAAACCGTTGACAATGATATTACACTTACTAACTTACAAAAGCAAGCCATTGTTCATGCCAAAGCAGGAGCAGACATGATTGCACCGAGTGGAATGATGGATGGAATGATTACAGCGATTAGAGAGGCTCTTGATGGAGCTCACTATTCACACATACCGATTATGTCTTACTCTACTAAATTCTCTTCAGCCTATTATGGACCATTTAGAGACGTAGCCGAAAGTTCGCCAAGTTTTGGAGACAGACGAAGCTACCAAATGAATCCAGCCAACAGAAAAGAGGCGATTTTAGAGAGTCTTGCTGACGAGGCAGAGGGTGCAGATATTTTAATGGTTAAACCTGCTCTTGCTTACCTTGATATCGTCCGAGACATCAAAGAGAACTCCTCTTTACCATTAGCTGTCTATAATGTGAGTGGAGAGTACTCCATGTTAAAAATGGCAGCCAAAGCAGGTGTTATTGATTATGAAAAAGTAATGATGGAGACCATGATTGGATTTAAACGAGCAGGTGCAGATATTATTATAAGTTATCATGCTAAAGAGGTAGCCGAACTACTTAAATAAGTACTTCTAGCAAAAGGTCGGCTTTAGCCGACTAAATCTATATTATTTTATTTTCTATCTTTATCTATCTCTTCAGAAAGCTTTGCCAACTCTTCTAAATACTCTGCTTGTGTACTTGTTGGTACTTTTAAAGGAATTTCTACTTTTTTCTCACTTGTATTGTTCTCATTTTTTGCAATAGCAAGCTCGACCTCTTTAGCCATTTTATCAATATCAGAATCTTCAATTTTAGGAGGTATTTTACCAAGAGGAACCTCATCTTCATGGGTAACAATAAGATCATCATCATCAATTATCTGTACGGAAGATGGTGGTAAAGAGTCTGATCCCTCTTTCATCATATAATTATATCCATAAATTGACACAGCTACAATAATTATAAGTAACAACAAAATAGTCAAGACTTTAGAAAGTGTATTTACTGAAGATTTCTCTTCACCTGAAGCATTACTGAGTACTTGAGACTTATAGGCTTCACAAAAGTCTGCTTCATCCTCTACATGGTTATTGAACAAAATGTTCCTTTCTATAATAATTTATTTAAGTTTTATAAGACTATTCTAGCATAAGTTTCAGAAAATTATCTTTTAAATATTATTTTTTCTATATTTGCTACCCAAGAACACTATTTATTTGATATAATGTCTAAAAAAATAATTAAACCCAAATCATGTTTTATCATATTATTTGGGTTTAATTATAAACAGAAAGGGAAACATTATGAATTCAACATATTGGATGATAACCATTTTTTCAATTATCTCTATACTTGTAGTTCTTCACTATACCGTTGGCTTTCAAGGACTTCTACCTATCATGATTGTAGATGCACAAAAAGCATTGGTTTTAGATAATCGCTTGGGTGCAGATAGAGTTATTACAGAAGGTATTAACAGATACATACCATTTGGAGTAGAGGTAGTCGTTGGCGAAGTAAGCTTAAAAGAACAACCTATTGATCCACCTGACCAAACAATTGTAACAAAAGACAATATTGAATTAAACGTTGATATGATTGCAACCATTAAAATTGTTGACCCTACCAGAGCTGTTATGGATGTTGAAGATTATGAAGCATCTGTAAAAAGTCTTGTTATGAGTAGTACCTTGAACCAATTAGGGCAGATGAATCTTGCTGACATTCAAACACAACAGGATGCTCTCTCTAAAAAAATTCGTGACCATATGCAATCCGATTGTACACGTTGGGGTATTGATGTTATTTTAGTTAAATTTGAAAGTATTACTCCTCCTGCATCAATTAGAGAAGCAATGCAAAAAGAGATTGTTGCCCAAAAAGAGACAGCAGCATCTATCCTTAAAGCGAATGGAGACCATAAGGTTCATGAAATTCATGCCGATGGAGAACGTATTCTTATTGAGAAAAGAGCAGAAGCAACCCACAAAGTAATCAAAGATTTAAAAGAGTTGATGCCTAATTTATCCGATGAAAAGATTATGCAATTTTTAACCAAAACAGCATATATTGATTCTATGAAAGAGTTATCATCATCAAGCAACTCTAAATTCGTACTCTATCCAACGGAAACAGACAGACCAATGGAAAAAGTAATGAATGCAGAGTACATGTCAAGAAGCACTACGAATTAATACAAAGAATTACTATAAGAAAAGGATAAACATTGTTTTTTATTACAGGAATGTCAACATTTACTTGGATTTTATTGGCGTATGCAGGTTTGCATTTAGGGCATAACTACAGTGAGTTACTCAGTAACTTAAGCTTAAACTCCATTGTATTAACCCACCATATTAGTCCAGAAAGAGATTTTGTCTTACGCGTTAGAGAAATCTTTTTGATTGCAGGTTCACTTGCTCTTTTTATAGAGATTTCAAAAGCAGCTACAGCAAAAAGTTTTGGAGCATCAGAGACCCTTCTAAGCTTTGTTGTTGCTATTGTTTTTGTTGTTATGTTCTTCATGATTCCATGGGCTCAAAACGGAACATTTTTAATCCTAGGAATGATGTCACTGATTGATGCTACTGGTGGATTTATTATTGAGTTAAATGCAGCAAGAAGAGATATTAATATCGCTTAATGGTATTACCTTTAACTATGGAGTACATCGTCATTGGCGATGTACATGGATGCATTGATGAACTAAAAACCCTTTTAGCTAAACAGCATTTTCACTGCAATTCCGAAAATCTTCTTCAACTTAATACAGACAATCAAAACAAAGCTATTATTTTATTGGGAGATTTTATAGATAAAGGCAGTGAAGAAAAGTTGAAAGAAACGATCGAATTTCTTCATAAAAATCATCATCATTTAAATCAAGAACAACGACAACTCTATCTTGTTTTAGGAAATCACGAAGCCATGGTCTATCGTTACATTATCAATGACCCCACTCTTAAGATTACAGCAAAAAGTATCAGAAATAAAGAAAAATATTACAATACGGTGGCACTTTTAGAAAAAAATGAACCCTTAAAACAACTCTTTATAGAACTTTACCACGTTTGTAACCCGTACCTCTATTACAACTACAGTGATGATTTTTCAGTAACCTTAACCCATGCACCATGCCCAGAAAAATATCTACGAGAAGAGGATGAAGAGTCTAAACGTAAAATGGTCAAATGCATCTCTCGAAGTAAAAACCCAAAAATGACACTGGACGATTTGATTCCCTATACCCATCAAGAAGCGAAAGAGAACCAACACTATCATATCTTTGGACATCTATCACAACCTAATATTCGCCAGTATCAAAACAAAATTTGTATTGATACCTCTGCTATCTATGGACGTACACTAAGTTGTGCTATTATAAAAAAGAATCAATTGAACTTTGATTCCGTTCCTTTTGAAAACAAGCAAGAAGCTGGTAATCAAGATGACAGTAAACTATTTAATTTTTAAAAGGTAAACAATGGCAGAAAAATTTAACGTAAAAAAAGAGACAACACTCTTGGTCTTTCTTTTTGAGACACTTCAAGGCTGGTCAAAAAAGAAGATAAAAGAGCGTCTTAAAGGGGCATCCGTAGCCATCAATGGCACCATAACAACCCAACATGATGCTCCTCTTCATATTGATGATAGTGTTGAGGTAGGTGTGGTTCAAAAACATAAAAATCTAAGCAACTTACGCTCCTTAGAGATTCTCTATCAAGACAGTGATATTATTGCTATTCATAAACCTGCTGGACTGCTCTCGGTAGGAACAAAACAGGAAAACAAACAACATGCACTGGCAATTCTTAGGGATCAACTCTCTAATCGAAGAAAAAGAGCTACCCTCTTTCCTGTTCATCGACTTGACCGTGATACATCGGGAGTATTACTCTTTGCTACCTCTAAAGAGATGCGTGAAAGTGTTATGAAAAATTGGCATCGTTCAGAAAAAGTCTACTTGGCTATTGTCAATGGTACACCCAGTGAATCAAAAGGAACAATTGACCAAGCCTTACGCTTGGATGAAACGATTTATAAAATGCATGTAGGCGAACATCCTAAAGCAAAAAAAGCCATTACCCATTATGAAGTCAAAGAGTCGTCCCAAACACGTTCACTCCTCGAAGTAAAACTCGAAACAGGCAGACAACACCAAATTAGAGCCCATTTATCATGGTTAGGACACGCTATTATTGGCGATGAACGCTATGGAACAAAAGGGGATAAAATGGGGTTACATGCTCATAAATTAACGATTATACATCCCAAACAGAAAAAGCCATTAAGCTTCCAAGTTGATGCACCCAAAGAGTTTTATGCTCTTTTAAAGTAATTTGCTATAATAGCACTATTACTTGAGTATCTAAACTCTGCTATCACGAAGGAATTACCATCAAAGCATTTGAAAAATTAAACTTACACCCCTCTCTTATAAAAGCTATCGCTGATGAGAACTATACCAATACGACCTCTATTCAAAAAAAAGTAATCCCTTTGGCAATGAAAAACTTGGACATTATTGGTGCTTCTAAATCGGGTACAGGAAAAACAGCATCGTATGTTCTTCCTCTATTGCATAAATTACAAAAGATTATTAAACCTGATAATAAAGTTATCCGTGCCATGATTATTGTTCCAACCATTGAACTGGTTGACCAAGTAACACGAACCATTACAGCTTTAGGAAAAAACTTAGAGATAGAAACTGTAAAGATTCAAGGTGGAACACCAAAATCGGTACAGTTAGCCAGACTAAAAAAAGGTGCCGATATTATTGTTGCCACCCCTGGGCGACTGCAAGATTTTTTATCCGATAAAAAAATTAATTTAGAACATATTAATACCGTTATTTTAGATGAAGCCGACACCATGTTGGAGCTTGGATTCTTAAATGAGATAAAAAGTATTCTAAAAGAGTGTAAACGTCCAAAACAGACCCTTATGTTCTCGGCAACCATCTCTCAAAATATCAAGAGATTGGGAAAAGAGTTCTTAAAAGAGCCTGCTATTGTCGAAGTAAGTGACCGACGAGACGTGGTAGATATGATTGCTCATCGTGCCTACAAAATAGACAAAAAAAGAAAAGATGAACTCATTGTAAAACTTATTAAAGAGAAAAACTTAGAGCAAGTGCTTCTTTTTACCTCTACAAAAATCTCTGCAAATAAAATTTTTGACTATTTAAAAGCACAAAATATTAGAGTCTCTATTATTCATGGAGACATTAAACGCTCTTCTCGTTCCAAATCCTTAGCTCTCTTAAAATCAGGAAAAACACAAGTTTTAGTGGCTACCGACATTGCAGCTAGAGGAATTGATATTCCTGAACTTCAAATGGTTATTAACTATGAATTGCCTGAAAGTACGGATGATTTTACCCACAGAGTAGGACGAACAGGACGAGCTCAACATAAAGGTTCGGTTATCTCCCTGTTAACCATTCACGACTACAATGCCTTTTCCAAAATAGAAAAAGATTTAAGACTCAATATTAAACGAGAAGTCTATCAAGGTTTTGAACTAACGGATAAACAACCAAGACAAAAACGACCTGTTAAAAAAACACTTAGAGAGAAGAAAGGCTACATAGATTATGACAAAAAACGAAAACATACCTACGCTGCTCAAAAAAAGAAAAAATCTGAACAAAAGAAAAAACAATAACGATTAATTTCTTTATAAAATTTTAATGGTAAAATACCTTCCTCATTTTACCATGTATTTAGATACATTATTATTCAATTAAAATAGGAACTTCCCATGAGACACTTTTTAAGTCTGAAAGATTTCACAAGAACTGAACTCTTAGAGATGATTACCCTCGCTCAAAAAATCAAAGCCCAAACAAAAGCAAAACGTTTTGTACCCTATTTGGAGCATAAAACACTTGGAATGATTTTTGAAAAAAGCTCTACCAGAACCCGTGTCAGTTTCGAGACAGGAATCTATCAACTTGGTGGAATTGGTCTATTTTTATCGTCTAATGACATACAACTGGGTCGTGGTGAGCCTATGAAAGACACAGCCAGAGTCATTAGTCGTATGCTTGACATGGTTATGATTCGTACCTTTGAACAGAGCAAGCTTGAAGAGTTTGCACACTACTCTAAAGTACCCGTAATTAATGGACTAACTGATGATTATCATCCTGTTCAAATTATGACCGACTACCTAACCATGCTAGAGTGTGGAATTGAAACCCCTATTGTAGCCTATGTGGGCGATGGAAATAACATTACACATTCATGGTTAATGCTCTCTGCTATTTTAGGGTTTGAACTTAGAGTTGCCACACCAGAAAACTATGCTTGTGACCCAAGTATTGTGGAAAAAGCATTAGAATTGGCTAAAAAAACCAATGCAAAAATCTCATTTAGTTCTGATCCAAAAGTAGCTGTAGTAGGTGCAAATGTAGTAACCACAGACACATGGGTTTCGATGGGACAAGAAGATGAAAAAGAGGAACGACTTAAAGCTTTTAGTGGGTATATCGTCGATGAAGACCTTATGACCTTAGCCCAAGATAATGCCATATTTTTACACTGTCTCCCTGCTTATCGTGACTATGAAGTGAGTGAAGAGACCTTTGAAAAACATGCAGATGTTATCTTTTTAGAAGCAGAGAATAGGCTACATGCCCAAAAAGGAATCATGGTTTGGCTAGACCAACAGCGAGATAATTGATAAAAAACAATTAAAGAAACGTTAACTTATGCTATCATGAAAATAAAAAAGGAAACAGACTAAATGAGTAATATAGACTTTGAGAAATTCTCAAAATATTCTAAACCAGGACCTAGATATACCTCGTACCCAACAGCATTAGAGTTTAATAATGATTTTAAATATGAGAGGTATCTTAATTTTCTAGACAATTCTACAGAGAAAATTTCACTCTATATTCATTTACCATTCTGTCGTTCTGCTTGTTATTTTTGTGGATGCAATGTGGTTTTTACTTCAAAAGAGGAAAAATTAAGCCGTTACATTGAGTATCTTAAAAAAGAGATAGATATTCTAGCCAAGCATATTGACACCTCACGAGAAGTGATTCAATTTCACTTTGGTGGTGGAACACCAACATTTTATAAAGCCTTTGAGCTTGACGAAATTGTGAGCTATGTCAAATCAAAATTTACAAACTGGAGTAGTGAAGCTGAAATATCTTGTGAAATTGACCCTCGTTATTTTAATGAAGATCAAATGAAAGTGTTTCAAAAACATGGCTTTAACCGTATCTCTTTTGGGGTGCAAGACCTTGATGATAAAGTTCAAAAAGAGATTCACCGAGTTCAACCCCTGCAACTGACTAAAAATGCTGTAGAGTTGGCACGAAAATATGGAATCAACTCCATTAATACGGATTTTATCTATGGATTGCCATATCAAACGCTTGAAACCTTTAAAGCAACACTTGAACTCTCTACGCAATTAAACCCTGATAGAGTGGCTGTATTTAACTACGCACATGTGCCTTGGCTCATGAAAACCATGCGAAAATTTGATGAGACTACTCTGCCTACCCCTGAAGTAAAACTACAAATTTTTCAATATACCATTGACTTTTTTGAGAAACATGGATATAAAATGGTAGGAATGGATCACTTTGCTAAACCAGAAGATGAACTCTTTGGAGCAATTGAAAAAGGCGAACTTCATAGAAACTTCCAAGGTTACACCACAAAAGGTGGTTCAAACCTTGTAGGAATTGGCTTAACCAGTATTGGCGAAGGCAGTCGATACTACGCTCAAAACACCAAAGATATGAAAACCTACGAAGAGGCACTCGATGCAGGACGACTTCCTTTTGAAAGAGGTGTCGAACTGGATGATGATGATTTCTTAAGAAAATCCGTTATTATGGAGCTGATGGCAAATTTTTCTATTGACATGAGTCGTGTTGAAGTTGAGCATAATATTAAGTTTGATGACTATTTTGCCGATGCACTCGATGCACTCAAAGAGTTTGAAGAAGCCAATTTAATAACCATAGAGAATAATAAAATATCTGTAAGTACTACAGGAACACTACTCATTAGAAACATTGCCATGCCTTTTGATGCCTATATGAAAAAGTATGCTCAAAGCAAAAAAACATTTTCTAAGACAGTTTAGATATATTCACAACACTATAAATATACAGGTGCAATAGCCATTGCACCCTACAGCGAGAAATAACATGAAAAAAATAGAAGAGATATTTAATTTCCAAGAGATTACCGATGATTGTGTGATGTGTGGGAAGTGTATACCCGTGTGTACCATCCACCAAATTAATGCCGATGAAGTTACCTCACCACGGGGGTTTATTCAACTTTTAGGTCAATATCAACAAGGTAATTTAGAACTCGATAAAAATGCCAAAGATATTTTTGAAAGCTGTTTCTTGTGTACCAACTGTGTCGAGGTTTGCCCCAATTCACTACCAACCGATATGGTTATCGAAGAAGTTCGTGCCGATATTGCTGATAAGTTTGGAATTGCATGGTTTAAAAAAGGAATTTTTTATCTACTAGAGCATCGTAAAGTCATGGATATTGTCATGAAGTTTGGCTTTATGTTCAAAACCTGTGCTTTAGCCCAAGATGAGAAAGATAGAGGACTGCGAGCCAGATTCTCATTTCCTATGGTCAAAAAAGGACGATTACTCCCATCTATGTCTAAAGTCAGTTTTTTAAACTCTCAACCCGAAGAGATTTTAGCCCCAAAACAAAAAGAGAAAAATATGAGAGTTGCCCTCTTTATAGGCTGTTTAGCCAACTACAACTATGTGGGTATTGGCGAGAGTCTTGTAGAGATTTTAAAAGAGCTAAACATTGATATTTTCATTCCAAAAGAGCAACTCTGTTGTGGAGCTCCTGCCTACTTTACAGGTAATGTTTCAAGTGTTGAACGCATGACAAAAGCCAATATTGAGTATTTTGAAAGCTTTATGGATGAGTGTGATGCGATGCTTATCCCCGAAGCCACCTGTTCGGCTATGGTCAAACACGATTGGCAGATATTTTTCAAAAATCACAACATGCCAGAGTGGGAAGCCCGAGCCAAAAAAGTAGCCGAAAAAATTCACATGGCAACAGCATGGCTCGATGACAATACAGAGCTTCAAGCACTTCTTAAAACAAAAGGAACGTTTGATACTTCAGTTACCTATCACGACCCATGCCATGCCAAAAAAGTTCAAAATATCTATAAGCAACCTCGAAATCTACTTGCTCCAAACTATCCAATGATAGAGATGAGCGATTCAGATAGATGTTGTGGATTTGGTGGCGTTACCATGCAAACAGAGAAGTTCCATTTTGCAGAGCTAGCAGGAAAACCAAAGGCAGTTATGATAAAAGAGACAAAAGCTCATTATGTATCTGCTGAATGTTCTGCTTGTCGTGTACAATTAAGTGAAGCACTCAACAATGCAGAAGTGGAGACCATCTTTAAAAATCCATTGGAGTTGATTGCAGAGGCGTTGAAAAAATAATTGTAGGATGCGTTTCCCAACGCACCGACAAAACAAAATGCTATTATGGGTTTAAATATTGATTAAACGGTGCGTTGGAAAACGCACCCTACTTATCAAACCACCACATAAAAGCAAACATCAATCCCGTAGTTTTAACCTGAGACTCATCAAACATAAATGTTTTAGCTTCAGAGATAGGAAGTTCAATTACTTCTATCATCTCGTCATCAATTCCACCACCTTCTCCTGCTCTCATTGA
>Ga0256827_10001937_pt1 | contig 13373 bp, 11 predicted proteins | sample CV84metaG_FD_185977 | JGI IMG/M metagenome (GOLD analysis project Ga0256827, IMG submission 185977) | Hydrothermal vent microbial communities from East Pacific Rise, Pacific Ocean - CV84 | ecosystem: Environmental > Aquatic > Marine > Hydrothermal vents | place: Pacific Ocean: East Pacific Rise... | reverse complement strand
CCAAACAAAAGCCATCCATCTGTAGTTTTTATAAAAAGGTGTGAGAAAAAAAGAGCTGATCATGGCCAAGGCAAAGCTGTTTGAGGCATGTGAGGAAACAAAGCCATAGGAGCCGCCAAAATAGTTGTTTAAGATATGAATTTGCTCTTTTAACCCTTCGGTATGAGTAGGGCGAAAACGCTCCACGCTATTTTTTATTAGGACCGAAAACTGATCGCTGAGCCCAATAAGCAGAGCAATACTCAGGAGAATGCCCACGCTTTTCCAGCCGTAGTTTTTAATCATCAAATAAAGGATAAAGATATAAAGAGGAATCCAAATGAACTTATCACTCAGCCACCACATAATAGGGTCTATCCAAGGGTGATGCCATGAGTTAAGCATTAAAAATAAGGAGTGATCTAACTGTACTAAAAAATCCATCGTCTATAGGTTGCTTTTTACCATCAGCTTCCAAAGTTTATCTTTCAGCTCATCCAATCCTTTTTGGGCCACTGCCGAAATATACATATGAGGAATGTCTTTGAGGTCTTCGCTAATCATTTCTTCTAATTCCTGATCCAATAAATCAGATTTTGTAACCACAAGAAATCTTTCTTTATCCAGCAGTTCCGGATTATACATTTTTAGTTCATTAATAAGGATGTCGTATTCTTTTCTGACATCATCGCTGGTTCCGGGTATGAGGAATAATAAAATGGAGTTTCGCTCAATATGGCGTAGAAACCTAATTCCAAGGCCTTTGCCTTCGTGAGCGCCTTCTATAATGCCGGGAATATCTGCCATAACAAATGAACGATGGTCGCGATAAGGCACAATCCCCAGATTAGGAGTCATCGTAGTAAAGGCATAATCCGCTATTTTAGGTTTTGCAGCTGAAATAGAAGCAAGCAGAGTGCTTTTTCCTGCATTGGGAAATCCAACCAAACCTACATCAGCTAGCACTTTAAGCTCCATCAGAATATTTTTCTCTTGGAAAGGTTCTCCGGGCTGTGCATAAGTAGGCGTTTGGTTTGTGGGTGTTTTAAAATGATCGTTACCTAAACCACCTTTGCCACCAGCTAAAATGATATGTCGTTCTTGATCTTCTACTACTTCGCAGATAACTTCTTCTGTTTCAGCGTCTTTTATGACGGTACCAAGAGGGAGTTCGATAATTGTATCTGCTCCGTCAGAACCGTATGATCTATTTGCAGAACCATTTTCACCTGATTCGGCTCTCACATGGCGCGTATAACGCAAGTGCAATAATGTCCAGAGGTTTCTATTACCTACAACGACAATATCGCCGCCTTTCCCGCCATCACCACCGTCGGGACCTCCTTTGGCAATGTATTTCTCACGGTGAAAATGTACCGATCCTGCACCTCCTTTTCCGGAGCGACAGTATATTCTTATATGATCAACAAAATTTGTATTCAAAAATTACCTCCCGGCTGTTAATGTGCTGTCTATGGTTTCTGTTAAGCGCTTAAAGATATCATCTTCGCTTCCATGTCCGTTGACAGTAGTAAATTTCTTATGTTTTTTATAATAGTCTCCTACGATTTGAGTACGAGTAAAGAATTCGTCAAGTCTGTTAATAATCAACTCCATATCTTCATCATAAGAACGTTTGGCCATAGTTTTTCCTCTGGCAGATAACCGTTTAAAACATTCTAATGTTGAAGTTTCAATGCCAATGGCTACCGATACTGTTTGATTTAGTTTTAAAAGCAAACCATCAAGGATATAGGCTTGAACAATAGTTCTCGGGAATCCTTTAAAGATAAAGCCATTGGCTTCGGGGTGGTTTTTTATTTTATTCTCGATAAGAGCAATAGCAATTTCGTCTGGAACTATTTCCCCCTTATGCATAAAGTCTTCTACTTTCTTACCTATTTCGGTCTGGGCAATCACTTCTCTTCTTAATAGTTGTCCTGTTGAAATATACACCAAATTGTATTTTTCGGCTAACTTTTGAGCTTGCGTTCCTTTTCCCGATCCCGGAGGGCCGTAAAGCACCACATTAATCCATTTTTTCTTCAGAGAGGAAGTGATGGTTTCGGTAAGATGGGTGAAAATCTCCTGAATATCACCGGTACCTTTTATGGGGTAATACAATCCCTTTGCCTGATAAAAATCTGCAACGGGTTTTGTTTTATCTTCATATTCTTGCAAACGATATTTAATTACTTCAAGATTGTCGTCGCTACGACCCGAAGTTTTGGATCTTTCTATCATTCTTGATATCAGCTCTTCTCTGGGTACTTCGAGGCTGAGCATGGCAGATAGTGAGGTGTTTAATCTTAGCAGAAGACCATCTAAAATATATGCCTGCACTGTTGTTCTGGGGAAACCATCGAATAAAATACCATTGGAGTTTTCGTCTTTGGTGATTCTTTGTTCAATAATTTGAACAATGATTTCATCGGGTGCGAGTCCCCCTTTTTCGATAATATTTTTGGCTTTCATACCTAAAATGCTTCCTTCGGCTATTTCTTTACGAAGGATGTCTCCGGTAGAGATATAAGTGAGGTTGTATTTCTCAAGTAGTAGTTTCGATTGGGTTCCTTTTCCCGCGCCGGGAGGGCCAAATAGTGCTAGATTCAACATATCTTATTATTTTCTTATTCTACAATTTTATATATATCCGGAAGGTTCCTTCCTAAACCATCGTAATCAAGGCCATAACCTACAATGAAATCATTACCTATATTCAAACCGATATAGTCGATGGTAAAATCCTTTTGAAAAGCTTTGGGCTTAAACAATAGAGTGGCAATTTTTACATCTTTAGCTTTTAGGTGCTTTAGCTTCTGAATGGTGCTTTCCATAGTGATGCCTGTGTCGATGATGTCTTCTACAACGATTACATTCCTATTGGCTAATGATTCGTCGAGGCCAATGAGTTCGCGGACAGCATGTGTTGTTTTAGTACCCACATACGATGATAGTTTTACAAAAGTGAGTTCGCAATCTATGGTGACTTTCTTTAGCAAATCAGAAGCAAACATAAAGGCTCCATTGAGTACTATGATAAACAAAGGATTCTTATCCTGATAATCATTATTAATGCGCGCAGCAATCTGATTTATAGACGCCTCAAGCTCGGAAGCAGGAATGAATGTTTTGAATTCTTTATCGTGAAATTTAACTATATCAGGTCTCATTTATTAGTTTTTTGATTAAATACCGGTTTTCTGAAAAATCGGTTTTAGCTATTTTAGCAAGATACAAAAATATTAAGAATTTCAATTGATTTGCAGTCATTTGAAAAATAATTTGTAGAGGGGGTTTTCGCTTTTAATCACAGCAATTATTTGGAGATTTTGTTGGTGTAAAAGCCGTTGATGCTTTATGGAATTTGATGAATTATTTATTTACGACATTCAATAGTCAAAATGGTATAATAAAAAATGCAATAATAATTGTTGTTAAAAGGATTCACTTCTTGTTTTTCTGTTTTTTCGCTTTCTTTTTGTCGTTAATATTAAGAATTAATCTCGTTTTTGTGATGTGTGGAATGCTTTTTAACGAAATCAATAATTGATTTGCCACAGTTAACTATTATTGTTAGTTTATTTCCTTGCATTCTTTAAAAAATAATTAGGCGTAACGCCCGATAATGATTTAAAAACTCTAAAAAAAGTTGCCTTCGAATTAAATCCTGCTTTTTGACCTATAGCATCAATCGTAATCAGTTCCGATTCTTTACTATACAATAACCTTTTTGCTTCTTCAATACGTTTTTCGTTAATAAATTCTATAAAACTTTTCCCGCTGACGGTATTTATTGCTTTGGATAAATAGGTTCTATTTGTGTTCAGTTTTTTGGCCAGTATATTGATATTTAATTCAGGGTTAGTATATAACTTCTCTGTTTTGAGTAAATAGTCTACCTCAGCAAATAACTGACTCTGGTTCTTTGAGTCTTCATTTTGCAATTCATCCACAGCATCCTTCAAATAAATATTTACCGTATCCTGAACTCCTTTCAGATTCTCTTGTGAAATAATTTTTTGAAGTTGCACATTCTGTTCTTCAACCTTGATAAGTTTTATATTCTCTTCAACAATTTTTTTATGTGATTTCTTAATTCTCAAATATAAAACAAGGGTAGAAACTAAAATAATGATGACAAGGAAAATAATAATCCCTGCGATAATTAATCTTTTTGTTGATGCTACTAATTTTGATTCGTTTAATTTGTTTTTAGTTAGCAATAGCTCTATTTCAGATTCAAATTTGTCAATCTCATATAAAACCTTCACCTTCGCTGTCTGCTCTGCTTTATCAGCATCAAACCCTTTGCTTTGGATCTCAGAATAGGCATTAAATGCCCTTTCTAACTCATTGGGTTTATTCATTTTAATAAGCAGTTTAATATACATTTTATAGTATATTTCTAATTGTTTATAGGCAGATAATTCCTCTGCAATTTCAATAGACTTGTTTATGTATGACAATGCTTTATTAAAATTCCCTCTTTCAAACGAGATAGCAGATAAATCGTGATAAATACGCCCTAACATATCATCCCTTAATAAACCTTTTTCTGTATGTAAACTCTTATAATAATAATACTCTGCTTTATGATAATCTTTAGCTTTTTCGTAAAAAGCACCTATATCGTAATATATCCTTTGTAGGAATATAGTATCGTTAATACTCTCTGCAAATTCTTTGGCTTGATTAAAATATTTTATAGCGGTTTCTTCTTCATTTAAATTTGAGTAGCAAATCCCAAGATTAATAAAATTCTTTTCAAGCATAAATGTATCTTTAACTAATTCACAATAGTGCAAATTTTCTAAAGAGTATTTTAATGCTATCGAATCATTATCTATCACAGAGTTCACATAACTCAAAGCTCTCAAGCTATGAATGATATATGTTGTGTCTTTAATAAGTTTAAATTTGTTTAATGCCGTTAAATAATAATCTATAGCAATATCATAAGAGCTTAGTTTTAAGAACATCAATCCCAGAAAAAGGCTTTTTTCAGCAGTTTTATAATGATTATCTTGTTTTTTGGTGTTTTCTAATTCTATTTTTAAACTATTTATATAATCTATAACACTATCGTTTCTTATGTCAATATTATAAACTTTATCATACTCTTGATATTTGTTATCACTATTCTGTGCTGACAGATTTATGGCCATACTAAATAGTAAAATTATAAATGGCGCATTCAATATGAGCTTTAAAATACCCCCCTTTATAGATGATGTAATTTTGTGAATCTTCATGAGTTATTTGCTTCAAGTAGTTGGTATTAAGTAGTAAGCGCACAAAAAAATTAAATATCCTAAAGCAATCAATACAATAAAAAAGTACTAATTGGTACAATGATACTTATTTCATTTTAAGGCATAAGTTATATGGTTTATTTTTGATGTTAATAATCACAAATTTATATAATTTTTTAACGAATTAAAATCCTTTCTTATGAAAATGAAAATTACATTTTTTTTGGCATTCCTAGTTTTTGTATTTACCGTAAATGCGCAGGGAGATAAAAGTTCAAAAATCTTCTATCTGGAAGAAAGTTTTGAAACCGGGATTCCGGGAACATGGACAATTGAAAATACCGGAGATTTATCTTGGGAACATGTGTTCGATTATATGATTGCCAATAGTACAGGATATCCAGATTATCATGTTGCAGGAATTTTAACGTCTCCTGCAGTAGATGTAACTTCTGCATCAGCTTTAAATTTAATTTTTGATCATTATTTTTGGGGTATGGGCTCAGCAACTGCAGTAGTTGAGGTTTTTGACGGTACCAATTGGGTAGAAGTTTCTTATGCTTCCAATTACAACGAACAAGTAATTAGTGTAACAGATTATATTAATGACGCATTTCAAGTAAGGTTTATTTATGATGATGGAAATACCTGGGAATTGTATTGGAAGTTATTTGATGTAGGAATTTACGAACAAGAAATTGAAGATTTAGCTGTTACATATATTAGTCCTTCAGTAAGTCCTCCAGGCGAAACGGTTATTCCTCAGGTAACCGTTCGTAATTACGGAACATTGCCTATAAACTATACATATAGCCTTCAGCTTACAATTGCAGGTACAGATTATAATGTAGATTTAGACGATGCATATATTGGACAAATAGGCACTGGGGTTGTAGTAGTTGATTGTCCTGAATGGGTAGTGCCAACGGAAGAAGGTGATTATGACATTACAGCAACAATTACATACGAATATGACGAAGACCTTAGTAATAATACAAAGGTGCTTACTTGCTCGGTAATGAATTACCCCGATGCAACCATTGGCAACAACAATGGTAAGTTTTACAAAGTTGATCTTGATAACGGAGATCTGACTGAATACGGAGGTTTTGAATCTATCCCTTTTTCTATGGCAGATGAATATGCAAACGATAGAGTGTATAGGATGACAGAATATATGAATTTTCACGAAGTTGGAGTTGATGGTTCACTAACAAAAATAGATGAAGCCGATTTGTATGATCAATGGACGGCACTGGGTTATGCTCCATTTAATTATGCAATGGCTTACGATTGGGATACTGAAAGAATGTATATAGCCGGAGATGATGGTGCATCTTGGCCTGTCGGGAACCCTCATTTGGCTTATTTCGATATGGAGACTTATGAGCTTACTTATGTGGGCCAAATAAACAACGGAGCCATGATTGTGGGGATGGATTTTGCTGATGATGGAAACCTGTATGGAGTTGGTGTCGATGGAAACTTATATAAAATGAATGTAGATGAATTTGATGTTCAGATTGTAGGCCCAACAGGTATGGGAGCGATTGATAAAGACTTTCAGGATGTATCTTACGACAGAGCCAGCCATGTTCTGTACGGAATATTCAGGTATGGTAGCCCTTGGTTAAGTCATTTTGGAAGCATTAATTTAGAGACTGGTGAGTTCACAGTCATTCAGGATTATGAGATCAGTAATTATGTTTGTTTTGCAATAACAAAAGAGCCCCAAGAAACCTATACATTAACTTTTACTGTAGATAATGGAATGGATCCTATTGAAGGAGCCGAAATAACTATTAATAATAATGTTTTAACAACAAACGCATTAGGGAATGCCTCAATAGACCTAGCAAATGGTAACTATGATTATACCGTTGTTTATTCTGATTATGAAGATTATACCGGAACAGCTGCTATAGAAGATGACGACTTAGATATTTCAATAACTATGGATGAAATATCCGGTATACACAACATTAGCGATAATCTTAGTGTTTCACCAAACCCATCAAATGGGGTAATCACCATTAATTCATCAATCAAAATCGAACAAGTTTTTATCATTACTCAATCAGGTATACTCATGGAAATGTATAAAAATGAATCAGTAATTGATCTTAGTCATTTGTCTAAAGGCGTATATTTTATGAAAATAATTACTCAAGATAAAACGATCATTAAAAAAATAATACTTAACTAGAAAAAAGCGGATTAACCCGCACTATTCATAGTAGCTGAATAATTATGTTGAACGAAACCTAAAGATAGCTAAAGAAGATTATTCTTTGGATCTTTAGGTTTCTATTATTCAGTATAAAAAAACTTCTCCTTTGCAGTATCCCCCACATTATGGATAGTCTTTGTTTTGCTTAGTGTTTCAATATTTCTATCAATGATGGTTCTGAATACTCGTCAAATTTTCCATCTTTATTATGGTCAAGTCCAAATTTTATTATCAAGTTCTTGCTATTTTCTACAAAGTTAAATTGAGAAACATCAGCATTTTCTAATCCGATTTCCTTTAATACTTTGTCTTTTAACGAATATATGAAAAGTGTCTTATAGTCAAGTTGATTAATAACTCCATCTTTATATGTGTCTTCTGTAGATGCTTTGAACAATACTAAAATATCATCATTAAAATACTCAGTCTGAATATTTTTAAAATTTACTCGGTTAGCGAATAGTTTCGTTGTACTGTCATTATTGAAGTCATAGATCAAAAGGTTATTAAAGTCTCCATAAAATTGTTTCGAATATCTACTATTAACCTTATAACTTCCCCGAGTATTCATTAATCCTAATACTTCTTCATCAATGAATTCTGCACTATTCAAAGTTTTATGAGAAATTGGAATTATGTAAATCAATTTAAAGTATCAACCAGTCTAGGCATTTCATAAGAAATGAATTGTTGCCTTTTGTTTTCCTGTTGCAACTCTTCAATTTTATCGCCCGATAGGATTCCGTCATTTGTATTTGAATACCTTAAACTTCTACTAATTTCAGTAATTGTAAAAATCGAAATAAAAATAAGTCCAATAATTGCAATTATAACAACTACTGTCCCTAAAACTGCTAGTAATTTCTAATTATAATTTTTAATCTTATCAATATTCATAGTTTCGTTTTTTTATAATGAAGCCCAACTACTCAATACCCGCGCCTCATATTACCAATATATCTACTATATCCGTACATATCAAAGGCATTAAGAATGCTCAGAAATAGCCTCCAAACGTTTGCGGCGGGCGGTTTTTAGCAGATTCCCTTCAACCAGCATTTCCAATGGTTTGATAGACATAGCAATGACTGCTTTTATGGATAAGCTTAAATAAATATTATTGGCATAAGATTCTATATAGGGCTCTACAAAAGCTTCGGAAATAACAAAAAGTACCAGAGCAAAGATAAACACAATCGTTGTGGCTTTTCTTCCCACTTTGGCCTTTACCAAATCATCGATGGTATTCTGAAGTTCTATATTTTTATCGTTGAGCTGATCGTTTAAAACGCTGAGTTTATCATTGGTTTGGTCGAGTTTTTTCTGTAATCGATCGCTTATTCTGGTAATCAATACGGTTTGGTCTAAGAGCTCTTCGTAGTTCCCGGTAATGCTTTTTAGTTCCTCTAATAGGCTTTCGGAAGATTTTTCATCATCAGACTCAATATAGGCTTGGGAGCGAAGCAAATAATCTTTCTCCCGATGGTAAATATTTCTTTTTTGTTGCCTTTTAGCCATCGCTATTCTTCTATTTCACTATAAACAAACTCCAAACCTATAATGTCTTCATAGTCTTCTCCGGTTTCCATCATTTCATCGTCGCCTTCATCGTAGCACCACTCAATAGTGAGTGTTGTATCAGCGATTTTTTTGACCACTTTAAGGATTTCAAGGATATATTTCGAAGCACTGGTATTAAAATACTCCAAATAGATTTTAAAATGCGTTTTTTCTTTTGCTTGCTCGGCATATTCTCTCAGCCACTCCAATAGCGGATTATAGAATGAGAAACTGTCCTCAGGGATGCTTCTGCCGCTGAGTTCCAAATGGCCGCTTTCTGCATTGAAATCGACCATTGGGCTGGTTTTTGTTTTTTCTATTTTTAATTGCTCCATATTATTTTTCCACTTTTACTGTTAAGCTATATATTGAAAGGAAATCGTCTTGTGGTATGATGCTATATTCCAAATCAAATCCCGATCTTTTTCTCATATCAATCAATCCCAAACCGGCACCGCCTTTTTCCGAGAACTCTTCGTTACCAAGAACGCTTTTATATAGTTGGTGCAGCTCTTCGTTTGATAGGCTATTGACCTGATTGATTTTTTTCTTCAGCGCTTCGATATCGGTATTTTTTAAGCTATTCCGACTGCCTAAATACAGATATGTTGAGTCAGCCTCTACCCGTATTTCTATGCTCCTTATTTCGTTGCTTGCTTTATTATCGACGTTTAAATCGCGGGTATAATGATAAAGATTCTGAAAAATCTCTACAGCAATATTAAAGGCTTTTTTTCGGGATGCATCAGAGATATTTAGTTTCAGACATTCTTTATCCAAATCATCCAATAAATCAGAAATGATGGAAGCATTGATAATGCCTTGGTATATAAGGATAGTATGAGTATTTTCTGAAACCATAATACACAATCTGCTAATCAACAAATATGCATTTTTTTATGACGATATGCAAATTATGGTTTTGGTATTTTAATATTTGTGTGCCGAATGATCATCCCTTGGCCGCAGCCTATTTCCTTTTTCCTTTGGCTTTATTGAGTTTTTTATCGCCGCGGGTTTTTGGTTTTTTATATTTCTTTTTAATCTCTCTTTTATATCTTCCCCCCTGATTGGTTTTCTTATTCTTTTCTTTCTTTTCGTGAAAAGCAGCACCGCTGGGTTGAGCAATATTATGCCGGTGAGCAGAATTAATCTCCACATGAACGGGTCGTTCTTCCAGAGTCAGCTCTTTTGAAATATCAACAGCGGCAGGGAATCGTAGCTGAGGGATTTCGTATGACATCAATCTTTCAATAGCGTTTTTGTCTTCCTCTTCTTTGGGGGTATAGAATAATATGGTTTTCCCTTCTTGTTCCGCACGTCCTGTTCGGCCTATTCTGTGCATATAGTTTTCAGGGAAATCCGGAGTGTCGAAATTAATAACATGAGTGATTTTCTCAAGGTCTAATCCTCTGGCCATTACATCTGTGGTCACTAAAACCCTATTGATACCGGCATCGAATTCTTCTACAGAACGGATGCGATAGTTTTGCGATTTATTGGAGTGAATCACACGTACTTCCTCGCCATAAATTTCTTCTAAGGCTTCGAAAACGATATCGGCTTTTTTCTTACTCGAGACAAATATCAATACTTTGCTGAAGATGTCTTTTTTTCGGAGGATATGATTCAGCAGGTTTATCTTGGTATAAAAATTCGGTACAGCATAGCATTGTTGCTTGATATTTTCCAGAGGGGTGCCGCTTACCGCAATAGAAACCCTGATGGGTGCAACAAAATACTCGTTAATCAGGCTATCGACTTCTTGAGTCATGGTGGCCGAAAACATAATGTTTTGCCTCTTCTTCGGGAGAAATTCTAAGATATTGGTTAATTGAATCAAGAAACCAAGATCCATCATCACATCTACTTCGTCGATAACTAATTTCTTGATGGCTTTGAGTTGCAAAACACCTGTAAGCGCTAAATCGTATAGCCGACCGGGGGTGGCAACAAGAATATCGCAACCTTGTACAATGGCGGCTTTTTGAGTTTTGATATTGGTGCCGCCATAAACGCCTAAAACACGAGCGGTCATATGATTGGAGAGATTTTTTATTTCCGCTACGGTTTGTAAGACCAATTCGCGAGTAGGAACCAAAATCAATACTTTGGGATATCCTTGCTTCGAAAATTGAAAATCCTGAAGGATGGGAATGGAATAGGCAAAGGTTTTTCCGGTACCTGTTTGCGCAATACCTACCACATCTTTTCCCGATAGAATAACCGAAAAAGTTTCCAGCTGAATAGGTGTTGGCGTAACAAATCCCAATTCATCAATGGCCTTGAATAATGGTTTCGCGAGATGGAAATCTTCGAATGTCATCATAGAAAAATTTTTGCAAAAGTAGGGATAAATATCGTTATGCCATTTTGACTATTGTATGTCGTAAATAAATACAAAATATTTTTGAAATTTTATGAGTTTCAATTTTTTTGCATAGCCATAGCTACGAATAGTTAAATTGGTATTATTCATTGTATGGGCAATATGCCGCGCTCAGGTGATTAGGATTCTTTATCTTTGTCGCAAACAGAAACTCTTATGGAAAAGCATATCCTTTCAAAATCTACCTTTATAAAAGGCTATCATTGCCTCAAATCCTTATATCTTTATAAAAAGCGTCCTTTTCTACGCGATAAACTTACGGCCGAACAAAGAGCTAAGTTCAAGCGAGGTCATAAAGTAGGCGATATGGCTCAGCAGCTTTTTCCGGGAGGAATTGATGTGAGTCCTAAAAGTCCTTCGCAATATCAGAAATCGGTGGTGCAAACAGCTGATTTGATAGCACAAGGTCAGGAGGTGATCTACGAAGCCACTTTTCAGTTTGAAAAAGTGTTGGTGATGCTTGATATATTGGTAAAGACAGAGCAAGGATGGATGGCTTACGAAGTGAAGAGTTCGAAAGGCCTTTCGGAAACCTATTTTACCGATGCGGCTCTACAGTATTATGTGATAGAAAATTCAGGATTGAAATTGGAGAAGTTTTATTTGGTATATGTAGATCAGGATTATCGTTTGCAAAGCAAGATGGAGCTGAATAAATATTTTATTATGCAGGATGTGACTTCTGATATTCGGGATCGTCAGGATTTTATTGCCGAGAAGATACAGGAAGAGATGGAGCTGTTACAAGCCGATCACAGCCCGAAAGTGGCGGTAGGGGCGCATTGCTTTGCACCCTATAAATGCGACTTTGTGGGTTTCTGCTGGAAAAAGCTTGCCAATAAACCATATATCCCCGGCTCCATAAAAACACCGCTTTGGGATGGAAAACCAAGCCTGACTACAGCACTATCTTTGATGTTTTCGGAACAAGCCATACCGGAATGCGAAAATGAGAAAGCATATTACCCCAAATGTATAGGTTATAAAATAGGAGAGGGGGAAGCCTTTATATCGGGAAAGAGCTGTGAGGAGAAAAGTGAGTTTATTCATTCCTTCTTTAAAGAAATAGAAAGCGATAAAAAATACTTCTGCTACGATTTATCCCTGATGAAACTTTGGCTCGGTGAGTTGGCAATTCTATATCCGGAATATGCTTCACAAATAGAAATCCTATTAAAAAATACTGCTGGAATACTGGAAGTATTGGAAGAATCAGGACAAATACAGCAGGCAAATAAAACCATTTACAGCCTGGCCCATTTGGCTAAAGATGTGCTGAAAGATGATGCTTTGGCTACATCGGCTATATATTCCGATATTTTGGCTGCTGAACTTTTTGCAAGTATGGAAGATAATCTTTGGACTCAGGACTCTCCTGATTTACACAGTCTTCAAAACTATTTAGAACAAAAGTCGAAAATAATTTCAGAGCTGTTTGTAAAATTCTAAATTTGTAAGCAATTCAAATCAAAGCATTATGGGCAAAAAGAGAAGTATTCCGCATACCTATGTCATTGTATTTTATATCATCCTTATTGTTGCAGGATTAACATGGTTTATTCCCGGAGGAGAGTTTGGGAGGCATATTGTTGAGTTAGAGAATGGATCTACTCGCGAAGTGATCACCGAAAACAGCTTCCATTATATTGATAATCAGCCACAAACCTGGCAGGTGTTTTCTGCTCTTTTCGATGGCTTTGTCGATAAAGCTGATATCATTGTTTTTATTTTACTGATCGGGGGGGCTTTCTGGATTATGAACGAAAGCAAGGCCATTGACGTGGGAATTATGAGTTTTCTGCGCTTTACCAAGAAGCTGGAACATAATAAATTGATAAAAATATTCGGTGTCGATAATATCATCCTCACTATGATTATGTTGATGTTCTCGGTTTTTGGTGCTGTTTATGGTATGAGCGAAGAAACCATTGCCTTTGTAATCATTTTTGTTCCTTTGGCT
>Ga0256827_10001936_pt1 | contig 13375 bp, 14 predicted proteins | sample CV84metaG_FD_185977 | JGI IMG/M metagenome (GOLD analysis project Ga0256827, IMG submission 185977) | Hydrothermal vent microbial communities from East Pacific Rise, Pacific Ocean - CV84 | ecosystem: Environmental > Aquatic > Marine > Hydrothermal vents | place: Pacific Ocean: East Pacific Rise... | reverse complement strand
GTCTTAAAAAGCTCTGCTGTTGATGCTGTAGATATTGCAAGTTTTGGCGATATTCAGAGTAAAGGAAGCATAATTAATAGTGTCTTTGAGAGACCATAATCAAAATCTACCCCATTTAAGGGGTGGATAAAACGCTCTACTTTACAATATATCAAGCCTTTATACAACTAAACTACCATGCCTATAGGTTTCAACACATTTAAAACCTATTAACCATCCCCAAAATCTTCTCTTTTACCTGCGAAACAATAGGAGCTGTTTTAACCTGAGTTTTGGTATAACCATATCTATTAAACAGCTCTGTTGGTGGTGCAAGGGTACTGATTTTAATATTTTTAAAGCTATAGATATACTTTTTATTCTGATAGCTAATATCAAACAGGGTATCGTAATCTTTTTCCATCATCAGACTTTTACCCAAGAGTTTATGATATTTAGAATCTTTAAGAGGTAGCATATAGAAATCTTTCCAACCCTTATTAATGGCACTGTAGATGGCGTATTGTTGTTCAACTGTTACTCTATTTTCTATCTTTTTTTCCCAATATTTGATATTACTTTTACCATAAGAGATTCTATTTTTATCACAATAATCAAGCCACTGTTTTAAAACAGGTCGTGTAGTAGGAATCGACGGATTTAGCCTTGCCTTAGTCGTCTTAGTTTTCGGGGCTGAAGCCTCCGTTTCCGTACTATTTCCAAGAATTTTGGCTATTTTCTTTTTGGTGTGTATAAAAAAAAGATGCACATAATAATATTTTTTATATTGCACAACCTCTATAAGCTTCATCTCTTTTAAAATCTTTTTGGTCTTCTTAACCCTATCTATTGCCCAATTCATCCCTTTTCTTGTAAACTCATCTGTTGCAAGGGGTTGATTGGTCTTTTGCTGTTTAGCATGATAAAGGTAGAAGCTATATAAGGCAAGAAGGTTTGCATAATCTTTTCCATGTCTCATAAACTTACGCAAAGTATTTGGATGAATAACAATTAAATCTTCTATGGGTTCCTGTTCCATTTTTTTGCCTTATATTCTTTTGATATTTGGCATATTAGCACAACAATAGATTTTATTTACTTAAAACATTTGTTATTTATACTTATTTTTGAATAAAAGCTCTTAAAATGTATTTAAAGTCCTCTGCTTCATCTACTTTCTTCTTTAAACTTATTGTTTCGAGATATAGTTCAATAGCTTTTTTTAGTTGACTACTAAGTTTATTGGTAGAAACAGATTGACGTAAATTACTCTCACTGTAACCAATTCTTTCTCCCAACTCTTTATAAGTTATCCCCAACTCTTTAGAAACTTTTTTAACCAAATGTATCTCTTTTTCTTCCAAAACAGCAACTCCTTTTTTATACGATTATACCAAAAGCCCCCTTTTCTTAAGAGAGTTTTTAAGTATCTTCTTTCTACAAGGTAGCATTTAAAGAATGGAGATGTTTTTTTAGGCGACCTGAAATCTATGTTGTGAAAAATTAAGAAAATTGGTAAAAATCGTAGGGGGTTATTTTCCTCTCGTTCCCACCTTTTAAATTTATTAATTTTTAAACTAGTATTAATAAATTATTTTATTTTAATATAAAGCTAATCCTAAGAAGGCTATAATCGTGGCTTAACCTTCGCTTCGAGGCGAATAAATATCCTATAATAAAGGAAGAAATAAATGAATAAGAGTTTAATTTTACTTATGAGTGTAATATTTGCGATTGTTGGTTGTGGAGAAGACAATAATAAGGAAACAGATAATAAAGCAATAGAGACAAATGATATTGTGTATGGACGGCAAATAGATTTTTCTAAACTTAAAGTTTCTGAGATACAAGCTAAGGGGGAAGCTGTTTCGATTACATGTTTAGGAAAAGAAGCATCCTTTGACCATGAGTTATATTTTGAAAATGAAAATCGTAGAATATGTAATAGTCAAGAGACAAACACCACTGTAAATTTGGGAATATTCAATGAGTCTGAAGTGTTAACATTTAGATTAGATGTTACGAATACAGGAGATAGCTTCTATACAGGTAATGCCTCTATGAACCCCGATAATATAGTGCATGCAAAATCATATATAAATAAAGTTGGAAAAATTTATTTAGGATTTGAAGATTTATACAATGGTGGGGATATGGATTTTAATGATTGTCTCTTTCTAGTCGAAGGTGTTAAACTAGCCGATATAGAAAATTAATCTTCTCTAATATGTATGCATTCCCACGTGCAGAGACTGTGAAAGAATAGCATCTTTCCAGTCTCGCAACGTGGGAACGAGAAAACAAATAATAAATTAAATTTATTGCGTTTTAACACCAAGCTGTAAATCTTGAAAAATTAAATTTTCAGCATCATCTTTACCTGTAGCCTCTTCAAGATTGGCTGTTCCTGTTTTTGAAATAACAGATTGACCCTCTTCACTTAGTGCAAAATTTACATATTTCTTAGCTAAATCTTTTGGTTTCTCTGTTAAATAGAGATATAGAGCCTGTCTCAATTTATACTTTTCGGCAAGAATATTCTCTTTTGTTGCCTCTATACCATCTACTTTTAACATCTTTATCTTTTTATCTCTTCCTGAACTGATAACATTATCGACAGCAAACGCGTATATATCTTGACCAACTGCTTCTCTAACAAATCCTGAACTCTTGACCAGTTTGGCACCTTTTAATAGCGATTGTTCCTTATTTTTAAAAAGTGACTCTCTTACTATTACACCTATACCAGAGTGCTTATGATCTCTTAGAATCACATTAATAGGCTTATCCTCTCCACCTAGCTCTTTCCAGTTGGTTATTTTTCCAGTTAGAACTTTTTTAATATTCTCTGTAGAGATATTTTTTACACTATTTTTAGCATGAACAATAAAAGATAAAGCACCCCATGCAACTTGTGTTGAGAATATATTTTTTTCATTTTCAACATTCTTTAGTGTATATCTACATCCTGAACCAATATCAGCCTCTTTTTTATGAACTCCACTCAAAACAAAAAGGTCTCCACCTTTTTTATTCATTGGAATTTTTACACCAAATTTTTTACTAAAAGCACTGTTTAACTCTTTCATAAAAGCTACCCTAGTAACACCACAAGCAGACATTTTTAATTCAGTTGCCCCTTTTTCCAAAGGTTTAGCCACAACTGTTGAACTTAAAAGTGCTATGGCTACTATAATAGATAGTTTTTTCTTCATATATTTTATCCCCTAAAATTTAAATTGATATTGTGCTAAAATAGCATCATCTCGATAGAATGAACCTGTTTTTCCTTTGAAATTTGTACCCATACTTTTATTAAATGTATCTGTATCTCCACCTGCTATAACATAGTTTACCATCACTTTATGAGAGTTTCTTTTTCTCTTATTTTTTCTATCCATTTTATTGTTGGCTGTATGTAGATGGAAATTTACTCCCAAGTATGTGTTACTTACATCAGATTTACGTCCGTCAAAATCTTCACTACCTCGTACATCTTTAACTGCCAATTCAATAGTATCTGTAATGTAGTGTGTGGCTGTTGTTGCCATGGTTGTCATATCCCAACCTTTTCTACCCTGAATATTCTCTACATCATAATATTCAAATTTTATGTTAGAAGCTCCAAAATGAGAATCAACACCAAAGTTAAGAGCCTTATATGCTCTGCTATCTTCTGTTCCTCCTGCTTTTCCTATTAGACCATAGGATAACTCTGCATGAAATAACTCTGTCCAGTCGTACATAATACGACCAATATATGCATTTGCCTCTCCACCATTTTTATCACTCTCTTTAACTGCTCCTGAACGGGTAGTTTGATTTGCAATCATAAGGTCATATCCAAAACCTTTCCAAGGTCTTTCATGTCCCATCTCAAAACCATTAACTTTAGCACCATTTCCAAAGCCTATATCACGACCAGAGAACATAACTCCTGTACCCCGTTCAAAAGCTAATTTTTTATCAAATGCTCTTTTTATAACATCCAAATTCCACCCTGGAATTGTAAAACCCATACCAAGTGGTGTCTTTATAAGACCTGCTTTAATAGAGAGTGCATTATTAACACGATATGCTATAAAAGCATCTTTCATAACGCGTCTAAATCCTGTATCTTCTTTGCTATCTGTTGGTTGGTTAAAATCTAAAAAAACCTTACCTCTAATCGGTCCAGAGATATATTTCCACCCCAGTCTAATTCTATCTGCTGTAAATTTTACATTAGAGTCTGAATCAGATTTAATAACGCCATCTCCCATCTCTGCACCAACTTGCGAGAATCCAAAAACAACAAGTTTTGCATCACTTCCTGCATTTTTATGCTCCCACGAGATTGCCTCTGCATACGTCGTAGTTAAAATCAGTGTTGCCAAACCTGTAGCTATTTTTGTTCTTATTTTCATATATACGCCTTTAAAGATATATTCAACTACCTAACCAAAATCAATTTCCAAAAGATTGGAATCGACGGCTTTACCCTCGCCTTATTCGGGGTTAAATCCTCTGATTCCATATAAATATAATATTGGTCTACTACTTATTATTTAACTGTTAATCCTACTAAATTCCACATCTGCATACCACCACGGTAATATAAAATTTTATCTTCAGGGTATCCCATATCAATAAGATTTCTAATAGCTAACGTTGCCTGTTCATCCCACGCTCCATTACTAAAGATAAGAAGCTTCTGAGCATGTCTAAAACTCCATTTATTATCAAATTGATTTCCACCAAGAAGGGTTAAAATTTTATCAATATATTTTCCATCTTTTTTAAGCATTGTAAATGGTAGATTAATAGCACTTGGGATTGTCCCTTGTTTATGCCACTCTCTTGTTCTTGCATCAATTAGTAGTGAACCACTATTATCTTTCATATCTTTAATAAATTTAAGTACTTCTAACTCTCCTAATGTTTTAACTTCTCCAATATTCATAGGCTGAATACAGTAAGGAGGACACTCTTTTGTTGTTGCTGTCAAAGCAGAGTTAAGTTTAGTATCAGGGCTTTGAATTCTTTTGATAACAATACTGCTACCTTTATGTTTTGCTGTAATAGAGGTTAACTCTTCTGTAATTTTCACATCTACTGCTGCGGCTTGATTTCCTGCAAGTATTAGAGCCATTCCCATAGTTGCAACTATATTCTTTTTCATTGTTTATCCTTGATTTTTTAATTTTCTATTGTAGATATTACAACCGTAATACCTGAGTATATAATGTTTCAATTTCTTAGTTTTTTAAATTTTTTTCAACGATTCTATTCAGTATAAGCTATCCTTAATTTTAACTTTCTTAAATATATTTTACAGTAATAAACTAAATGTAATTTTAAAAAAAAATTAAAAAATTACTTTTTTTAACTTATTAATATAGATTTATTTGTTAAAATTAGATTAATAATATAATTTAGGAGTTTAAAGATGTTTAATTCAAAGAATGAATATAACGATGAGGTTGAGTTTACAACTATTGAAGGGTATGATAGAAGAGGGGAGAAAATTCAATCAATAAATTTTTTGAATAAGAGTCTCTTTACCCTTTTTATTATTGGTACAATTGGTGCTGTTGGTTATTTTGGTTATAACTACTTTATTCAAAAAGAGCAAACTGTATCTCCAATGAAAGCTGTAATGGGTATTTCTGTTACAAAAGAGAGCAGAGATAATTTAAATAGATCTGATATTGAAAAAGGATTAGATACTATTTACAAAGAGGAACAGAATGATATAAAACAAGAGCAAGAGATAAATGATGTAGTTAATCAGCTTATAATGGCAAAAGAGACTCCTATATCTAGTTCAAAAGATATATCTAATGAACTTAATGGGATGGTTGATATGTTTTATACCCAAGAGGCGATTCCTGTAAAGCTAGGTGATATGGTTAATGATTTTTATATGGAAAATACTCCCCAAGAAAATTCTGATAAAGATAGTAGACATGTAACAGTAAAAGAGGGAGATACATTGGCAGGAATAGCTCAAAAGTTTTATGGTAATGCAATGAAATATCAAAAGATTATAGATGCAAACAAAAGATTACAAAAAGATACACACCTATATATAGGAGAAAAAATTAATATTCCTTATTAATCGCTAATAAATTAAAAAAATATAGTCCACTCAAATTAACTCTTTATGATAAATATGAAAAAAATTCAATCTACTATAATATAAAGAGTTAACCAAATTTACCACTTATTTACAAAAAAATCCATCTGAATCTGATATAATTTTTACAATTAAAATAAAATAAAGGGATTAGATGAGAAATAGTGTACTCTTTTTAATGGTGGTAATATTCTCTACAAATATTTATGCAAATGATGAAGAGCTATCTTATTGGGAACAATTAAAAGCCAAAGCATCAATGGAAAATATAAAAGAGAAACTCCATGAGGGAAAAGAGAAGATAAAAAAAGAGTGGCATGATAATAATATCTCTGAAAGAGTAGACAGTACTCTATATGATGTGGCTCAAAAGATTAATATTACAAAAAGAGAAAATCAAATTGTAGGTGCTATGGATCGTCATCTTCCAAATTTTGATATTGTAAATCAAGCAAAAATGGGAGTACATGCTAGTTCAGATATACTTCGTGCAACTATTGTAACCAATAAAGAGATGAGAATTATGGCGAATGCCTCAGTTAAAAAACTAGATGCAGAGAGCAGAGTTGCACCTAATTCTAATAAATATGCTCTTCGTCTTAAAGAGATTACCAAACATCTAAAAGTACCAGATAAATTTAACCTAGATTTAAAAGTCTATATAGACAAAACTATTAATGCTTTTGCCTTTGCAAATGGTTCAGTTCGTGTATATAGTGGATTAATGGACAAAATGAGTAATAGTGAGATTCTTTTTGTTATTGGTCATGAGTTAGGGCATGTTAAATATAAACACTCTAAAGATAGCTACCGTATGGCTTACCTTATGTCAGGTTTACGAAAAGGAACAGTTGCACAAGGTGGTTTTATCGGCTCAATTGCTGGTGGAGTTGTAGGTAAACTCACAACCGACTTAGTCAATGCAAAATTTTCAAGAAATGAAGAGCGTACAGCTGATGAGTATGGTGTAAAACTACTAAGACTGAATGGTCTTAATAGAGAGGTGGCAATTAGTGCATTAAAAAAGCTCTCATCAAGCAATTCAAACCTATTATCCTCTCATCCATCATCTTCAGATAGAATAGAAGAGATAGAGGAACGGGTTAAAAGTTTATAGTTTAATTTTTTTGAGCAATTCATTTCTTAACTTGATATAATTATATCTACTAAAAAAAGGAGAAAATATGGGAACACAATTTTTACTATCACTTATTGGTGGGGCTATTGCAGGTGGAGGTCTGCTTTTAATTGCAGGGAAATATGCCTATAAATGGTATAAGAAAGAGACTATAACTATTAGTGGTGAGATAGTAGCTATCTCCTCTATTTTGATTTTAACAGGGGCTGTTTCTGCTTATAAATTGGCTGAATCGTCGTACCATTTGGCAGGAGAGGGAGTTGAGTATGCAAAAGATGGGGTAAAATCGGCTCTACATACAGGTCAACAGGTAATTGAAAAAACATTAAAGTGGGGAACAGTTACACTACTTGAAGGTATTGGACAACCATATCATGATTATCAAAAAAAGTGGAAAGAGGATAATAGAGAAGATGTAGGAGAGATAGAGATACGTTTAGTCTCTAAAAAACAGGAGATAATCGGAGACCAAAAAAGGGTTCACTTGGTTCTTGATATTAAAAATGTAGGCTCGACAGAGTTAGATTTAAACCGACTATTTAGTGAGGAGCTTGTTGTATTAACCGACAAAAATAATAATGCCTACTCACTAAAAAAGCTTAACTATCAAGAGTCTATAGTAAAAGCTGGGGAACATTCACAAAGAGAGATGGATATTATGCTACCAAAAGAGATAGAGTTACAGCAGATAAATACTCCGTTGAAACAGCTCTTATTACTAGAAAGATAGAGTAAAATAGAGATGCAAACCCCATCTTTTGTAATGTACACTGAAGTACTAAATAAGAATCTAACAAAAATTCAACAGATTGAAAAAGAGGCTAAAGTAAAAATTTTACATACAGTTAAAAGTTTTAACCACCCTTATGTACTTCCTCTTATTGGCTCAGCTCTTTCAGGAATGAGTGTTGGAAATATTAGAGAATTAGAGATGGCACAAAAGGCAAAAGCAGAAGAGATTCACTTATATGCTCCTGCATATAAGAATTTTGAATTAAAAAAGATCATTAACCAAGTCAACACCATCTCTTTTAACTCTCTTAACCAATTCAATCTCTTTAAAAATTTAAGTGATACTACCTCTATGGGTTTACGTATTAACCCAAAACTTCATCTCCCTATCCCATATCACTGTAATCCTAATGAGTATAGATCTCGTTTAGGTGTTGATTATATAGAGTTTTTAGAAGCATTTCAAAAAACTCCTGCCCATTTTAATAAACTATCAGGTCTTCACTTTCATTCTCTTTTTCAAAGCTCAGAAGTTGGAACTACTATACTTCTAGACCATATTCTAGAGCATTATCAAACCATATTACCCAAATTAAAATGGATTAACTTAGGTGGAGGTCATCTATTCACATCTGATAACTTTAATGTGAATAACTTTATTAAAGCTGTGAATAACTTTCAACTTCTATACCCTAAGATTCAACTCTCTTTTGAACCTGGAGAAGCTGTAACTAAGGGGTGTGGAGAGTTTGTAACAACAGTACTAGACATTATTCACATTGCAGGAGAAAATGTTGCTATTTTAGATACATCAACCGAAACACATCTTCTTGATGTTGCCATTGTGAATCAACGATTAAAAGTAAAAAATACGCAAAGTAACTCAACCCCTTATTTTTATGAGCTAACAGGAAACTCTTGTCTGCAAGGGGATATTATAGGAGAGTATTTTTTTACCCATCCTTTAAAAATTGGAGATCAAGTGATTTTTGAAGATATGATGGGTTATACAATGGTAAAGATGACAAAATTTAATGGTATAAAAGAGGCACTATTTATACTCAAGTAGTTGAGTAAGAGTTGTTACCAGACTCTCTTTTATATCCTCTTTCTCTTCTAATACACCCTCTTTTGCACTCTTCTGTAAAATAGTCGCTTGCTCTGCCAATTTAGGAAGCCCTAAATTTAACAATACCCCTTTTAGACAGTGAAAATCATCTATTAAAACATCCATATTTTGACTATAAGTATGATCTTCTATACTTTTTAAAGAGTTGTTAATACTAACCATTGCAATATCAAAAAGACTTATTGCTGTTGTCTCATCAAAATTTTTTCGAAAATGTGACAATGCTGTTTGGGTTAACTCTGACATCAATTTATCATCTTTATTACTGAACTTATGGTTAATCAAATTAAGCAGTTGAGTCTCTATATCAATCTTCTCTAAAGGCTTCTCTATAAAAGCATTCATCCCTGCCTCTTGTGCCTCTAGTTTATCCTCTTTATAGACATTAGCACTCATACAAATAATAGGAATGGTGGTATCAAATTCTCTTATTTTCCGTGTCGCCTCTTGCCCTGTCATAACAGGCATACGCATATCCATAAAGATAGCATCATAATGGTTGTTTTTTGCCATATCTAAAGCTATTGCACCATTTGATGCTGTATCACACTGAATATTAAAAAAGTTATTTAACATCTCTGCTTGATAGATTCTATTAATCTCTACATCTTCAACAACTAAAATCTTTAGTTTAGAGTAATCACTTTTAGATGATTCAACCTTATCCTCTTTACTATAGGCATTCTCTATCTCTAAAATAAACTGTTGATAGGCTATTGGTTTAGATATAACCATATCAAAAATATCTGTATCAACCAGAGTATCATCATTCATCCATGCAAAAAGTTTAATACTAGGATTCATAATTTTAAACATTTTAGCAATATCTAATGTATCCTCTTTACAGGTATCAGCATCAAAAATCATAATATCACTATCTTTTGCCTGAGATAAAATATCAAGAATAACAGTTGAAATCTCTTTATTTTTTGAATCATAGTGAGTAAAGCTCTCCATTCCTATACTCTTTAACTCCATTACAACAGAATCAACAAAAGAGTTTTTAGGAGAACACATTAAAATTCTCTTTCCAATTAACCCTTTTCCTATCTCTTTTTTTACAGATTTTTCAACAATCACACGTAAAATAAAGAGGCTTCCTCCATTTTCTATTGGTTTATAGGTAATATCTCCATTCATCAAATTTGCTAACTCTTTAGATATAAAAAGACCCAATCCTGTACCCTGTGTCTTATCCGTCGAAGAGAAAGGAATAAATAGTTTTTTAGCATTCTTTTCAGAGATTCCTAAACCACTATCTTTTATATGAATAAAAACTTCCATCTGATTAGAGCTTTTACACTCTATTATAGAGTCAACAAAACACTCTATTTTTCCTTTTTTTGTAAATTTAGCAGAGTTAGAGAGAAGGTTAATAATAATCTGCTTAAGACGCTTATCATCTACCTTTATCTTATGTTCAAGAATAGGGATATTAACTTCAAACTCTACTCCATCTGCAATTTTAGAGCGTATTAAAGTTGTACTCTCATGAACAATATCATATAAATCAACCACTTTAGGAGATAGTTCAACCCGTTTATCGGCAAATTTTGCTACATCTAAAAGGTCATTAATTAAAGAGAGAAGATAGTGAGAGCTTTGAGTTATACTTCTCAAATAACGCTTCTGTTGACTACTTAATTTTGTATCTTCTAATAACTCTCCATAACCTAAAATAGAGGTCATGGGTGTTCTTAATTCATGGCTAACCGAAGCAATAAAACGTTTTTCATTACGTAAAGATTCCTCTAATTCATGATTTACATTGGTTAAAAGACTTGCTAAAATTAACTTTTCATCGTTATTTTTATTATACTTTTTAATAGCCGTTGCTAACTCTTTTTCTAACCGTTTAATCTCTTTTTTTGAACCCATTTATTTGATCCTCTCTCGTAAAAAGGCTGTTACAAAAGTCTCATTATGAAAACAGTATCCTCCTGGAAATGCTCCTATCTCTCCATAAGCAAAAAAACCAATCATTGGAACTTTACTATTATTGTAAACACTCTCTATCTCTAGACTAGTCAAGTGTCCTAAAACCTGTTTTCGTGAACAACAAGGAAAAAGCAGTGCTAATTCTGGCTCAAAATTAGGATTCTCTTTTAAAACCTTAACTACAGATGTTTTAACTTCATTAATAATATTTCTTCCTCTTGGGGCAGATATTCTTACTCTTGCCTTCTCTTCGACATGCCCTGCAAAGACCAAGGAGTTATGCTCTTCATCAATATCTAAAACAGCTCTATAAACCACCTGACCATTTCGTAAACGCACCTCTAAAGGGTACTCAATACCCACATGAGGCATATCATCAGCAGTAATATCAAGATAATTCTTATAAAAATCAACAGCTGGTTGACCATCAATCTCATAAACAATATTTTTTGAAGCTTTGGTTACAATTCGTTCTTTTCCTATCCCTTTCCATCCAAATGCTCTTGAACCTAAAATATCAATTTTTGATTTATCTAATGCCAAAGCAACAACTCCGTGGTTAGATACCATATTATTAGAAAAAACAGTAGTCTCTTCTAATAAAAGTCCATCACCAGATGCTCCTCCAAAAACATAATCTATCTCTCGTGATAAAATACCCTGTGTATAGGCATCATTATCAAATGATAATCCAGAAGTAAGAGTAATAATACTGCAAGTAGAAAAAGAGCTTTTTGCCCACATACCTATATGTTCACCAATACTAAAAGCATCTTGATTCTCATCAATTTGGATAAATGTCATCTCCATACTAGAAGGATTCATCTCTATTAACATACAGATAATATGCCCATCAACTTCATTTACACCATCTTCTTTATTGGCATAAATTTCACCATCTGTTGTTGCACCCATAATAGGAAAGCTATACTTTCCTAATTTTTTAGCAAGTTTTGGAATATTAAATGTAGAGGCAGAGTATATAAATGCTACAGAGGGTTTAAAATCCCCCTCTAAAGCAGTATCAATATGATGAATTATTTTTTTAATTGATGTAGATTTAAGTGTAACTGTTCTCATAAATTTTAACTTTGAGTAAGTTGTTGATAAATTTTAGATTTTAATCCCTCTAAATCAAATGGTTTAGCCATAAAATCATTAGCTCCAAGAGAAAAAGATTTTTTTCTCTCTAACTCATCACTAGTAATTACAATTACAGGAATATTTTCAAAGGTTGTACCGTTTCTAATAATATTTAAAGTCTCAAAACCATCAAGAGTAGGCATGTGTAAATCGAGTAGACAAATATCAATTGCTGTATTATCTAAAATGGATAGAGCTTCTAAACCATCTTTTGCCTCTATAACTTTAATATTTTTTACTTTAATTAAAAGCGATTTTATAAGCATACGGTTAAACATATCATCTTCAACTACCAATACTTTTATCTCATTTAACTGTTCCCAGTTCATAAATACTCCTCAATATCTAATCTTTTAACTTAATTATATATTAAAAAGTTATTTTATATATTAATTTTTACTTTTTATACTAATTTAAGAAAAAAGAGTTTAATAAAGAGAAGTTAAATATAAACTCTTCGTTTTATTCTGTTTTATTTATAAATAACTACAACAATAATCAGTAATAGTTGTCACTTTTACACCAAATTTAGAGTTAGCAGGAACATTAAAACTCTCACCACCTTTTACAGCTACCCACTCATCAGAACCAGCCAATTTATACTCTAAATCACCTGCTGTTATCTCCATAAGCTCTGCTTGGTCTGTTCCAAATTCATACTCTCCAACTTGCATATAACCCAAAGTTTTTCTGCTTCCATCAGCAAAATGAACAGTTCGGCTAGTAACAGCTCCATCAAAATAGCTATTACCTGCAATATCTACAGTTACATTCTCAAAATTCATAAATTTCCTTTTTGTTTAATAGACTTTTCTCTAGTTCCCACGTTCAACGTGGGAACTAGAAGCAATTCTTTAATCTATTATAGTAGGGGCGAACAAAGGTGTCAACCATCTGCCTATTTTATTGACAACCAATACACTCTTGGCTTCTATCCTCTACATCATTAGAGGTTTCAGGAGATTGACTTCTTAGATAATAGGTTGACTTTAACCCATACTTCCAAGCATTCATATATATCTCATTAAGGTATCTTCCACTAGCCTTATCAAGAGTAATAAAGATATTAAGAGACTGCCCTTGGTCAATCCACTTTTGACGAATAGCACCAGCTTTAACCAATACATTTTGGTCAAGTTCATAACTTGGAGTGTAATACTCCCATGTATCAGGAGATAGATTTGGAGCAACCACAGGA
>Ga0256827_10001935_pt1 | contig 13376 bp, 14 predicted proteins | sample CV84metaG_FD_185977 | JGI IMG/M metagenome (GOLD analysis project Ga0256827, IMG submission 185977) | Hydrothermal vent microbial communities from East Pacific Rise, Pacific Ocean - CV84 | ecosystem: Environmental > Aquatic > Marine > Hydrothermal vents | place: Pacific Ocean: East Pacific Rise... | reverse complement strand
CATCCCTTACATACTATACCTCGTGTGATCTCTATGGTTTTAAGTATAATATAGGTAAGTTTTATCGCCATATAAGAACCAGGTCCCCGTGTATAAATGATTTTTGAAATAGTATATTGCTCCAAATATTCAGTGATCAACGGTAGAAGTATTTCAGAAGTTTTTTTCTCACTAGAGATGCTCTTTATAAGTTTTTCATTCTCATAGATACCCAAAAGAAGTGGCGATGAGATAGAAATAATAAGAAGTGTATACTGTTTATTAGGCGAAAGATCTTGCAAACTCTCTACTTTGTAACTCTTCTACTGCTACGAGTTCATAATTTTTGCTCTCTGCAAGCAATTTAGATGTAAGCTGATAATTAAGATGATGACTTCCTGCAAAAGATTCATATTTTGCTAAGATATTATATCCAGAGACCATCATATCGCCCATAGCATCAAGTATTTTGTGTCTTGCAAATTCATTATCAAAACGTAAGCCTTCTGGATTCAGTATTTTATGATCATCCAACCCTATGGCATTTTGTAAGGTTGCCCCCAATGCAAGATTTTGACTTTGCAGATACTGTATATCTTTGGCAAATCCAAAGGTTCTTGCTCTTGCTATCTCTTCTATAAAATTATGTGTACTGAATTCAAAAGTTTCACTCTGCTCACCAATCACTGGATGATCAAATTTAATTCTAAAATCAAAAGAGGCTGTTTCGCTTGGCAAAAGACGTACAAATTTATCACCATCAGAGACTTCAATGGGTGATGTGATACTAATTACTTTTTTAGGTGCATCCAACTTTTCTATACCGGCTTCATCAAGCAAAAGACAAAATGAAATTGATGATCCATCCATAATAGGCATCTCGTTACCGTCAACAATCACACGAAGATTGTCTATTCCATAAGCATATATTGCCGAGAGGAAATGCTCAATCGTAGAGATAAAACCTTTATCGCTACCTATGACTGTAGCCATTCTTGTATCTATGACTGCAGAAGGAGAGAGGGGAATACTAAGTGCCAAATCTTCTCGATAAAATACAATACCAGCATCTGCATCAAGTGGCTCAAGTCTAAGCTTAATAGGTTCACCCTTATGCAGACCAATACCAATAACTTCTACAGGTTTTTTAATCGTTCTTTGCTGCATCATTCTCTCCTTTACATAAATTTATAAAGATAACTATTATTCTATATTTTTAAATATTATAGTATAAATATCTAAATTTTACAAGTATAGCAAATTTTTAGTGAATTCTATGTAAAAGATATCAATTTAGCTCTTTAGTATTTTTGAAATGCTCTTTGAAAGTTGTCTCTTTTACTTGTTTAAAGGCATGCTCCTCTTGGATGATGGGTTGCTTCCCATCATCCTGAGACTGTGAAAATAAGAAAGAAAAAGTATGACAATTTGACATGTTTTTGATACATCCAAAATATTTATACTAAAATGAGATATATTTGAAGTATAAAAGGTAAGAAAATGTACATTGACTTTGTAACTAAAAAGTGGTATCATAAGTATGAGTAAAAAAGATAAATTACTAAAAAAGTTTTTAAAGATTCCTCCAAAGAAAGACTTAACCTTTGAAGAACTAGAATCACTTTTATTCTCATGTGGGTATATAAAGCTAGAAGGCAAAGGCTCTGCTGTGAAGTTCTATAACAAAGATAAAGACTCTTTGATAAACTTACACAAGCCACATCCTTCTAACATACTCAAAGTGTACCTCATAAAGCAGATACAAGAGAAACTAAAGGAGTCCTGCCATGGCTAATACCATAGAGTACAAAGGCTACATAGGTAGTATAGAGTACGCACCTGAAGACAAATGTTTTTTCGGTAAGCTAGAGATGATAGAAGACCTAATAACCTTTGAAGCAGACAATGCCAAAGAGCTAGAGGGTAACTTTAAAAACGCAGTAGATGAGTACCTTGAAAGCTGTGAAGCCTTAGGACGTGAACCTCAGAAAGTTTATAAGGGTGTTTTTAATGTACGCATAGAACCAGAGTTACACAGAAAGGTGTACCAAGAAGCTGTAAAAGCAGGGGTTTCTTTGAATAGTTTTGTAAGGCAGGCTTTGTCTAAAGAGGTTGGGGCTATAATTTAAAAAGGATAGAAGGATAGGTGATAACGATAACTCATTCTCTACTCCTCTTAACCACACCATAAACAGCAGGCTGTGATATACCCAATACTTTAATGCTGAGAATATCCTTTCCTTGAAGCTATCTCTTTGGTATCTTTAAAATACTTCTTGGACGATAGGTTGTTTTCCATCATCCTGAGACTGTGAAACAACCCCTCCAAACTTTTCACTCAATTCAATGCGTCTTATTTCGCAAAAATAATCTTATCTGCTTCTTTAAAAATAGTATTGATATTCTTGCGGATCCATCCACCATCAAACCATTCAACAGGTCTTACTTCCACACCCTGCACTAAAATACCAAAATGCAAATGATCTCCTAAGGCAAGTCCTGATACTCCTGTTCTAGCGATAGTCTCTCCTGCTTTTACTCTATCACCCTCTTTAACAAGTAGTTGTGAACAGTGCCCATAAAGTGTATAGAGTCCTAAGCCATGGTCTATCATGGGCATATTCCCATAAATACCATTTTCATTGGCATAGACAACGGTTCCTGTATTGGAAGTTTTAATCGCTGCCATTTTTGTACTTGCCAGATCATATCCTACATGGTAAGATCTAGAAACCTCATTCTCTTTTGTTTTATAAAAGTAGTGTCTTTCATCCCCAAAATTTGCTACTTTTTTTCCATTTTTCAATGGGTAAAATTTATTGATCTTCCAATTGACAATCATCTCATCTGAGACCTTTAAAGCCAAAGCATGGATCTTTTCTTCATTTTTTAATCTCATAGTTTCATTAATACTTTTTAGCTTTTCAACACTATCACTTATAGAAGCATATTGTGGATCACTTGAGGCTAAATCAGTAATTTTTCCATTGATAAAGTTATCTTTTGCCCTGATCCATGACACTCTATACTTATGATTTTTAAGATAAAGAGGGATATCTGTAACCCGCTTATTGCCTGCTTTATCTGTTGCTATGATCTTTGCATTAAAACTCTTTTGATTAAATGGCCATGCCAGTAAAGAGGTATAATAACCCTCTTTTTTATAGGGTTGTACTTTAAACTTCTTCCCTGCAGCTTGAATATAGAGTCTATCAAGATTTTCATCTTCTGCCTGAAAAACCACCAATGCACTTCCCCCCTGTGTAATACTGTATGAATTTGCAAGTACATTTACATTGGGACGTTTATGATCTACTTTTATCTTTATATTTTTTTCTATTTTATTTCCTTGAAAAAAGTTCCACAAACTACTATCATTCACCCTTACTTTTAATGTTAAATCTTTTGCTTTTGCATTGAGTATTTTACTTTTAGGGTATTTAACCAAAAGTGTTTGTTCTTTTGTACCCTTTTCAAGCTCTCCCTGTCCTACCATCAAACTTTGCTTTCCATCAGTTAAGATCAATTCAAAATTTTTAAGTCCAACATTATCTTCAAGTTTTATTTTCAATGGATCTTTACGATTCCAAAACATATTTTCACTGCTATGCACAACAGGTACTACTCTTTCAAATTCTGGAGCGGTATAAATATATCCTGCTCCAGCAAGAGCAACCAACAGAAGTAACCCACCGATAACTTTGCCGCTACCCTTTTTTTTATAACTATTATTACGTTTCATTTAAAATTCCTAACGCTTCTATTTTTTTTAAAATTGTATCTATTGTTTCTTGTAAATTGGTTTGCTGTACAATAAATCCTGCAGCTACTTTATGTCCACCACCACCAAAGAAAGCTGCCACTTTGGAGATATCTACACTTTTACTACGCAATGATATACGTACACTACCCTCTTCCATCTCCATAGCAAAAAGTCCTATCTCAACTGTAGCTAACGAGCGAGCATAATCTACAATGCCCTCCATATCTGGCATACGGGCACCTGCTGCAATAATATCCTTTTGTGTGACCATTAATGTTGCGACTTTACCTTCACAATAAAGGGTTAAAGACCCTAAAGCTTTCTCTAATATACGTAAAGAGCTCAATGGGCGTCTTTGTGTAAAGTGATAAGCTACATGAGCAGGATTCACTCCTATATCGACCAACTCTTTTGCTATTTCAAATACTTTTTGATCTACAGCATTGGTTGTAAAATATCTAGTATCTGATAACAGTGCCGCATAAAAACAAGTCGCACTCTCTACTGTGATAGGATAGAGTGCCTTAAAAAGTGCATAAGCTACTTGTGAAGCTGCTGCATACTCCGGTATGACTATATTTACTGCACCATATCGCTCATTGCTTGCGTGATGATCAATATTTAGTATCTCTCTTGCTTTAAGATCAAAACCCAATCTACTTACCGTCGCACAATCACAGGTGATCACAAGACTCTCTTTAAAATCCATGGTATGCTTGATCTTGTCAAAAGAGGGAAGAAAATCCAAATAATTTGGTAGCATATTGGAGGCATTCACTATTTCAACTTTTTTTGTTCTATCTTTACTCAGCAGATTAAATATGCCTAAACCTGTACCTATGGTATCGGCATCTGGATTCAAATGTGTCACGATAGTAATCGTTCTAAAACATTTCAACTGCTCTTTTACTTCCATGATAGGAAAGCTTATTTCTGTCATTTTATACTCTCTTTGACAAGCAGTAGTGTAATAAAATTCTATTACCCATCTATTACTCTACCCTCATAGAGAGATCGATCCAATTTGCCTGATGGATCACAGAACCCGAACTGATGGCATCTACCCCTGTCGTAGCGATCTCTTCAATGGTTTTCAGTGTCACATTGCCACTGGCTTCTAAAAGAATATGCGGATAGTTTGCATCTCTATAGGCTACCACTTCTTTGGTTTGCTCAATGCTCATATTGTCACACATCACAATATCTGCTCCCGCTTTCATGGCACGTTTTACCATCTCCAGACTTTCACACTCTATCTCCACCTTGGAGGTAAACGGTATCTTTTGGCGTACTTCCTGCATAAATCCATCCAAGTCATCTATGGTTTTTAAATGCGTATCTTTCAGCATAAGACAATCATCTAACCCCATGCGATGGTTGATCCCGCCACCACAGCGTACAGCATACTTTTCAAACTCACGAAGCAGTGGTCTGGTTTTTCGTGTATCAAGCAGTTTCACCCCAGTGTTTTTAAGGGCTTCTACATATTGTGCGGTCAAAGTTGCAATGGAACTTGCATGCAAAACCATATCTAAAATGGAGCGTTCCAAAGAGAGAATGGTTTTTGAATCTCCTGTAATGAAGAGTAGTTTTTTACCCTCAGAAAAAGCATCACCATCTTTAACTTCCCATATAAGATTTAGATCATACATCTTTGCCAGCACATCTACATACTCTCGTCCTGCAAGGATACCATCACTCTTGGCAATAATATAAGCACGTATCTCTTTACTCTCAGAGATACGAGAGAAAAGGTCACCTCTTCCTATGTCTTCAGCAATAAGTGCTTTTAAAAATGATTCTTTTAACATTATTTTATCGCCAACATACGTTCAAGTGCCAAGTTTGCATACTTCACCGTATGCGGATCTACCACGATCTCATTGATCGGACTCTTATCTTCTATCGATTTGAGTGTCAAGTAGAGGTCTTCCAAAGTCGTCTCATTCATGGTTGGACACTCTGGCTTGGTTGAAGAGAGTACATAGGTATTGCCCTCTCTCATTCTGTTTACCAGATTGTATTCTGTTCCTACTGCCACTTTCTGCTGAGGGTCAAGCTCTCCTACATACGTAATGATCTGCGAAGTTGAGCCTGAAAAATCTGCTGCCTCTACGATCTTGGGATCACACTCTGGGTGTACGATAATCTTAATATCTGGATATTTTTCTCTAAAGAATGCTATATCTTCCAGCGTAAAGAGTTGATGTACAGCACAAAAACCGTTAAAGCAGATCACATCTGCTTCCAGTGGGTCACACTCTCCCTCACCGATCACACAAGATTTCAGCCCCATACTGTTGGCAAAATTCTGCCCCAAACATCTGTCTGGAACAAAGAGGATTTTTTTACCACTCTCAAGCCCTTTTTCTATGATCTTGAAGGCATTGGAAGAGGTACAGACCAATCCACCCATTTCACCCACTTTGGCTTTGACCGTTGCATCAGAATTGATATAGGTAATAGGAAGGATATTCTCTTTTTTTACACCTCTATCTACCATATATTGCACCGTATCATCGAAATAACTGGCATCAATCATACGTGCCATGGAGCAGTCAGCAACTTTAGGCATCAGTACCCGTTTTTCAGGAGCGATCACCTTGACACTCTGCCCCATAAACCCTACACCACAAAAAACAACCCAAGGGTTCTTGTCTGCTTTACATTTACGTGCAAGCTCTAAAGAGTCTCCAGTGATATCTGCCATTTCAAACACTTCATCGCGTTGATAGTAGTGTGCCACAACTGTGACATCAAGTTCTTTTTTCAGTCTCTCTATTTCAGATTTATAATCTATACTCATACACATCCTTCGTAAATTGTAGCTATTTTAGCAAAATTCGGCTAAAATTGTACACTAACTTTAAATCGTGGAAAAATTATGAATATAAATCTTGTACTTTACCTTGGGGCGTATCTTATCGCAGGTATCCCTTTTGGATACCTCTTGGCAAAACAGTTTGCTGGTGTAGATATTAAAAATGAAGGCAGTGGTAACATTGGTGCCACCAATGTACTTCGTGTGGTGAAAGAGAAAGACCCTAAACTCGCTACAAAGCTAGGGGCTATTACCCTTTTTTTAGATGCCATTAAGGGGATCGTTGTTATTTTAATCGCAAAATTTCTAGCTGCACCAGAAAGTGTACTCTGGACCATTGCTGTACTAGCAGTCATAGGTCACTGCTTCTCAGCATTTCTCTTTTTTGAAGGGGGAAAAGGTGTGGCTACTGGGTTTGGTGTACTGCTTGTCATGATGCCTGTGCCTGCACTCATTGCCATTGCAGTATGGTTGGGTGCTGCGAAAGGATTGAAGATCTCTTCTCTCTCTTCTCTCATTGGACTGATCGCATTCATCATCGCTTCGTATATTATCTATCCTGAAGTGCCTGGGATCGGTTCACATGCTCCCATTTGGATCATTGCTTTTATCATCTTTTACAAACATATCCCCAACCTTGTAAGACTTTTTAAAAAAGAGGAAGGTAAAGTTTAAATGACGATTCATATAGAAGCCCTGACCTTTGATACCATTATTGGTCTGCTTGACTTTGAGCGTGAAAGACCACAACGTGTTATCATCGATCTAGATGCCTCTTATGACTATAGTAATGAAAATTTTATTGACTATGCCGATATGGTATTTTTAATGCAAAAAGAGCTCAAAGAGAAACGTTATACACTTTTAGAGGAGGCACTTTTGGGTATCAAAAATATTTTATACGCTACCTACCCTCAACTCAAAACACTTTCACTGAAAATTGCCAAACCAGACATCTTACCCGAATGTAGTGTTGCATTAAGTAACGCTTGGAAATTCTAAATCTTAAAAAAACTTTCAGAAACCCTCAATTTTATGCTATAATATTAAATAAATCTTAAAGATAAAGGGTCACGTATGCGTGTATTGATCATAGAAGATGATGTAACCTTAAGTAAAACACTCTCTCAGCTCCTTACAGAAAATGGGTATCAATGTGATATAGCGGAAAACCTTGGTGATGCCAAATATTATCTTGATATCAGAAATTATGACCTTGATCTTCTTGGATGGGCAGAGGTAGGCAGCAACAATATGGGGCTTATTGTTGATATCAAAAAAGATGCACATAAAACATCTGTTATTATCCTTTCTGAGCGTACCAACAAAGAGAGTGAGATAGAAGCACTACGTGCTGGTGCAGATGATTTCATCAGGAAACCTCTTGATCATGACATCCTTCTTGTACGTATTGAAGCAAAACTACGTTTTGGTGCTTCAAATATTATAGAGATCGAAGATCTTATTATTAACCCAGAAGAGGAGAAGATCATCTATCAGGGTGAGGAGATAGAGCTTAAAGGTAAACCTTTTGAAGTACTCACCCATTTAGCGATGCATAAAGATCAGATTGTCTCTAAAGAGCAGCTTCTTGATGCTATTTGGGAAGAGCCTGAGTTGGTTACCCCCAATGTTATTGAAGTTGCAATCAACCAGATCCGTCAAAAAATGGATAAACCTTTAGATATTACAACCATTGAAACAGTGAGACGTCGTGGTTATAGATTTTGCTTCCCTAAAAAAATATCTTAGCCTTCCCCTTCATTTGGAAGCGTAAAAACGCTTCCACTTCTTAAAAAAGAACCCATATAAAAAAAAATTATTGACTTTTAAATAAAGCATAAGCTTTCTTGGGTTATAACTCGTATAAATAACTTTTTGGAGCCTGTTTTTCAGTACTCCACCAGAGGATAATATGGCCCTTTTAATAACTGATGAATGTATAGCATGTGATGCTTGTAGAGAAGAGTGTCCCAATGAAGCAATTGAAGAGAATGATCCAGTCTATCTTATTGATTCTGATAGATGTACAGAGTGTGTAGGTCATTTTGATGAACCACAATGTATTGCTGTATGTCCTGTAGATTGTATTATCTCCGATCCAGATAATGTTGAGAATATTGAAGAGCTAAAATTTAAATTTAATAAACTTCAGGAAGAAGAGTAACCACTATAATGGCAAAACGAACCGCGATCATTGATATCGGTTCGAATTCAGCCAGACTGGTTATTTTTGAGAAAACAAGCCGATATGGGTTTCATCTCATTTGCGAACAAAAATCTAAAGTCCGTATTGGGGAAGGTGCCTATGAAAAAGAAGGCTACCTCCAACCTATCGGTATAAGAAGAGCTTTCTTTACACTACAATCCTTCCTTCATACCATAGAGAAATACCAAGCCCATAAAACACTTTGTGTTGCAACATCAGCACTAAGAGATGCACCTAACGGAAAACTTTTTGTCAAATGGATAAAAAAAGAACTAGGACTTAGCATTAAAATTATTGATGGCAACAAAGAGGCAATGTATGGTGCCATAGCTGCCAAAAACTTACTTCCTGTACCTCATGGCATTACCATAGATATCGGTGGTGGATCCTCTGATATGGCATTGATCAAAGAAGGGAATATTATTGATACCTATTCTCTTAATTTAGGGACTGTCAGACTCAAAGAACTTTTCTTTGATAAAAGTATACCTGTGGATAAGATTCATCAAAAAGCCAAAACCTATATAGAAGAAGCACTTCAACACCTTCCTAACCATTTTAAAGGTCATTTAGCCATTGGTATAGGTGGTACAGCCAGAACCCTTAGCAAGGGGATTATGAAGCATTCTGATCATCCTTTAGATAAGCTTCATGCCTTTACCTACACCATAAAAGATTTTGAAGCATATCTTCAAGCGATCCCTCTGAGCTCTGCCAAGAATCTTAAAGAATTTGAATTGAAAAAAAACCGTTATGATACAATACGAGAAGGGACACTGATCTGGAATGAGATACTCTCTCATATTGAGGCAAAAACAGTGATAACAAGTTCCGTAGGGGTAAGAGAAGGTGTCTTTCTCGAACAGTTACTCAAACAAGACAATCTTACATTTCCCAAACAGATCAACCCAAGTATTACTTCTATTTTAGATAGATTTAAACCTTTTATAGATACAGAAGCAAAGAAAAAAAATAAACTCAAAATTGCCTCTGCACTCTACTCTGAATTACAACTAGAAATAGAAGATAAGGAAGAATACCATTCTGAACTACTCTGGGCACTAAAACTCTCTGCTATCGGAAAAACATTAACCATATACAAGTCACATCAACATGCTTTTTATATAGCGATGCAAGAGTTAAATTATGGATTTACGCATCAAGAGATATTACTCATCTCTCTTCTACTTCGTATGCATGGCAAAGAGCTACTCCATAAACCTCTTTTTCAAAGTTTTAAGTCACTTTTACCACCCAAAAAACAACTCTTATGGCTAAGCTTTATCTATACCCTTACTGTACTTTTATATGAAGCATCCAACAGTGCAAAAATCACTTTTAACTATACAAATCAAACACTGTTCATATTTTCAGATAAACCACTCTATTTGGCAAAAGAGAAGATCAAAACATTAAAAAAACCTATTCCATTCGCTATTATTATAGAAGATAAAGAGAAGTTACCTCAATGTAAAGCATTGGGCATATAACTATGTAGTGGGTAGATTGATTATATCTACCCGTATAGTGGAGGACTACGATATCCTCCCTATTAGAACTTTGTTCCCATAGAGAACTCAAAGGTTGTTGTTCTATCACCTGGCTTATCATCCAATGCTTTTGCAAAAACAAGATTAATCGGTCCAAATGCTGACTGCCACTCTATCACCGCACCTGTTGAAGAGCGTGTGATATCATTGAAACTATTTTCTCCTATCATACCGTAATCATAGAAGAATGCCAGTCTCATTTTAGCTGCTTCAGAGAGAGGAATACTTGCTTCAACTGTTGCAGAAGCACGTTTCTTACCACCTATTCTATATCCATTTGAGCTAACTGGAGAGAGTGAATAGGGGTCATACCCTCTTATTGAACCTATCCCACCAGAGAAAAGTTTCTCTCCAATAGGTAACTTCTCACCACTTGTACTACTGATAGAAGTAGCTCTCACTTTTGCACGAAGTATCAGATCATAATCTATCCAATCATTTAAACCATAATAAAATCCAAGTTTTCCTGATACTTTTGTAAAGTCACCATAACCTCCAGGATATGCCGTTGCATTAAAATCATTACCATCAAGCGAAGCATATTCTAAATTGACTGAAGCAATCATACCTTCTCTTGCAATATAATAGTCATCTGTATTATTGAAAGAAAGATTGAAGAAGATTGATGTCTTTTTATATTTATCATTATAGAGACCATAGGGGTCATAAAACTCTGTTCCTCCTGTTCCATCAAAGGTAGGTATTGTAATATTATTATCATTCTTTTCAGACTGATTATCAATATATCCAATACCCACCGATGCATGAAAATGCCTTAAGAATTCTCTTCCTAATACAAGAGAACCCCCTAGTTGATCTTGTGTAAAGTTATAATATTCATATTTTTTCTTATAGACATTAAACCCTAAACTATAGAGACTATCCCAAACCCTTGGATTTGTAAAAGAGAGGTTATAGTTTGTAGAGATCTTTGAGATATCAAAACCTAAACTTGTACTGATACCTGAACCAAATGCACTTTTTTCGGAATAACTTGCATTCAGCATAAGTCCTTCATAACTTCCATAACCACCACCCGCAGAGATACTACCTGTTGATGCTTCTTTCACTTTAACAAGTAAATTAATCTTATCTGCAGATATTCGTTGGCTTTTAATATCAACTTTATCAAAAAACCCTGTTCTTCCCAAAGCACTTCTACTGTCTTTTAGATCTGTTGCATTAAATACATCTCCAGGTGCAAGATAGATATATCTTCGGATCACTCTATCTTTTGTACTGTCATTTCCAGAAATCAATACATCATTCACCGTTACTTGCATACCTGGTTGGATCACATACTGAAGATTAATACGTTTTTCTTCAGCATCTTTATGCATTTGTGGAATGACTTTTGCATAAGCAAATCCAAAATTTCCTGCCTCCTCTTGAAGCATTTTCATATCTTTACGCATCTTAGTAATATTGAATATTCTACCCTCTTTTAAAGAGAGTTTATTTGCTAATTCTTCACTCTCAAGCTCATCTATATCTTGAGATACACTCACTTCACCCACACGATACTGAGCTCCCTCTTTGATCTGATAATCGATCTCTGCACTGTATGAACTGTAATCTACACGCATGAGCGGTTTACTTACGTAGGCATCCAAATAACCATGTTTCATATAGGTATCTTTTACTCGGTAGGCATCATACTCAAGTTGATCTACTTTTACTTCTCCATTGTTTAAAAATGGCAACCATCCTAAAAGATCTTTTTCCTTATTGGCCAAACTTGTTTCAAGGTCTCCTTTACTTAACTCTGAAGCCCCGATAAAATTCAGCTTTTTGATCCGTATCTTTTCACCCTTATTCACATCAAAGACAACAGAAACTGCACTCTTTCCGATAGGGGTAGTGGTTACATCAACCACTGAATCATAATTACTTTTACTCTCAAGTCTCGCTATAAGCATCTTTTTAGCCCGTGCAATACGTGCTTCATCATACAAGTCACCTTTTTTAAGACCAATACTCTTTAAAAGGTTTTCTCCATCATCCCCACTACCATATCCTTTGATCTCAAGATTAGCAATAGCTGCTTTTTCTTTAAAATGGTAAATAAGTTTACCGCCCTGCTTATCAACCCAAACATCTTTAAAATATCCTTGTTCAAAGAAATTCTTTATTGATTGGTCGATCTTTGCACTATCCATTTGATCACCTACACGAATAGCAGCAACTTCCATTGCAACAGAATGCGAAAGATGTGCAAGTCCATCAAATTTGATCTGTGTTACTTTTTGAGCTAAAAGTAACGAACCTACTAGCATCCAAGAAAGAGCTATCTTTTTTATCATAGTTCAACCTTAATATAATTTGATAATATTCTATCTTTATTCCGATAAGAAGTTCATAATAAACAAAGAAATCATGCTATAATCCTTTAAATTATTTGGATGATGTAAGGTAATAGCATGATAACAACAAAAATAGGTATCATCGGTCTTGGACTGATGGGAGGTTCTTTAAGTATTGCACTAAAAAAGAGTTCCGATACATTGCACTTTACAGGTCTTGACCATAATAAACAACATTGTGAACAAGCACTCTCACTAGGGTTAGTAGATGAGATCGTTCAAGATTTAGATGCAATTAGCCAATGCGATATTATCTTTCTCACTATTCCTGTAGATGGGATCATTACTATCTCAAAACAATTCAAAACCCTAAATACAAAATGTACCATCATTGATTTGGGAAGTACTAAAGAGAAGATCTCTAATGCCATACCTAAAGAGATCCGAAAAAACTTTGTCACTGCCCACCCTATGACAGGTACAGAAAAATTTGGTCCAACTGCTGCAACAACTGATCTTTATAGAGACAAAGTTGTTGTTCTATGTGATATGGAAAAAAGTGGTGACTATCAACAAAAAGTAGCCAAAAAGCTCTTTACAGATATCAAAATGAAACTTGTTTTCATGGATGCAAAAGAGCATGACAGACATGCCGCATTCATCTCCCATATGCCTCACGCACTCTCTTACGCTCTTGCCAACGCTGTGATGAAACAAGAAGCAAAAGAAAGTATTGTTGCCCTTGCAGGTG
>Ga0256827_10001934_pt1 | contig 13376 bp, 9 predicted proteins | sample CV84metaG_FD_185977 | JGI IMG/M metagenome (GOLD analysis project Ga0256827, IMG submission 185977) | Hydrothermal vent microbial communities from East Pacific Rise, Pacific Ocean - CV84 | ecosystem: Environmental > Aquatic > Marine > Hydrothermal vents | place: Pacific Ocean: East Pacific Rise... | reverse complement strand
TGGATAACTTTCTAGATAAACTATCCTTTAAGGGTATCTCTATAGGTATCAAAGCCGATCTATTAGGTAATATAGACTTTAACGCCGGGTGTACCGACTTCGGTAACTTATTAGAGGATATAAAAGACACAAGTAGTGATTTCATAAAGTCTTTAAGTATTGAGGGTGTATTAACATTAGGTTTAGGCAAAGCATCAGCCAGTTTAACTATAGGTAAGATCATAGATGATAACGATGGTGATAGATCACAGTTACTGACAGCAGTTAATGGCGTGTTAGGATCTAATGATACAAGTAAGACTAGAGACAAGTTACTTATGATAAATTCTGTAGCGAGTGTCGAGGGTACAATTAAGGAAGATGAAGTCGACGTATCTGTAGATGATGCTCTACGTTTTAGCATTATGAAAGATAATGTTGTGAATATTATTAATAATGATGACACACCACAAACTAATAGTGGTGTTAGTGATTACAATATATTTAGTGCATCGTTAAAGGTAACAAATAGTGACTGGGGTTCACAAGATAAAAATGGCAGACACGACTATAGCGCTATACGTAATAGTCGTAAAATGAATAGTCTAGCTAATACTAAAGTAATGAGCAAGTCACCAGATAATAGAACGCACGACCCAGAGTTTGCTATAAGTATTAATGTTTCTATATCTCCCGCTGAGGCTATTTCTATAACAACCAATACCAAACTACAAACAACTGTGGACGCGGGGCGTAAGCATAGGCTTAATGATGATAACAAGACGTTTAATAAAAGTGAATCAGGGTTAACAATTAGTGCGAATGAAAGAGCTGCGTTAACTAAGAAGATACAAGATCTTAACAAACAAAAAACTGATGATATGTCTAATATCGTAGCAAGATTTAATATGTTCTCTAATGAATATTACCACAAGTTTTATGGATAACTACTACCAGCTTAGCTGGTAGTAGTTATTTAGTTGTAATATTGTAACGATAATGAGTTACCCTGTGTAAAACCACCTAGCACACCAGACAAGTTTTCACCAGTAATCATACCGACTCTAGTCACGTTGAAGAATTGTGACATATTCTTAGCAGCCTTACTAATTCTGATCTTAGCTCTAGCCACGGCATATTTAGTACTTGCAAGATCTCGAGAACCCATAACAGCTATGTAACGACCAAGCGTGGAGTAATCATCAACAGCAGGACTAAAAATGTTAAATATACTACCATTGACAGGAGCAGTCATTATGGTACTAAAATCTGTAACAGTGAAACTGACGTCAATAGCTAAAGGTTTTCTAGTTTTAGTCCAGCCTAAATTAGAAGTACCTCGAGTTATGGATAAACTAGTTATCATACCTAGTTCTATTTGTTGTTTACCTTTGTTAAACAGGTTACAAAGGTACGGGGATGTATACGAAGACTTACCAGATGCTAGTGGTAACGCTCCCGCCATAAGCATACAAAGCGGGATATAGATATTTTGTAACTGTGAGTACAGGTTTCCGTACGGTGAAATGAGTTTCATCGTGTACGTTATTGATGGTAAAGACATAGTACTGTCATCCCATTTTAGTGGTAAATCTACGAAACCACCGCCCGTTAAAGCCTGTAACACACTACCTAACCCAGCAGTGACTTGGTCTAACATACCGGATACTACATCTTTACCGGCTTGTAACATTGCGTCCATACCATCTACAAAGTTACCACCCGCCGTATTGAATTTTAAGTTACGTGCTTTCATACCTACTTGCTTAGCAGAATCACTTGTCTCTATTTTACTAGTAGAGTTACTAAAACTCTCAGAAACACTACCAGAGTAATCTACATAGAACACGGCGTGACCACCACCATCTCTCATAGCCGAGTTGATGGCATTAGTGTACTTACCTAATATACCAGCTTCTTCTGGGTTCATATCATTCTTGTACATACCCTCATCATCTTTAGTATATTTCTCACGTTGCGGTAACATACCGGATTTAAGTCGTAACGCTTCTTCTTCTTTAAATGCTCGTTCCGCGGCTTTTTTAGCCTCAGCTATCTTCTTATTCTCAGCCGGGTCGATACGCATATCATGAAACTCTTTAGCGGTATTTATATGGTCCTGAAATTTAGTACCAACATCCCAGTTACTAGCTAGTCCAGTTAGGTTACCAGCCATAAGTACAGAGTTAGAAAAGCTACCCCATCCACCACCAGCATCACCGCCACCACCGAAGGTTCTGGATTTAAGATATTCAAAAACACCCATATCCGAATCAGTATACTCCTTATTAAGGTTAGTTAAATATTCCTCTCTATCAGTTATTGATTGCATATTTGCTAACTTTTGTGCTCTCGTAGCGATTAGGTAAACATCTACGTAGTGAGTCTTTTCATCTATTAACCCGGGTATCATTCGATTAATTTGTGCAACATCATCATTATCAAACTTCATAGGTTGACCTATTTTATCATCAGCTGAATCAGGCATCATTATTGGGTTAAGTAACCCTTGTTCAGTTACTAACTGTGTTACTAATGTAGATACGGTACCCCAGTAGTTGGTCATACGTGGAGTCATATGATAGTAATCAAATCTATTCTTAGCGAATAGTAATTTGGTAGTACCTTTAATAGCCCACACCGCCATAGAAATAGCCGGGAATGCGGCGAACGCAACTAACCCACCAATCATTTGACCGAGGTTATAGGCTAGTGTGCTTCTACCGGTGTTAGCTATAATACTCTCTTCGTAGTCAATAGCACTAGTGAAGAAAGATAGTAATCCATTAAACGTAGGAACACCAAATTCCATAAATATAGTTTCAGCATTATCGTCAATAGCTTCTGAATAGTATCTACCCATACCGTGGTTACCGGATGTACTGGCTAATGAAACTGGGTTACGTGACATCCGTTGTTTAGGTCTAATATCAGCATATCTACAATACTGTGGTTTAGCATTCATACCTATATTAGCACCCATAGATGTGGACGTGAATTTATACGAAGCAGTGCTAGTATACCTAGCACCACCAGCTTGTTCACCGTGTAAGACCACATCGCTATCAGGAACCATAAAACGGGAAGATATCCAGTCTTTATCCATAATACTTACTTCGTTCTTTATCTCATCCTCGGGATCTATCTCGTGAAAGATATCGGTAAACTCAAAGCCCAACATAATGCTACCAATCTAATAAAGATTTAGTAACTTGTTGAGTATTATCAAATGCCTGTACCAACTCAAGAGTCATATCTTTTTCATCTTTACTTTCTAAACTACAGTTGTAACACGCATCAATTTCTTCATTACTGTTAACTAACTCATCTGTATCTAATGTAAACTGTTCATTAGATAGTAATGCCCATTTATTAGCTTTACGTATACCTGGCTCAATAACCCAATCCCAAGTAACGATCTGTAAGAACTTCTTCATATTGATACCGTTGATAACTGTATCTTGTGTAAATGATCTTACCGAGAAAGCGACATTAATGTCCGGGTCATCTAGTTCTTTCTTAAGCGCGTCACCGAAAGGACCAGTAGGTTTAATCCAAGCATCTACATATATAAGCTCACCAGCACTAGCTAATTCAGCAGGTTTACCAGCAGGTGTTAGTATTATATCTCTAATATAATGTGAGATATTAGTTATCTCTAATCTTAAGTTACGACTATAGAACTGTGCTTTAGTCATAAGTCCCGGTTTAAACACAGGATGCCCAGCCTCGCCCTTAAGGTAACCGTTCTTCAAGCGTCTGGCGAGTGTATGACTTTGTACAGTTATCAAATCTTTCATACCGTCAGCTAGATAAAAATCACCAGCTTCATTAAACGCATTAATCACACCCATTCTAACTAAATAGAAACCCTTATCATCTGTCTTAAGTTTAGTATTATCAGCGGTATTGCGAATAACACTAAACGTTATCTTATTACTCATAACTTATCCTTATTCTCTTAATTTGTCTGCAACAGCAGTACTTTCAGTTTCTTTATTAACCAATGCAGCAACAATTCCTTCCGACATATAGTTACCTAGTATCTTAGCCCCAGTAGTATCGTATGAATAATATACATTGTTAAGACCAACATATACTGGTGATTCTTTACGATCTTTAAGTCTGCGATACTGTACTTTCTTATCTTTTCTACTACGACTAATAATGGCAGTAATGAATTCATACCCAACAATGGCGTCACCAACAGCACTACCGGTATAATATCTAGCTTCATCTAGTACGTTAACAACATCTATATACGTAAGGTACCAAGGTATTTTACCACGGATGAAGAATTCATCGAATAAACTATATATAAAGTTGGTATTCATTAACGCAACAGCATATGGTATAAACACATCATCTTTCTCAAACTCCATAACTGTGTACAGCACTCCGTCCATCATAGCCTCTGTAATACTGTTAGGCGAGAAATCATACATAATAGGTTTCATAATCTTACCATAATTACCATTACCATCAACGACAATAAAGAAGTTTAACAGTTTAACAGTGTTACCTAGGATAGCTAAGGACTTATTAATAAATCTAGAAGGAAAATAAATCTTAACATCCTCAGTAGTGAATACAGAGTCACCAGAAGCTCTAAATAGCTTCTTGATGATGTCGGGTTTGTGTTTCAGTTTTGTAATATCTACATTATCCATTTACTAATTCTACTTGTTGTAGTAAGTAGTCCATAGTTATTTCTATACTAGCTAAACTAGCAGCATCTTTAGGTGTTAGTTTATTGTTCAGTTTCATATGCGTTTCCATATAGTCAGTATATGCTTCAAATACAGTACCTCTTGCATAAGTACGCGCTACCAGTTTACGTAACATATAATTACTATCTAATACCAAATCAGACGTAGTATTTTTAAGTAAATCATCTAGTATAAGATCAACTTCAGCCATTGATAAACCATCGTCTTTAAAATCTTCTTTATGTTGTTTAACTAACATTTTATAAGCGTGTTTATTATCTCTAACAGCATTAAGAGAAGATGTAGTAGAGTTTAACTTAACTTTATTCTCCCATAAAGTAGCATATTTATCAGTGTTAGCTAGAACATTATTAAGACTAACACCATTGCGATCATTAGATATAATATAACCTAGTAACGCATCTGATTTACCAGACTCTAAGTAACGATCGTAAATAACAGAGTTAACTGTTACTGTTGTGTCAGATACTGCAGAAACTAATGTATTTAATGTTACTTCACCTTTGAAGTGTGTTTCGTACATAGCTACAAGATTAGCTAGTTCTGATATATATAATTTAACACTATTATTAAAGGCAGTATCGTTAGCGTGTGTTGTTTTAGGTTGTTCTCTTTTAACAGCATTAACTAAAGCTAATACCAAAAGGATATCGTCAATACGTGTTTTATATTGCGAGAAAAGAATATTGATACCGTTGTTAACAGCAGATATATTATTTACATATACTTCCCAAAGATCATCTAGGTAATCATCAGCTTTATCGTAAAGTAATTCCTCTATAGCAGTATCGATAGCTGGTATACCACTTTTAACATAAATACTTAACGCACCAGGATTTTCCAATCTCATAGCTGAAACAGGTAATGCTCTGGGAGCTCTTTTAGTTTGTACTAGTTTACGTGTTTTATAAACGTCAACGAGTGTAGGTATATATTTTTCTACTATTTTATATTTAGCTAGGGAAGTACGTGACTTATCGTTAATGCCGGATGTTATTTTATCGTAACTTTCTTTTAACACGGAGATGTTTTCAAAATACTCATTTCTAAATTTACTAATATCCGAGTGTAGTTGTCTAGTGATACCAGTGATAACTAACTCTACTTCTGTTGAAGTAGAAGTAGGCATATTTAAAAAACTGAAAACACTGTTAGGTGCTAGTTTCAACATTTGATTTTTGTTAGTGAGTTCTTTAGCTATAGCTAATATACGATTGTTCATTTTTGTTCCTTAGTTAAAGTTCAGTTTTTCACGAAATTTATATGTTACTATAGTCTTAACATCTTCTGTAAAAGAGTCAAGCTCTTTAGCACTCTTAGGTGCTGACAAGATATCATCATCTTTAGCCGTATTTAATAGTCTATCTATAACAGTAGTAGCCATACCGTAAACATTTTCTAATATTTTTGCATTTGAGCGTGTAGCATTATCCATTGATCATCCTTAGTTTATTATTTCATTTAATTACCGAAGTATATGTCTATCGCACCTTTAGTAACACTTTCTAGTATTCTGCTGGTTGTTCCTAGTATGTAAGGAGATGTAACAACCCTAGCTGATAATGATAGCCCAGAGAACACTGCATCTATTTGGGTGCCACCAGTTGTTGTCATATCGTAATCAAATACTTCACCTACTGTGAATTTAAGTTGGTTACCTAGAACAGCTTTATCACCGATACCCATACCCTCAGCAGTCTCTATATAATACTTAATTTCTATAAATCCATCTAATAATGGTTTACCCATAATACTGTATGAGCCATTAACTTTACCAGTGAATCCTTCATCAACCACCATCTGTTCATCTGTAGACTTAACCAGTTTACGTACACTTCTAGACATATCTGCTAATTCACAATTATAGTATACAGTGATCTTATTTATAGTACCCTTAACCTTAGCCTTAGGCGAACTAGACTTTAAATTCTGTAATATCTCTAAAGAACGCTTATCGAGATTCTCGATGTCACCAACATTACTGTCTATCATAGTGTATAGTATATCATTAAGGTCTACCTTATCACCAAGTTGTTTAACATTTAATATGTTAGTTTTACCATCTATAACAAATGATTTAACTTTGGTAACAGTAGTACCCAGAGCAGAATTTAATCGTTTATGTATACTACAAGAATCTTCGTAAGTTTGTGGGTCTTCAGATAGCATAACATTAATATTGGCAGCAGTTTTATATATAACTTTCTTACGGTCGAAGATATCTGGTTCGAAGAATAACTTATCGTACGCTAAACTATCACCAGTTTTAAAAGTATCACCTTTAACTAAGTTAGCTATGATAGTATGTGTATAACAAGCACCAGATTCTTCTTTAGTAGTCCAAGAACGAAGTTTGATATCTTCGTTAAATGTCTTCTTACCATCTTTATAGGTAACTGTTAATTTAGATTTACTAACAGATTTAACAACACCAGGATATTCCGCGGAATGTACAAATTGATCATCGGTTCTCATACTTAATACAGCTTCGTAACCAGTTCTAATGTACGGCGCACGCATATCGTTAATAGGTATAATATGCGAAGATTGTATGTTAGAGAAAAGTAAACGTTTAACATCATCGTTAAGTCCATAAGGTGTTAACATTGTTGTTGTTGTATACACATTAGTTAAAGAATCATCTTTAAAATTAAAGTCACCAGTCATACCACGCATATTAGTTAGTTTAGGTGCAGCAGATAACTGGCTAGTAATACCAACCTCACCACTATCCTTAGCAGTTTCAGAAATGATACCAATATCATTAACATCCATCTTACGCGTCTCTCTATTCATAGTTTCTTTAGAACGCCCGCCAACGCCTAAGTAAGAGATCTCTTCGTGCTCTTTCAGCATAGCCAAAGGGTTACCGTCATTTATCAATACAGTCGTGCTATCCTCAGAGAGTAGTTTTAATATAGAGTAAGGGTTAACAGTTATTTTACTGTTACCGAAGTAACCTTTATTATTATGTTCTCTTGTAGATCTAACTAATTCATTATGTACCATACCAGCGATACGCTCGTACCCCTTAACGACCATACCTTTAATATTACCAGGATTAGTGTACTTATCATCTGTAAGTAGCTCAGCAGCTCGTATGAGTAAACCTATGAAGTTAGTGGGTTCTTTAAGTTCTTTCAATAGCCCAAGGCTAATGTGGTCTATGAACATATCCTCCAGTAATGGTAACTCATTAACTACTATTAAAGGGTATCCAAGTGTATGGAATATAACATCAAATTGATTGCGGGAATTAAATGTTTTATAATTCTTATCTTTAGTAACCTTATCGTGTTTTACTATACCAGCTAAAATAAGATCGTTCTCGGTACCAGTCTTATCTATTACATATTTACGATCTTTAAATCTGATCACCATAGTTTTATCAGATTTCTCTGGTCTTTTGTTATCATCGATAGTTATAAATTTAGAACCTAATACTTTAAGTAGTTTCTCAAATCCTAAGTAATAACTTAATACGATACCTAAAGGTATTATAGATTTAAAGATTTTAACAGATGCAAATTCAGCAGGTGCTTTTAATCTATCAACACCAAGGAATGTATATATATCCCCTAAGTCAGTATCCTTACCATCTTTACGCATAGTTAACTTATTATCTTTATTCATTATGTAGTAGGTTTTACCTTTCGCGCCACATAAGACACTACCGTTTTTCTCCATTGCTGATGGGTCTACTAATAATTTGGTTCGTTCAGCGTAATCAAATATGAAGTGTATGCCTTTGTAATCAAATAGTTTTACGAATCTACTAATCATAAGATAATCTTGTGGTGCTGCGACATCCATATTATCTGCTGGTAATGTGACTAACTTACTAAAGCTGGCGCCCTCGTCTTTTAACTTAAGTATCTGCTTCATAAACCAGAAACCAGCATCTTCATTTTTATAAGAAGCTTTAGTTATGAATAGCTTCCCGAAGTAAGTAGAGAGACTAACCTTGTTAAAACGTATCTTACGTATAGGAAGATCAGCTCTTTGGAATTTAAGTTTGTAGTTATTACCGGATAATTTAAACGTGCCGTTCTTGTCAACAATGGGTAAAATTACCTTGATGGTGCTAGCTTTACCTTTAATAGGTTTAATCTTAATAACGTGTTCTTCTGTACCACCAAGTATGCTGCGTTCTTCATTTACGGTATAACTTTCTATAATATTCTTACTGCCCTGTAAACCGTAAAAAGTTCGCATAACATCTTTCTTATACTGTTTAGTTATATACTTCTTATTCATTACCCCCATAACATCTTGGTTCATACTTTTATCTATTACAGATACCGTATCTGGTAAAGTCGTATCCTCTTTAGTTATCTCCAGTTCATCTTTAGTGGTATCTAATATCTCACCGACAGTGACATTCTCTCCAGGATATGGTGAGACAGAGTTATTTTGGTTGTCTAGCACAGCGACTAATCTATCGTGTTCCTTTTTAGTCATTAACTTATTTTCTCGTAATAGATCAAGTTCTTTAACAGTATTGTGTTTATGGTTATCGATGTGTTCTTTAGCACCTTGTTTAGAATCAAACTTATTAAATTCAGATTGTTCTATTTGGTCAGCTTCAACACCACTGATAGTGTCTTCTAGATCATCAGCTGCTATATCTTCAGTATCCGAAAGCATCTCCTCGTCATTGACAGTATCATTAACTTCAAAGTCCATAGTCTTCTCTAATTCAACTTCCTGAATCTTTTCTTCATCAGCTTCAAAGTCAGAAATGTTATTAACTTCTTTCAGTGTTTTACTATTCATAATCTCACCAACTGTCTTACCCTGAGCTGTAATAAATTTATGCAACATTAAGTATATAACCTTACGTATAGTAGTGTTAGGGTATTTAGTTAAGTGTGTTGAAATAGCCGTTTCTTTTAACGTAGATGCTAATAACTTTAGGTTAAATAGTATTATCTTACTATCTAAAGAAAAAACTAATGTTATCTTTTCATAATCGCTAACAGGGATATTGGTACGGATAAGACTAGTAAGTTCAGGTGTTAAGAAACGCCATAGTTCTATAAGGTTAAAGTGTTTATAGCGACCAAGATCTGAAAGATCGCCAGTTCTTATATTCTTAGCGTATTTTTCCATTGAGCTAAAAGGTGGTAATAGTGAAGGTATGTTTATTGTAACAAACTTATCTCTAGATGAGGCTACGTGTTTACTAGTTAAATCTCTAGTTAATGTATTAAAAGCGTTATACCATCTATAATAATCCACCATCGGGTTACTGCTGTACTTATGGACAGCGTTCATTATTCCGTAATTGAATAATAATAGTTTATTATCATTTAGTTTAAGTTTATCTTTATTAGATTTTAAGAACTTTAATCTACGTTCAGCTTTATTGTTACTAGATATATACTTCTTAACTTTACCAGAATCAAATCTAAATTTACCCTGAATGTTAGAATCATAATAGTCTACAGGTGAAATAACAACACCGTCTTTTAAGTTAGCTAAGTATGGTACTGCTGTTGTTAGTTCCTCCGGGATATCATTTATCGTAAACCAGTATAAAATAGAGGACTTGGGAAAACTAAATTCTGTAGCGATTATGACCCGCGGGTCTACAATGTGTGCTATCTTATTAACACCTAATTCTTTATAAATAGCGTTGTAATTTTTCATACCTACTCCTTGTGTAGTTTAGTCAATTATTAGCATTTAAATGAAATTTGATAAAGGAGACGCAGTGTTTAATTACGTACATATAGTATTAGACGATAAAAAGAAAGAGTTACGTGCCAGCGGATATTTTGGTACTAGAATTGTTAAAGCTATATTAGAGGGTATTCCTAAGAGTAAATTGAAATACTTATTTACTAAAGTATCTATGTCAGAGATCCACGTAAAGGAATTCTTTATATTCGAACTATATCACGTACTTAAGAACATATTACAATACGGTTCAGTTCGTAGTGTTAATGCTGAAGCTTTACTTAAGATTGTTGAGTTTATAGATACTGAAGTTTGGGGTAAACATAAGTTTGAACACACCTTAAATTATCAGAATATAGACGACAAGATGAATTATAAAATACTAGAACATCAGAAGCGTGCATTTAGTGGATTTATAAACATTCGTAATAAATTAGGATATCGCGGTTATCTATTGGATGCAGCAGTTGGTAGCGGTAAGACATTTACTAGTTTAGCGCTAGCTGAGAGTTTAGACAGTGAAAAGATTATAGTTATCTGTCCGTTACCGACACTAGAGAAAGTTTGGGTATCTTCGGTTAAAGAAGAACTATACAAGCACGAACAAACATTCTGGACAAGTAGGTCTAAAGAAGATTATAATAATGAAAGAATATTGCTTATTCATTACGATGCAATAGAAAAATTACAAGATATATTAAGTAATATCAAAACTGCAGCTACTACAATCATTGTGGACGAATCTCATAACTTTAACGAACTAAAGTCTAGAAGAACTACAGCGTTGATAGATACAATAAATGAAGTGAACCCAGCTAATGTAGTTCTTATGTCTGGTACACCTATTAAAGCCAAGGTAAGTGAGATACTGCCACTAATGAGAATGATAGATAAGGGTTTTGATAGATACATTGAGAAAAGATTCTTGGGTATTTATAAAGCTCCAGGTGCTTTCTTTAAAGAGTTATTGCCAGTTAGGTATAGAGAATTTTCTGTTAAGATTGAGAAGACTGAAATGGATCTACCGGAACTACACACTGAGTATGTTAAAATAGAGTTAAAAAACAGTGATCAGTATTTATTAACGACTATTAGAGATAAGGTTAAGAAATACATATTAGCTAGAAAAACCGAAGTAGAAGCTAATATGGAGAAATATAAAACTGTTTATAAAACTGTGTATGAGAAATACAAAGAGTTACTTATAAACAATGGAACTATTAAGCAAAAAGAGTTTATGGTGTACGAGAGAGAGTTCGGTGAAGTTATTAAAGCGTATGAGCGTAAGCAGTTAATGATGTATCCTGATCTCTTGAAAAGAGTTAACTCATTCGAAGAACAGTTATTGAAATATATGGAAGGTTACGAAAAGACTGGATTTCGTGAAGCTAAAACCATACTTAAGTATCTAGCCCTTAAACTACAGGGCGAAGCATTAGCTAATGTAGTTATGCGTGAAAGAATAAATTGTCACGCAGATATGGCTAGAAGTTTTGATTATAAAGAGTTAGTTAATTCTACAGTTAAAAAGACTATAATCTTCAGTAACTATATAGATGTTTGTAACGCAGCAGTTGATGGTTTAGAAGATCAGGGTTATAAGAATGTATTGGAAGTTTATGGTGATACATCAAAATTATTAAGTCAGACAGTTACGGCGTTTAATAGTGAAAAGAAGTATAATCCATTAGTAACTACATACAAGTCACTTTCTACAGGTGTGCCGTTAATAGTAGCTAATGTTATTATAGCTATAGATTTACCATTCCGTTCTTATATATACGAACAAGCGGTAGCTAGAGCACATAGGTTAGGTCAAGACTTACCGGTCTTTACGTATATAATGGAATTAGATACAGGCGAAGATGCGAATATAAATTCTCGTAATATAGATATTATATCATTTTTTAAAGAGGAGGTTGAACGCATCACCGGTTACAAAGTTAATATTGATTTAGAGAGAAACTTTAATATGAATATTGCACAAGAAGCATTCGAGGATTTAACTATGTTTAACGATATGGTTATTAGGAAAGATAATAGCGTTAATAGATTTAAGGGTTGGTAATGGAAGGTCTTATAGAGTTTATTGGTGATATTGTGGTAGGGGTTATAGAGCTCATACCGGATATATTCCCTAGTAAAAAGGATAAAAAATGGAAGCGATAATAGATAAAGGGATACAAGATATAATTTATCAAGTATCAGCAATAGTTATATCGACAGTTACTACTATGTTAGGTATGTATATTAAGAATTTACTCAAAACTAACAGAACAGTGCAGGAGTATAATCTTTATAACGAGAGAGTGGAACGCGTATTAGATAATGCATTAGCTTATGCTGACTCTAAAGCTAAATCATTGGCACATAGAAAGATTAGTCATATCGAACTATGTAGCGAGTATATGGATCGTATGGCGCCTGATATTGTAGAAAAAGAGGGTGAGAAGTTACCAATGATGTTAGAAAGAAAACGTCAACAAAAGAGATCATAAGATGAACGCGTTAAGTTACGCGTTAAACACTTTACGCTTTAAGATACCTATAGAAGTTTTGAATATAGGTATCTTGGAAGATTATCAGAATATGAATACTGCTATATCGCTAGACGAAATGTTACTTAACAAAGTTATACGTAAACGTGTGTTAGTGGATGCCAATATAGTCGGTGGTAGACAAATTAACATACCCTTATCATCCTGTAAGGTAACAAGATATAGTGATAGTTATTATGTAGTTAATGTAGATAAAAAACACACTATGAATAGTGTCATCATCTCAGCGTTGTCACTAGTTACTGGTGGTGACACTAGGGGTTCTACATTAAAAATGCATACTGATAATAGTGACCAAGGTAAAATGTTTAACAATATGGATAAGATTAATGTACATCAAACAGCTAGGTTAGAGTTAGTCGGTGATAACACAGTAGTTGTGCACGGTAATTTAGTAGATATAGCATCTACATCTATGCGTGTTACT
>Ga0256827_10001933_pt1 | contig 13387 bp, 9 predicted proteins | sample CV84metaG_FD_185977 | JGI IMG/M metagenome (GOLD analysis project Ga0256827, IMG submission 185977) | Hydrothermal vent microbial communities from East Pacific Rise, Pacific Ocean - CV84 | ecosystem: Environmental > Aquatic > Marine > Hydrothermal vents | place: Pacific Ocean: East Pacific Rise... | reverse complement strand
GATATAAATGCTTGAAGGTTCTCTACATTTGAGTGTTCCATAAAAAGTTCAGTTAAAACTTGCACAGCTATAGGAGCAGTAAATACACCAGCAGCACATCCACAGTTTTCCTTTGCATGTTGAGGGTGTGGAGCTGAGTCTGAACCAAACATCACTTTAGGGTGACCCTCTAGGGCTACTTTTCGTAAAGCTTCTCTGTCCTCTGGTCTTTTTGCAATAGGTTTACAAAAGAGGTGAGGTTGAAGCATGCCACCTGCTACATCATCAAGGGTAATCATAAGATGATGAACCGTAATGGTCGCATAGAGGTTTTCAAACTTATCCAAAGCATCTACAGAAGCTTTGGTGGTAATATGCTCCATAATAATTTTTAGTTTAGGAAAGTTGGTCGCCAACATCTCATAAATAGAGACAAACTCTGCTTCTCTGTCCATTACAAAACCATTGGTCTCACCATGAACACAAAGAGGAATGTTGAGTTCTGCCATCGCATCAAGAGTAGGGCGAAGCTCATCTACATCGAACCCACTTAACCCACCTTCTGAGTTGGTCGTAATACCAGCTGGGTAAAGCTTTATTGCTGTTAGCTCATCTTTTACAGACTCTAAAAACTCTCTGGTATATGTAGGTTTAAAAAAGAGTGTCATGTATGGTGTAAAGGTATCGTCACCTATGGCAGATTTGATACGCTCTTTATAAGCCAACAGTGCCTCTTTCGTATCAACAGGAGGCACAAGGTTAGGCATAACAATGGCTCCAGCAAAGTCTCTAGAACTAAGAGGGGCAACGGTTTTTAGCATATCTTCATCACGTAGGTGTAAGTGCATATCGAGGGGAGAGTTTAGAGTTATAGACATGGAGTGTCTCCTGTGTTAAAATTGGCGTATTTTACCTATTATATGCTTCATAGTTTTTAAATTGATAAGATTTGTAGTTTTATGAGTTTTTTTATATGTATTAGAGATAGAGTGGAAACTAAACACAAATTATTTTGTGCTTAGTTCCATTAATTAGTATTTAATCTTTTTTCTATTGTGATTATGTAGCTTTGGGAACTTTCACCACCGTACTAATCTCATCAAAAATATGCTCTTCATCAGTTGACTCATCATAACCATCTGGGTCATTATGGTCATCAGCCATTTGAACTCCAACATGGATATACTCAAAATTTCTTATTTCTGTTGAGAATTCTGAGAGTGCTAACGTAATTTTTACAGAATTATTAGAAACTACTGTATTATGTGTTACTTGTACTTGATTGTCATATGATTGCCAATTATGATTTGAATCCCAATGATTTTTGGTTAAGTAGTCTTTTCCATTAGACATTAATCCAAATTCATAATCATTAGAAATTGAAATCCATAAAATATTACCAAAACCAGCTCGTGGAGTTGTTTGTAATGCCTCTAGAATATTACCTTTGGCTTTGACCGTGATAACTAAATTATCATTAACTATTTCTGTTTTTAATGAGGTTAATTCAAAACCATCATGTTGAACATTAGAGTCTTTACTATCATTAGTAGGATCTATTACCAGACCATTATTAGGAATAGAAGCTTCCAAAGAGTTTTTTAAATCATTCATCGTTTTAAAGAGTATAATTCTTTCATTACCTATAGAAAAAATTAATTTATCACTTTCCTCTTTAATAAACTTTATAGGTTCCTCTTCATTTTCAATTATAATTTCGTTGTTAGCAACTTGGTAAGTACTAGGACTGTCTCCTTCATTACTAAATAGTACAGACCATGTTATTTGATTGTTATTAAATGTTAAAGTAGAAATTTCATTAACATCATCTAAATAGAATGTTTTTCCTTCTAACATACTTTTTGTTAGTGTAGTTGAAGTTGTTGATATAAAATAATCTCTAGCTTTAGCTTCATCAAAGTAGAGACGTTGTGGTGTACTTGCTCCCATTGCTACAAGAATATAATCATCTTTTATTTCTGTAACAGTCAGTACTTCTGTAGAACCTATATCATTGCTATCGCTACAACTATCTGTTGTAGGAGTAAAGTTAATATTCATACCCTCAATAGCAATACTACCACTTCCAGTACAGCTTCCACCTACTAATTCTGTCCATGTTGATGTTGTAGCATCAGCATTAAATGCAAAGCTTTCAAGGGTATTCATTTCAGTATATATGGTTGAGTAAAATGTTTGTCCTTTAACTAAGTCAGTAAGTACATCTGTATAAGTTTCTTGTAAGTGTGCTACAGCATCAGCTTCTGATACTAATGTTACAGCACCTGTTTCTAATGATGCTAGAGTGGTTGTCATACTGGCATCAAATGTAGCATCAGTAGGAGGGATAGTTACGTCATCTAGCCCATCAAAATTTTGAGGTATAGTAATAATTCCATCTGCATCACCGGTATTTAACGATTGTAAAAGTTGAGCAACATTTACTTCGGCTTCTGCATTACTAGGATAGAGTGATTTAGGGGTAACAACACCATTAGATGCTGAAACTGTACCTAAATTATAACCACCAAGAGAGAATGTTACCGTATCACCTACATTACAAGTATATTCACCTTCTGCATTAGTAAGACCTTTAGTTCCAGATGAACATTTATAGTTTAATCCTGAAACGTAAGTATCACGAAATTTTCCTGTAACTGTGTCTGGAGAACTACTTCCTCCACCACAACCAATAAAAGTTAATAGAGTTACGACACTCATCAGTATTGTATTTCTTTTCATTATACATCCTTCTAATTGTAAGATAGCATAGTGTAACATACTGATGTTACAAAACTGTTGCAAAATTAAAAAAAATATTTAATATTTTAATTTTATATATTTTTATTTAGTAAAATATTTTTCATAAAATATAACGTAAATAAACCATATTAGTTTTTTTACGTTATAATCCTATCTTGTTTTTAAAATTAAAAAAGGTGAATGAAATGAAAAAACTATTTTTGCTGATATTAATATTGCAAGTTACTTTATTTGCAATACAATTTCAAGATAAATCATACATACAAATAACAGAAAATGAAAGTATAGATGGTCATGTTGAGCATTTAGAAAAAAAATATTATCATATAAAACTCTTAAATAAAGAGCATACAGTGACTGTAAAATTGACAGATTTAGATGCTGATATTGATATGTATTTAGGAATAGATAATAAACCAAGAATACGTTCTAACGACTGTTACTCAAGTAACAGTAAAACAAAAGATGAAGAGTGTATCATCTCAATACCTTCTACCAAAAATGAATCTACTTCTCTTATTATCATGGTCTATGGATTTAAAACAAGTGACTATAAACTTGAAGTAAGTACAAAAGATGGCTTAGAAGAAATTCCAGAAATTTCATATGATTCATTCTATGCACATGTAGATAAAGGAGAGAGTAAAAATTATAAATTTTTTGCTAAAAAAGGTGAAACATATATTACTCAAATTGCCCAGCTCAATGCAGATGCTGACCTTCGAGTTAAAGTTGGGAAAAAAGCAAATAAGCACAGTTTTGATTGTAAGTCAACCAATGGTGGAACAAAAATGGACAAATGTTCGGTTACGCTAAAAGAGGATAGTTGGGTGTATGTTAATGTTGATGGATATAGAAGTACTCAGTATTTGATTGGTACGGATTTAGATGAACAAAGTAATAATAAAAAATTGATAAATAAAACACTGAATCAGTGTTTAACTGTTAAAGAAAATTCTTCGGATGTATTTTGTATGAATGATGTAAATATGGCTTATATCATAGATAATAAGACATATTCCGTAGAGTATGTTAACCTTTATCGTGTAGATACTGCTTTGAAAACTATTGAGTTTGTACAAAAAATACAGGTAGAAAATACGCCTAATGATTCTGCTGAATTTATAAAATTAGAAAATACCAATTTAGTTGGTATCAAAACAATACATGGTTTTGAGTTGGCTCAAGATATTTATACTTTTTATAATAATAAAACATTTAAAAAGATAAGCACATTTAAATTTAATCATAAAAGAGAACATGATGATTCATATAACTTTTTACTGGATATGAAAACTATTAATAATGGTCAAAAACTAGAGATAATATATGAATACAGTGATTATTGGTATGCAGGTGATATAACTCAACATAAACGTACTTATACTATTGAAAAAAATCCTGATAAAATCACGCTTATAAGTGATGAATTGGAATAAAAAATTAGAAGAATTATTTTTAGAAAGTTATTTCGTGTTATACGCCCCATAATCCTTAATAACATAAAAATTACTTTTCTCTTTAGGAAAAAACCAATACTTTATTTTAGGTCGTTTTGTCGCCAAGCATAGCAGTCTTGGTGGAGTATATTTGATAACAGGATAGTCGATGCCTCCTGCAAAGAGTTGGTTACATCGTAAAATGCGTAAGCCACTTTGGGCGAAGGCTTTGTCGGCTCTGTTTAGCTCAAAGTGCCATTTGGCGTACTCTGAACAAGTAGGGTAGTATCGACAGCTTCCCGGTAGAAGTCGGGAGATGTATTGGTAGGCAGTTAATGGTGCTAAATAGAACTTTTTATTCACTTGACAATCTTTCCATTTTGAATAATATATGAGTCAGACATGTTCACAGCATGATAGATGGTGGTGCCATACTTCTTAGAGTAGTATTGTAGTAAAATCTTTTGTTCCGTTGGTTCTATGGAAGGAATTAACCAGCCATTGTTACTAAGGGCTATCATGTTTTTAGGTTTGCCTTCGTAGAGCTTTTCTGATGTGGCCTCAAAACAGATGGCATTTCTGTAGGTAACTCCTTCTATGTTGTAGTCAGTAAAATCAGTAGAGGCGACATAATCTGGAGCTCCATCAAAGAAGAGGTCATTTATCCATTTTCCCATAAAATCGGGTAGAGGGTTTTCTTCTCCAAAGGGAACGAGTTTTACTTTGTTGGCAATGGTGTAAGCTCCATTTTGGAAAATATAAGTTGAGTTACGAGGAATGCCATTGTCCCAGTATAATGCACCTATGACGATGGTTATTTTAGTAGAGTCACTTTGTAGTCTTTGCATAATTTGAGCTTGTTTATTTAAGAAAATCGGAAGTACAGACTCTGGAAAAACAATAATTTGTTTTTTCGTTTCAATCGCTTTGTTTATGGCTATTAAGACATTGTCAATATGACTGTTTCTTAGTTTTTCATCCCATTTATCTTTTACATTTGTATGGGTTCCATGAAGTTCAAGTAGAGAATTTATGGTTGAGTTTTTTTGAAAATGATTTGCATAAGGATAGGCAAGGAGAATAATAAAAAGGTAGAAGAGTTGCTCTTTATAAATAGTCATTGCCAGTCCTACAAGAACCAAGGCAAATTGCCATTTCTCTACACCTAAGTAACTGTTGGTAAACATAAGTTCAGGTTTAAACCAGTCAAAACCAAAGGGATGAACGTACGATAATAAAAGTAATATGATTACTTTCCCAAATAAATCAAACCATGTAGGGACAGCCCCCTGTGGCTGTCCATGTTCAACGGATAAGATACTCCCAATAAAATTAACAAATGTAATAGCAACATAAAAAATAATCATATAAATAAGACCCAAAATCAAAATAGGAATAGGAATAGCCCAAGCCATGTCATAGTTTTTAAAGCTAATTCCTATCCACCAAAACCATAAAACACCGATGAAAAATCCTGTCCAAATCCATGTTTTTTTGTCTGCTAAAAGTAGAAGATAGAGGGTAAGAAGTCCCAAAATAGTATTAATGAGGTTATTGACCAACCCAAACCAATCTAAGTAGATAGCCCCAGCACTCAAAAGGGCTATCAAAAAGCCTTCTGTTATCTTCTTAATGTTAAAATGTTCGCTAATTTTTATATATAAACTCAAAGGATTCCCCTATGGAACAAGTAGCACAATTTTTACCACTTATCTTTTTATTTGGTATTTTTTACTTTTTAATCATTCGTCCTCAACAAAAACAACAAAAAGAACATAATGCAATGTTGGAGTCACTTAGTAAAGGTGACAAAATACTTACATCTGGTGGTCTTTACGCTGAAATCGTTAAAGTTGAAGAAGATTTTATCAAAATCAAACTGAACGATACATCAATTGTTAAATTAGATAAAGCTTTTGTTAACAGAAAGGTAGAAGCGTAAGCGATGGGAAAGTTAAATTATAGAGTTGTTGTTTTTTTATTTGCATTTATTTTTGGGGTAGTTTTTTCTATTCCTTCATTAATGCAAAGTACAGACAGCAACACCACAGGTAAGAAAATTACCCTTGGACTAGACTTGCAAGGTGGACTCCATATGTTACTCTCTGTAAAAACAGAAGTTGCACTTGAGTCTAAATTGAAATCTATTGGTACAAGTGTTAAGTATAACTTAGAAGATGAAGATATTATTTTTGAAGATCTTAAAATTTCTGATGGAAAAGTTGTTTTTGAACTTTTAGATAAAGATGATGCTCCTAAAGTAGACAAACTTTTACAAGATAAGTTTAAAGAAGTAACAATTAAAAAAGATGCTTTAGTTTATGAAATGACATTAAGCCCTGAATTGGCTAAAAAGACAGAGCAACATGCTATTGACCAAGCTGTTGATACCATTCGAAATCGTCTAAACATGTTTGGACTTGCAGAACCAACAGTTGCAAAGCAAGGTAAAGATAAAATTTTAGTTGAAGTTCCAGGTATTAAAACGGCAGCTGATGAACAGCGTATAAGAGCATTAATAGCAAAAGCTGCACACTTGCAGATGATGGCTGTGGATGAAGACAGATTTAATCGTCTTTATAGCATGACAGATGCAGAAGCAAAGCAGTATGGAGATGTTATCTTGCCAGATGTAGCTGATAACCGCACAAAATACCTTCTTTATTCTATTCCTATTTTAGATGGTTCTATGCTTACTGATGCACAAGTTGGTTATGAAAAAAATGGTAACCGACCACTTATTAATTTCTCTCTAAATGGACAAGGAGCGAAAATATTTGGTGACTTTACTGAAAAAGCTGCCCCTACAAAAGCCAGAATGGCAGTTGTACTTGATGGGCAAGTTTATACAGCACCACATGTTCAAACCAGAATCGGTGGAGGTGGAGTTCAAATAACAGGTGACTTTACACCAGAAGAGGCACATGATATTGCTATTGCTTTACGTTCAGGTGCATTACTGGCTCCAGTTCAAGTAGAAGAGAAAAGAAGTGTTGGACCAAGTCTTGGTGCTGACTCTATTAAAGCTTCTTCTATTGCATTAATCATTGGTTTTGTAATGGTGGTTATTTTTATGATTATTTACTATGGTATGGCAGGTATTGTTGCCAATACAGCATTGATTGCTAACCTCTTTCTTATTTTGGCTATTATGTCACTTTTTGGGGCAACATTAACTTTACCAGGTATGGCAGGTATTGTACTTACCGTTGGTATGGCTGTTGATGCTAACGTTATTATTAATGAGCGTATACGTGAATTGTTACATGAAGGTGCGTCTATAACTAAAGCAATAGAGCAAGGTTATAACAACGCATTTACAGCCATTTGGGATGCAAACGTTACAACACTTATTGCAGCTGTTGTACTATATGCTTATGGAACAGGACCTATTAAAGGTTTTGCTTTAACTATTAGTATAGGTATTTTGGCATCTATGTTAACAGCGATATTGGGTACACATGGTATTTATCAATGGTTGACACCTAAGATAGACAAAAACAGACTTGGTTTTTGGTTTGGAATCAAACCTAAAAAGGGAGAAAAATAGTGGAAGTATTTAAATATAATCAACCTATCATAGGTTTTATGGCAAATGCCAAAAAAGTAGGAATATTCTCTGTTGTTATGGTGCTTACTTCTTTAGTTCTTCTCATGACTAAGGGGTTAAATTATGGTATTGACTTTGCTGGTGGTACGGTTATTCAAGTAAAGTATGAGGGAAATGCTCCTATTGAAGATGTAAGAAAGTTATTGCAGAAAGAGAAGGCTTATGAAGGTGCAAGTGTTACCTTCTTTGGTTCAGATGATGAAATAGCTATTCGTACAAAAAGTACTTCAAAAGATGTTGATGTCGATGTAAGTGATGAGATTCGGACTATTTTAGCTCCAACAGGTAAGTTCAAGATTCGTGGTGTAGATATGGTAGGACCTGCTGTAGGTGATGAGCTAAGAGAGCAAGGACTTTTAGCCATGTTATTTTCTATCATAGGTATTTTAATTTACATCTCATTTAGATTTGAATGGCGTTTTGCCTTAGCATCAGTAATGGCACTAATGCATGATGTCACTATTGCTTTGGGTTCTTTGGCTCTTTTCCAAATAGATGTTAACTTACCTATATTGGCTGCGATTTTGACGATTTTAGGATATTCATTGAACGATACAGTTATTGTTTTTGATAGAATTAGAGAAGGAATAAGAAATATTAAATCATCAAATTTAAATGAGATTATTGATGAGTCAGTTACGAGAACATTGTCTCGTACAACATTGACCTCTCTTACTACATTCTTTGTTGTGCTAACACTTTATCTATTTGGTGGAGAGATTCTTAAAGGTTTCTCATTTACACTCTTAGTAGGTGTTGTTGTGGGTACTTACTCTTCTATTTTTGTTGCATCTCCTATTTTGATGTGGTTGAACTTTTCGGTAAGTGAGTTTAGAGCAAAAGAAGCTGCTGCACTTAAGCGTGAAAAAGAGAAAGAGAAACAACGTGCCATGTATGAACAGGGTACAATGTAATCTAAACTTATTGTAATGAAGCAAAAGCTTCATTACGATTTTAAAATAAAATTTTAGAATTCTATTTTAAAATCGTTTTTCATTCAAAGGAGTATTGTTATGAATTGGGGTAAAGTTTTTTATATCTTTTTTACATTGATGTCTTTAACAACATCGGTTTCCTTTCTTTTTGAACATTCAGTTATAGCCCTTTTTGCAGCAGCAAGTATTAACATGATATCAAGCCTTTTAAAGCTTGGTGTGCGTAACTTACTTTCAGCAGAGCTTTTAGCAGGTTCATTGGTCGCAGATTTACACCTTTTACCAGCATTTTTAATGTTTCAGTTTGGTACAACAGGAACACATACACAGCTTATAATGGGGCTGGTAGTAGGAGCAATTATTGCGAACCTTTATACGATAATTATTTCTATTGTGGAGAGTGCGAAGACGAAAGAAGAGTTTTAGAAGTATTAATTATTGTTTGTATTATAGAGAATATGGACAACCACAGGGGAGACTGTCCCTTGGGTTAGTGTCCATATCTTCTTTTTCTAACAGCTTGTGCTAGGTGGTAGACAGCCATTCCATAAAGTTCACTATGGTTGTAAGTAGTTATAACTCTAAAATTGTGTGTTCCCATCCAGAGTTCATCATGAGCATATCTTGGTAGTTTAATAAGTGAAACAGCTCCATTAAAGTGCAGTCTTTGTCTTGGGGTAATATGATGTCTTTTTCTTAGAATATATTGAGAATACTTTGTTTTATATCCAGTTTTTAGTCTTTTAAATCGGTTTCCTCTATATTTTGCTCGAACAGCAATGGTTTTTAGAGAACGATTCCAGCCATTTCTTGCGAAGTAATTGGCAATGGAACCAATAGCATCATCAGCATTCCATAAATCTATTACTCCATCGTTGTTAAAGTCTATGGCAAAGTCAAGGTAAGAACTTGCTATAAATTGACCGTATCCCATGGCTCCAGCACTTGAGCCCATTAGTTCAGCAGGTTGTAAATTTGCTTTTTTAGTCATAATAAGAAATTTTTCTAATTGGTCAGTATAGAAACCTTCTCTTCTATCACCAGTCATAGCTTTTGTAGTTAAGACATCAATAACTTTTTTCTTTCCAAAATTTACACCATAAGCTGTCTCTATGCCGATAATTCCCATAATGTATTCGGGTAGTACACCATAGACTTCATAGGCACGATTTAGTGCATCTTTATGCTCTTCCCAAAATGCTAGACCTCTTTGAATATTATTTTCATACACAAACATGTTTTTATATCTGTCCCATTTACCTGTTCTTGCTGTACTGGTATTTCTTCCTCTTCTTCTTTCATAAATAGGTGTGGGCATCAATTTTGTGTTTTGAGCTTGAGAAAAGAGTTGGTTTAGATCTGATTCGTCAAATCCATGTTCGACAACCATACGTTGTATAAAATCATGAAGTTTATAGTTCCCTGCAAAATCACCTGAAATCCCATATGAAATATTTTGACTTAAAGCATCTGTATTTGTCCCAGTCGTAAGTAGAGGCTCCGAGATGATATTGCTTTCTACTTGTGTTGTAATATTTGATTCAATATTTTCTTTATTTATTTTTTGTGAACTACAAGCTGTGAGTAGTAGTATCGATAGTGAAAGGCTTATTGTTTTTAATGTCATAGTTTATTCCGTCCCTGAGTATGTTTGTTTATTATCTATTATAATGATTGTGTATGAAACAAGTATTAATATATATAAAAAAAAGATGATATTTTTCCTAATTGAATAGTTTAAGATAATGAGAGATTTTTTCTGTTTTATTTTATGTTTTATCTATTTGTTTTTAATTTATTGTGTTGTTTAGAGAAGCTTTTTGGCTCTAATCACACCATATGATTTAATTTGCTATAATTCGCACAATTTTAGCCAATGGAGCAAATAGTATGAGTTACAGTCCAAGTGATATAGAGAGTAAATGGCAAACAAAATGGAGTGAACAACAAGCGTTTGAACCTCTTGATGATAAAACCTTAGATAAAAAATATATTTTAAGTATGTTTCCTTTCCCAAGTGGGCGTTTACACATGGGTCACGTACGTAATTACAGCATCGGTGATGCGATGGCACGTTACTACCGAAAACAGGGTTATAACGTACTTCACCCAATCGGTTGGGATGCCTTTGGGATGCCTGCTGAAAATGCAGCGATTAAACATGGAAGACATCCTAAAGATTGGACTTACTCAAACATAGATTACATGAGAAAAGAGCTAAGTACTTTGGGGCTTTCATTCTCTGAAACTCGTGAGTTTGCAACTTGTGATGAGTTGTACACGAAGTGGGAACAAGAGTTCATTATAAAAATGTTTGAAGAGAAGTTACTTTACCGTGAGTCAACTACGGTGAACTGGTGTGAAGAGTGTCATACTGTCTTAGCCAATGAGCAGGTAGAAGAGGGGTGTTGTTGGCGTTGTGACAACGAAGTAGAACTTAAAGAGATGCCAGGGTATTACCTAGATATTAAAAAGTATGCTGATGAGTTGTTGGATGATTTGAAACTACTTGAAGGAAAATGGCCCTCTCAGGTCTTAGCAATGCAGAGCAACTGGATAGGTAAATCGCAAGGTTTAGAGTTTTCATTTAAACTTTCTGATGATTCAAAAGAAAAACTGGAGAATAAGTTTGAAGGTTTTGAGGTATTTACAACAAGACCAGATACCATTTATGGGGTAACCTATACAGCCTTGGCTCCTGAACATCCTATCGTCAAACAGTTAATTAAAAATGAGCTTTTAGAGGCTGATGTAATAGAAAAAATTACAGAAATCTCAAACATGACTGAAGTAGAGAGAGCCAAAGCAGGAAAAGAGGGTTTTGATTTAGGTATTACGGTTATTCATCCATTAACTGGTGAAGAGATTCCTGTATGGATGGCAAACTTTGTTCTTGCCTCTTATGGTGGTGGAGCTGTTATGTCAGTACCAACTCATGACGAGCGTGACTTTGAGTTTGCTTCACAGTATAGCCTACCATTGAAGTATGTTATAGAAGGTGGTGAAGAGGGTGCTGCTTACACAGGTGAGGGTAAACTTATAAATTCAGATGAGCTAAATGGTATTAAAAACACCGAAGCCAAAGCAGCCGTGATTAAACTTTTTGAAGAGAAGGGTTTAGGAAAAGGAACCACCAACTATAAGCTAAGAAACTGGGGAATTAGCCGTCAACGTTACTGGGGAGCTCCGATTCCTTTTGTGCATTGTGATGCGTGTGGATTGGTTCCTGAAAAGGTAGAAAACCTACCGATTGCTCTGCCTGAAGATGTAGAGATAACAGGTGAGGGGAACCCACTAGAGAACCACCCAACATGGTCAACGTGTGCTTGTCCAAAGTGTGGAGCCGAGGCAAAACGTGAAACCGATACACTTGACACCTTTGTACAGTCAAGCTGGTATCAGTTCCGTTACGCAACCGACCCTAAAAAGTGGAAAACATGTGGTATAGACAAAGAAGATGTCAACTACTGGCTAAGTGTCGACCAATACATCGGTGGAATCGAACATGCTATTCTTCACCTGCTTTATGCAAGATTCTTTACCAAAGCTTTAAGAGATGTTGGGTTTATAGACGACCTAAAAGAACCATTTGAAAACTTGTTAACCCAAGGTATGGTACTTATGGATGGTGCTAAAATGTCCAAGTCAAAAGGAAACACCGTTGACCCTGACGCGTTAATAGAAAAGTACGGAGCCGACACAGCAAGACTCTTTACCCTTTTCGCTGCACCACCACAAAAAGAGCTAGAGTGGAATGATTCAGCTGTTGAGGGTGCATTTAGGTTCATCAAAAAGCTTTATGATAGAAAATCAAAAGTAACGTCGTCTGAGTTACCAACCATCGACCAAAGTTCTCTAAACAAAGAGGAAAAACTGGCTCGTGCTAAAGTTTATGAAGCACTTAAAAAGTCAGTAGATGTTTACGAAAAAACCTTTGCATTCAACACACTCATAGCTGCTTGTATGGAAGCGTTAAATGCTTTAGACAAACAGAGCAACGAACAAGTTTGGTCAGAGGGTCTCTACATCATCACTCACTTACTAGAGCCTATCATTCCTCATGTTTGTGCAGAGCTAAGTGAAGAGCTTTTCGCTTCTAAAAACCTAAAAGGTAAAATAGAAATTTTAGAAGAGGTATTCGTTCAAGACAGTATTACACTTGGTGTGGCTGTAAACGGTAAAAGAAGAGCAGAGATAGAAGTAGATGCAGGAGCTGCTAAAGAAGACATCATAGCCATGGCAAAAGAGAGCATCGCCAAATGGTTAGAGGGTAAAAATGTTGTTAAAGAGATTTTAGTTCCGAATAAGATGGTGAACCTTGTAGTTAAATAACTACATCTGGTCACCCACACAAGCAGGAACCATCTTCCCATCTATTATGACAGCATCAGGGCAGGTATCACAATAGCTTAGAGTTCCATCTTCGTCTATTTGGGCAGGGGCTTGAAATAGAACTCTTAAAAGTTTTAGTTCACCCTTTTGCTTAGATATTTTCTCTAAAAAGGCTCGGTTTCCTTTTAAATCTCCTCCAAAAAATCCATTGAGTTTTAGTAGTGCGTAAGCTTTTTTCTCATCTTTCTCTTGAAAAAATGGGTATTTGCCTTTTATGGCATAGTGGGCGAAGAGGTATATTTTTTCTAAGTAACCCGACTTTATGGGGT
>Ga0256827_10001932_pt1 | contig 13388 bp, 11 predicted proteins | sample CV84metaG_FD_185977 | JGI IMG/M metagenome (GOLD analysis project Ga0256827, IMG submission 185977) | Hydrothermal vent microbial communities from East Pacific Rise, Pacific Ocean - CV84 | ecosystem: Environmental > Aquatic > Marine > Hydrothermal vents | place: Pacific Ocean: East Pacific Rise... | reverse complement strand
ATCTGCCAGAGCCTTCATGGTTTCTATTCTCTCCTGAATCAGTACACGCAGATCAAACGTCTCCTGCTCTCCAACACCAGCCTCATGGTTGAGCGAGTAGGCCAGTGTGTCGTACATGGTGCTGAGCCTCTGTGCACTGGCTTTGAGTCTATTTAATTTTTTGGGCTCGACATCCTTCAGACTCTGTACTGTCATCAGTATGGCAGATACAGGGGTATTGAGCTCATGGGTGGTGTCTTCGATAAAACGATCCAATGCTTCGATCTTCTCTCTGACAGGCTTGAGAAAAAGCTTGGAGAGGAAATACCCTACGATCGACATAAAAAGAAAAAGCCCTATGAGATAATAAATAATCCTCCATCTAAGTGCCTGTAGATTCTGTTTGAGTTCATCTTCTCTGAGTACAATGTATCCAACTTCCAAGCGGTCTGAAGGGTATCTGACCACACTATAGCAGTGTGTATCACTGGTATAGAACTCCTGATCAAAACGTAGGGATTCATTGATCTCACTATAGATAGGCCGTGCCGTTTTGTCAAAAAAACCTATCTTGAAGCGTAGTGGATGGATCTGACTGAGAAGCTCCTTGCTCGCATGTACATTTCCTTTCTCCTCTGCCATAATAAGCTTTGACTCTATCATTCTCGCCTGATAGAGCATCTCAAAACGCATAGATGCGCTCATCATACTGGCATTATTTTGGTAAAAAAGATACCCGATAATAGCTAGGAGTAGAAACACCGATGCCAGATAGAGTCCCAGAAACCGATAGAGCGATCTCTTTTCATAGGTTGTTAAGCCGATAGCCTGATCCTTTGATGTTCTCTATCGCTTCGGCACCCAATGCCTTGCGAAGGTTTTTGATATAGGTTCTGATTGTTGCATAAGTTGGGGTCTTTTCTCCTATCCAGACATTCTCTATCAGTTCATCCAGAGAGACTATCACTCCCTGTTTTCGTAACATATAGACCAATATCTGTACCTCCTTTTGCTTGAGCGCTATAGTCTGCTCTCCTTTCTGTAACATCTGGTTTTTCGGGTAAAAACGAAATCCTCCTACCGTAAATGCTTTTTCGTGAAGCTGTATTTGTAGCTGATGCTCTATGCGGATACAGAGCTCTGCCAGTTCAAAAGGCTTCTTCAGATAATCATTGGCACCCAGTGCAAAGCCCTTCTGCAGATTTTTAATGCTTGAAAGAGAAGTGATGAAGATCACAGGGATGCTATTCTTGATCTCACGCAAATAACCCAACAGTTCGAAGCCATCTATCTCCGGTACATTGACATCCAAAAGCAACATATCATACTGCCGGGTCATCGCCGCATCCAATGCCTTACCTCCGTCCAGGTAGGTATCGACAGCATACCCTTGTTCCCGCAGGTACTCCGCAATGATCTCCTGCAGTATCAGATCATCTTCCAAGAGCAAAAGCTTTACCATATTTCTTAATCCTTTCATAGGTTTTCGATGACAATTTTACACTTTTCATGTGTAGTCAATATGTAGTTTTGGCGTATAGTAGAACTTTCTACTTCAACATTTTTCCATAGAGACTCTTGATCGTACGAATTTCAAAAAAAATGCTGTCCGCTTTTTTCGAGATCAGCGTAGGGATAGTAACCTTGTGCTCGTACATAAAGGTGAAGAAGCGAAATGCATCTTCTGCATTGGAGATATGCATATTGATCTCATCCGTACTGCCGTCATAGGCCTTCAGCTTTTTGATATTTTTGGAGAAATGGGCAATTGCCTTCTGCATGCGCGCATCATAATCCGGCATTTTAGCTTCCCAAAGTTTAAGAAGATAGAGGTTGGATATATACAGAGGATCACGACACAGCCCACCTGTCATGCTAACAGCCTTGAAGCTTTTCTTTGCCAATACTTTGGATTTCCCCAGAAGCTTTACCAATATTTTAAAATTTTGGTAGAGCTTTTGTCCATTCTCCTTACTGGGAAGCTGTTTGAGAAGTATCTTGTTCTCCTCCCATAGTGCCGCAGATTTATTCAGATAACCGATATGTTCTGTATCTTTGATATGTAATCTAAAAAAACTGTCTAATGCTTTGAATCGTGCATTATATTTAGGGATGGCTTCCATCAGAGCCTGTTTTGGGTCTTGATAGCTGCTGTGTAGCCCCACCATAAGATAGGTCTTTAAAAGTTGTTGTGTCTGTGTCCGTTGCAGACAGTTGATATACAGTGCCTGCGACACAGTGATATCCTTTGGTAGCGTCTTAATCTCCAAAGCCATGATAGACAATGCAAATCCCAACATAAATACCCATATTATTTTTAAGTGCATAGACACTCCTCTACTATCAAATTGCCACTATAATATCAGCTACCTTCTTAAGAATATATAAATATGTTAAATGATTCTTTATTATAAAAATTAATTAATATACTTGTCATTTCTCATCCAATATATTGATCCAAAATGCTCTTCTCTCATTCTAATTATTTATTTATAATGAGATAAATATTGTAATAGAAGGAAAAATATGCTTGAAAATCTCCTTAGTAGCGGATTCTCTTTCAGAGAAGATGAATACGAGCTTAAAACAAAATATGTGCTCCTTAACGGTATGCTCTTTATTCTCTCTATCGCATTACTTGTTGTGGGAAGCTTTCGTATGATGACACACTACCATATACAAGGACTCATTGATTACGGTGTGATAGCGCTTGCTTTGCTTTTTATTTTGGCATTGAGAAAAAGCAAGAAAGGAAACTATAAACTATTGGCTTACATCATCGCATATACTGCATCCGGTATTGTTATTTTCTCCTATTATGCCAATAACGGCAACCTCAATATCAATGCTTGGTTTACGGCATTGGTTATCCCTATATTTTTTATGCTCGGGTACAGAGTAGCGATTGCTATGGCCATACTTTTTATGATAGGTATCACCCTATTCAGTCTCAATCTGGGTCGTACCGGTACACTGAATCTACTCTTTGGATATGTCCCTCTCTTTCTCAGTATCATCTTTTTAAATATTTATGAACTGCGTTTTCAACAGTTTGCAAAACTACTCACAGACACCAATAATAATCTAGAAAAAAAAGTAAAAGAAAAAACCCTCGAAAGAACACAAGTATTGGAAGAGCAGAAAAATGAACTGCATCATCAGGCACATCATGATTATCTTACCGGTCTTCCCAACCGTGTACAATTTCAAAAAAGAGTACAAGCGATCACTTCCAAATCAGATCACAATCATCATAGTGTTGCCATTCTCTTCATAGACCTTGATAACTTTAAAAATATTAATGACTCTTTTGGACATGATATAGGAGATAAAGTAATCGACATCACTGCAGGAAGAGTCCAAGGGTGTATCAGAGGAGATGACTTTTTGGCACGTTTTGGAGGAGATGAATTTGTAGTACTGATCGATCATTATGATGATAAGGATGATCTCGAAGCTATCGCTTCACATATCATTAGCTGTATTTCTGATCCCATAGAGATCGAGAAAAGAAACATGTTTGTTTCTTGTAGTATCGGTATCAGTATTTATCCCGATGATACTATATCCTTTCAAGATTTTATCAAATACGCAGATACCGCCATGTACAAAGCCAAAGAACGTGGGAGAAACAATTACCAATTCTATTCTACCGATATGACTGAGCTTGCTTTTGAAAAAATCTTGATGGAGACCAGCATGCGTTTTGCTTTGGAAAAAGAGGAATTTGTGGTACATTATCAACCACAAGTAGATGCCATCACTGATACGATCATAGGTGTTGAAGCACTCGTACGTTGGAATCATGAAACCATGGGGCTTGTATCTCCCAGTACATTTATCCCCCTTGCTGAAGAATCCGGACTGATCATTACATTGGATCAATGGGTCATGAAAACGGGTATGGCTCAGATCAAAGCATGGTATGACCAAGGATATGCCCCCGGAAGGCTTTCACTCAACCTTTCTACAAAGCAGTTGCAACAGAATAATTTCCTGAACACGATAAAAAGCATGCTGGAAGAAACAGGCTGTAAAGCAGAATGGATTGAACTTGAAGTCACAGAAAGTAATATTATGCAGAATATCCTTGAAGCGATCAAAACACTGAATCAGCTCAGAGATCTGGGTATCCATATCGCTATTGATGATTTTGGAACAGGATACTCGTCACTCTCTTATCTCAAGAGGCTACCTGTCAATAAACTCAAAATCGACCGATCTTTTATTATCGATATTCCGGAGAATAAAGAAGATGCTGCGATTACCAATGCAATTATCGCTATTGCTGATAGCCTAAATCTCACGGTGATTGCAGAGGGAGTAGAAACAAAACGGCAAAAAAATTATCTTTTGGAAAATGGCTGTAACTACATACAGGGGTACCTTTATTATAGACCCATGTCAGCAGAAAAGATGGAGAGGGTATTACAAAAAATCTAACCTAGTCTATGGCACAGTCCTGTTTTGAGAGAATCATCTTGATCGCTTTCGGTGTACTCAAAAATGATGATAGGTATGTCCTGTAGAACTGCACTTCTGTACCCTCACCCATCATATTGCTTTGGTAGTAAGGAATATTGATACTTTCGATCAACTTCTCTCCATCCTCCATCATAGTAGCAACACCCACTTCACTGATCGTTTTCTGATCCGCTATCAAATAAGCATAAAACCGTACAAAAAGCATGGAAGCAGCTTTTTCATTGAGTGAAAAAAAGGAGAGAATATAGCTGGAGCCCTCCTCTCCATGTAAAGCAAAGTCTTCTTCTTTGAGGTCTTTTTCCATGATTACACCATCCATGATATGCTCAAATACATCTAGCTTCAATTTCAATACAAAGAGTAATCCCATGATCTCCTCTCCGTACTCACAGACTAGAAAAGTACTTCCCGAAAGCAATGCCCACCTTTTAAAATCTTCCGGCTCCAGCCCTGTAAGATCTTTATTGAAATTTTTATCAAGGTAGGTATTGAGCCTGGTTACTTTATCTATCATAGCAAACTCTCTTAATTGATAGACAGTCAGATCGTCAATAGACATCATAGAAGAAGGGAAATCCAAGACCAACTTTTTGCTCTTACTCTCAATAATAATATTGCGCATCCCAGCTTCACAGATATTTTTTTCGATCTCTTCTTCTGAATAGGCTTGAAAGCAGGGGAATGCCTCCGCTGTAATCTCTTGAAAATACTTGATGATACTTACCTGTTTGGGCAGTCTTGGCTGAGTCACGCCTCTCTCCCATTTACTTAAAGTCGTCGTATCCAATCCCGAAAAACTTTCAAAATCAAAACTATACAGTGTATGAACCAACTCCTCTTGTGTCAATCCATGATCTGTCCTGCAAGCCTTAAGGTAAGTATTGAACTGCATGTCTTCTCCCCATATATAATATTTTAGTATAACAGAGTTAGGCTTTTATTACCCAATTCTCCATCCATTGTAAGGATATTAATATCATATTATAATTAAAAGTTATTAAGTTTAATCTACTATAATGGCAGTATGATAGAAAAGATCAAACAAGAGATACAAAAAGTTATCGTAGGGCAAGAGGTATTGATAGATGGTATGCTGATTGCGCTGCTCAGCGGCGGTCATATCCTAGTAGAAGGGGTACCCGGTATCGCCAAGACCACGGCTGTCAATACCCTGGCGAAAGTATTGGGTTTTGATTTTAAACGCATCCAGTTCACTCCGGATCTACTTCCCGCAGACATCACAGGCAGCGAGATACTGGATCTGCAGCACCATACCTTCAAGCTCAAGCACGGACCCATCTTTACCCATCTGCTGCTGGCTGATGAGATCAACCGTGCCGGTGCCAAGGTGCAGTCCGCACTGCTAGAGGCGATGGCAGAGCGACAAGTTACCATCGGTGAGCAGAGTCTCAAACTGGAGGATCCTTTCATGGTACTTGCCACTGCAAACCCTGTTGAGCAGGACGGTACCTATGAGCTTCCCGAAGCCTCCTTGGATCGCTTTATGCTCAAGGTCACCGTAGGGTACAATACGATAGAAGAGGAGTTCGAGATCGTACAGCGGGTAACCCAAGAGAAGTTTGGGGAGGTCAAAACAGTGATCAACAGAGCGGCTTTTGTACAGCTGAAAAAAGAGATACATGTCATACACGTCGAGGAGGCACTTTCCAGATATATGCTCAAACTGGTCTTTGCCACCAGAGAGCCTGAGGCCTATGGACTCGAAGAGCTCGCAGCCTATATAGACTTTGGGGTCAGCCCCAGAGGAAGTATTGATCTCTACAAAGCCAGCAAAGCCAGAGCCTTTCTTGATGGCAAAACATTTGTCACACCTTCGGATATAGCCAGAGTAGCTTTCCCTGTACTCCGGCACCGCATGAGGCTAAGCTATCATGCGGTCACACAGGGAATCTCAGCAGACGATATCATTCGCAAGATCTTGGAGAAGGTACCCGCACCCTAATGGCTTTTGCACATCATGATCCTTCACTCGCATCCATTATACTCCGTACCAGAAAGAGGCTTTTTCATAGACTGCATGGTGAACATGAAAGTATCTTTGGGGGAAGCGGCATGGACTTCAAAGAAGTGCGGGAGTACAGTGGCGGAGATGATATACGTCATCTCAACTGGAAGATTACCGCAAGAACAGGTACACCTATGGTCAACCGTTATAACGAAACCAAGCAGCTTCCCGTGGTGTTGGTCTATCTCAACAGCGGAGATCTCCATTTTGGTGAACACAGAAGCAAACGGCAACATGCAATCGAAGTGTTGAGCGCATTGGGCTATGTAACACTCAGCCATCATGATACACTCACTACGCTGCTCTATTCCAGCACTCAACAGCAGTGGCTTGCCCCCGGCAGACACAAAGGCATGGTGGATCTCCTCTTCTCAGCTGCTTGTGCACTTGATCCTCTGGGGCAGCAGATAGATTTTACTGATCTTAGCAGACAACTCATGCAAAAGATCAAACAAAAATCACTTATTTTTCTTATCGGTGACTTTTGGGAGTTTGACGAAAGCCATGACCTTGGCGAACTGGCATTCACCCATGAGCTTTACTGTGTCATCATTAGGGATCGTGCAGAGGAGGTACTCCCGCCAAGAGGTACCTATGAGATCACTGATCCACGCACAGAAAAAGCACATACACTGACCATAGACAAGCAGGGTGCTTCACGCTACAGGACATTGATACAGAATCACGAAACAATGCTCCAGACACATTTTTCCACCCACCAAATCCCTGTCACCAAGATCTATACCGATGAGGATGCGATCGAAAAACTGGCACACTTTGTGAGACAGTAGATGCACGATATAGCCCTTTCACAGCTCAAGGATATCATGCCCAGTATAGAGATCCCCATAGATTCATTCCCACTCATAGCAACACTGGCACTCCTGTTGGCTCTGATTGCTGCTTTGCTCTTGCGTCGTTATAGAAAAAACAGGACGAAACCCACACCTCAGACAGAGGCTTTGCATCTTTTGAGACAGTTGGATTTCCAAGGAGAGGTTGACAGAGAACTGCTCTATCAGTTTACCCTCTATACCTACACCTACCTCAATGATAGAGAAGACCTGGAGTTTGAAAGGATCCAGCAGGCACTCCTCCCCTATAAGTACCATCCGGATGCACCTCCGGTAGAGAGAGTACTGATTCAGAAAATACGCAGCTATATCAGGGGATGCTCATGATACTGCTTTACCCCTGGGTACTTCTGGGATTTCCACTTTTTCTGCTCTGTGAAACATACTGCAGTGCCCGGAGCCCAAAGATCTATTTCCCCAATTTTACCATGCTTTTGAAGGCGACAAATAGAGGGAAGGAGATCACCAGACTACTACGCTACGTGATCGTTGGACTTATATTTTTGGCACTCTCTACCCCTGTTGAAGAACATAGGCTAACCCAAGACCATGGTATCGGCTATGATATCTCTCTGCTGCTGGATGCCAGCAACAGCATGGAAGAGGACCAGCGCTTTGAGGCTGCCAAAGCAATCATTTCCCGCTTTGTCAAAAGCCGTCAGGGTGACCGCCTTGCATTGAGCGTCTTTGCGGACTATGCCTATCTCAGTGTACCACTCACCTCTCATAAAGACGCACTCAATACCGTACTGCGACACCTCCAAACAGGTGTAGCAGGAAACCGCCATACCGCACTCTATGAAGCACTCTATCTGGGCGCCAGAGTATTTGAAAAGCACAGTAGCAGACAGAAGATCGTGATCCTCCTGACCGATGGGCTCAATACCGTCAAAAGTATCTCTCTGCATATCGCACTGAATGAAGCCAAAAAGCAGCATCTCAAGGTCTATACCATCGGTATCGGGGATGACTACCGTAAAGGTATTCTTCAGCGCATTGCCAAAGAGACTGGTGGCAAATTTTATGAGGCAGGTGACCCACAGGCACTTCAGTCGATCTATCAGGAGATCAATCAGCTGGAGAAGAGCCAGTTCAGTACAGAAACCATCACTCTGCATACCCCATACTTTCGCTATCCACTCCTTTTGGCACTTCTACTAATGCTACCCTACCTTCTCCTACTCCATCGGCAAAGGTCTCTCGGCAGTAGAGAGTATGCCATGGTACTACTCACACTTGTGGCACTATATGGGCCCTACAGTGCAGGAGAGAGACTGCAGATACATCCTCCTTCCAAAAGTATGATGCTCGCACTGGATCTCTCCTACTCCATGGACTGCAAAGACAGCTACCCAAGCAGACTTCAGATCGCCTACAACAGAGCCTCGACACTGATCGATATGGCATCTGGCACCAGAATAGGAGTGGCAGGCTTTGCCACGCAGAGCTATCTCATCGCTCCCCCTACACAGGATCATGCAAATCTCAAGCAACTTCTCAAACAGATGGATATTAGCCATCTCCATAGAGAGGGCAGCCATATCCTTTCAGCCATCCAGGCTGCCGATATACTGCTCCCCAAACAAGAGAAAAGGGTACTTGTTCTTTTTACTGATGGGGGAGAGCGTCAGGATTTTGATCCAGAGATTATATATGCCAAGGCACATCATATCCAAGTCAGCATCTATACCATAGGTACACGCAAAGGCGGTGTCATCAAAGAGAAGAAGCAACTTCGCAAAGACCATGCAGGAAATATCATCATCACCAGGGTCAATCCTGCTATCAAAACACTGGCTATGGAGACAGGCGGAAGCTATGTAAGGCATAGCACCTCTGAACATACACTGCGCAACCTCCTTGATACCCTGCAAACCGAGCAGAGCAAGGTAGAAAATAAAAATGATATATACTATCAAACGAGAGAACTTTTTTATCTGCCCCTCTTTTTGGCACTGCTTCTACTCCTACGCATCCACTTTGGTCTCAGGAAAAAGCGATGAAAGAGTGGAGAATGAAAATAGGTATAGGGGTCATACTGTCACTGGGTAGTATGTCATGGGGTGGATCGATAGAGACATGGCACCTTTTTCTGGCACAGTACTACACACAGCAACAGCAATACTCCAAAGCCCGCTACCAATATGAGAAGATAGAGGATCAGTCAGATACCGTTCATTACAATCTCGGCAATCTCTTCTACCGTGAAAAACACTATACAGAAGCTATATCACAGTATATGCAGATCCAGACACCTGCACTCATGCATCAGAGGTACCACAATATCGGAAACTGCCTCATGGCACTGGGTGAGATAGCCTCTGCTGCCAGGTTTTACCGCAATGCATTGAAGTTTGCTAAACATCCAGCTACCCTCTCCAATCTCAAACTCGCCAAAACACGCCTCAAACAAGAAGCAAAAGAGGCAGAAGAGAGGGCACGCAAAGAGTCCAATGAAACACGCCAATTTCGTGACGGTAGCAATCTCATCAATCGCTACAAGGAAGACAATGGTACCGCTAACCTCAAAGATGCCAAGACCCCCAAGATTATCATCAAAAAGATCAACTCCGTCAGCACTGTGCAGATAAGTGAGGGAGGGAAGATAGAAAGCCCTACACCTCAGGAAAACAACCGTAGTACACAAAAAATAAAACAGTCTGAGACTGACAGATATGAAGCACAGCAATGGGAGTATTTTTTTGAAAAAAGATCCCTCAAGACCCTGCTTATACCACTAGAAACAAAAGGCCTATCCCATGATCAAAATCCTTATTAGCCTGCTTTTCAGTACATTAATTGGCGCTGCACAAAGCCACTTTACCCTGAACTTGTACAAACAAAAAGTCTATGTCGGCGAACCTATCACGGTAACACTTGCACTGGAAAGTAATAGTACTGAGCCACTCAGTAAAATCCGTCTCATTCCCTTCAAACCAAAAGGATACGAAGTACTGCCTTTTCCAAGCGAGAGCACAAAACAAAGCGTGAGGCACTACCTCCTCATCCCTCACCTTCCAGGCACCCATTCACTCCCTCCCCAAAGTATAGAGATCGCACACAAAGATCCACACACCTACCGAAATATCTGGCAAACACTCCAAACTCTACCCGTCAAGATAACTGTGCTGCCTCTACCCGCAGGTATCAACACCGTGGGAAACTATACCCTCAAGAGTACCATTGATCATCAGCATATCCAGACCAATAAACCTCTAAACCTCACTCTCACCATTGAGGGCACAGGCTCTTTAGAGACAGTTAAAGCATTACAACTTGATCTCAAAGGTGCCTTGGTATTTGGCAGTAAACCACACATCACTGGCGAAATACGCAAAGGTATTTACCGAAGTACTTTGACACAGACCTTTGCCATCATAGCAGAGGAGGATTTCACCCTCCCCCCGCTGACATGGAGATATCTCAATACTGATACTGGTCTTATAGAAACACTCGCTTCTCCTGCTTATCAGATAGAGGTTACGAAGGCAGCGCAAGAAAAACATACACTGCTATATACCGGATTTATTTTACTTGGTTTGTGTGGTGGTATTCTACTAACACTGCTTACACTGAGATACCGTACCAGAGCAAAACGCCCAGTCTCTGATCTTACGAAACAGGTACGTAAAACCACCTCTGATACAAAGCTCTACCATCTGCTTCTACCTCATGCAGACAATGGTGCCATCGCGGAGATCCTGAGGAAACTCGAAGAAAACATACAACAAAAAGCAGCACACACCATAGATCGATCACAGATAGCCAAGCTGCTTGAGTGATCTAAAATATTCTCTTTAGGCATAGCTAGTACACTAGTATAGCTGGGGTCGGGTACCAAATATCAAGTTATATCTCCTGTAGCAGTGTCAAAAACTCTGCTCCATATCGCTCAAATTTGACCTCTCCTATTCCATGCACTTCTAGCATCTCCTCTTTGTTCTCCGGCAGCTTGACACTCATATCTTTGAGTGTCTTATCAGAGAAGATGATATAAGGAGGGACCCCTTGTTTTTGTGCCATCTCCATCCGAAACAGGCGGAGTTTTTCAAAGGTCTCGGTATTGTAGTCAGCTGAAAAATCCTCTTTTTTCTTGACAGTTTTTCGGATACTGAGTCGCTCCTCTTTAAGGTCGACTTTCTGGATGCCCTTCAGCACCGCACTCCCCAAAGAACTCAAATGGTAGACCTTGAATTCACCGATCGTTACTGCACCCAGCTCCAAAAGCCTGTCTCCGATAGTCAACCACTGAGCTTTGGAATACTCCTCTCCAATCCCATAGACGGAGAGTGTATCGTGCCCATTCTCCAGTATACGCTGTTCCTTGCTACCACGCAAAACATCAATCACATAGTGTAGTCCGAAACGCTGCTGAGTGCGATAGAGCGCAGAAAGCAGTTTACGCGCCGCATCGGTGATATCGATTTTACTGCTCTCTGGTGCTGTGCAGTTATCACAGCGTGTACCACACACTTCAATACTGTCATCAAAATAGCTGGCGATACCCTGATGCCGACATGTCTCACTGTTGGCAAAGCGTACCATCTTCTCCAGTTTATCATAGGCATGCTCTTTGTAAGGACCTTCCGGAAGGTCATGGATAAATGACTTCTGTTGTACGATATCTGCTGCGGAGAAAAGCAGCAGCGTCTCAGCCTCCAGCCCGTCACGCCCTGCCCTGCCTATCTCCTGATAGAAGTTCTCCAACGTCTTGGGCAGGGTCATATGTACGACAAAGCGAATATTACTCTTGTCAATCCCCATCCCAAAAGCGATCGTTGCCACCACCACCTGTACTTTGTCTGCTACAAAGTCTGCAAATGTACTGTTTTTCTCCTCTGTAGGCAGCCCTGCATGATAGGCTCTGGCCTCTACCCCTCTGCTCTGCAGATACCCGGCGATAGCCTCGGTGGATTTACGTGAAAGTGTATAGATGATACCCGATTCCCCTTTGTGCGCTCCCAGGAAGGACATCAGCTGTGCTCTGCCGTCTTTGATACGATGCTGGACAGAGATCATGAGGTTTTCCCGAAAGAGGCTGCCGCGTACACGCTTGGGTGTATCCAGTTGCAGCTGTGAAACGATATCCTGTTCTACTGCATGGGTAGCTGTGGCAGTAAAGGCAGCGATCGGTGTGGTGGCAAACTGTGCTTTGAGCAGAGAGAGCTTACGATAATCCTCTCTGAACTCATGCCCCCACTCACTCACACAGTGTGCCTCATCCACGACGAAGAAGTTGAGTTGCAGGTCATGTAGTAGATTGAGGAAATAGCTATTTTTCAGCCGTTCCGGTGCCACATAGAGTAGCTTGATCTCTCCCGCACGCAGCTGCTGTTCTATCTCTTGGCTCTCCTCAAAATTCTGCATGGAGCTAAGCATCGCCGCAGAGATACCATTGGCTCTGAGTGCCACGACTTGGTCATGCATCAGTGCCAGCAATGGCGATACCACCACCGTCACTCCCTCCATCAGTAGCGTAGGCAGCTGATAGCAAAGCGACTTGCCACCCCCGGTAGGCAGGATCATCAGTACATCCTGCTTCTCCAATATTGCATCTACCACCCCTTCTTGCAAAGGGCGGAAAGCACTGTGTCCAAAATAGTTCTGTAGTGTCTCAATTTTTTTCATAACGAGAGTATAACCAAAAGCATGAAGAAAAGAGAAAAATATGTCATATTGTCATACTTTTTCTTATACATTCTGACCTCAAAGCTCACTATGCTACAATTACACCCATATAACTCTAAGGTATGGATATGGAAAAAATAAAAGCAATGCTCACCCTTCAACAGCAGCTTAATGATGCCACTAACGGTACAGGTTGGGAGAACGGGCTCACCAAGAACGGTAAGCAGATCGACTGGAGACGCTGTATCTATCTGGAAGCAGCAGAACTGATAGAGTCCTATCCCTGGAAACACTGGAAAAATATCGATGCATCGCCCGACTATGAAAACATCAAGATCGAGGCAGTAGATATCTGGCACTTTGTCATGAGTGAAGCTTTGCGCATCTACAAAACAGAGGCACTGGGCTCCATAGCA
>Ga0256827_10001931_pt1 | contig 13393 bp, 20 predicted proteins | sample CV84metaG_FD_185977 | JGI IMG/M metagenome (GOLD analysis project Ga0256827, IMG submission 185977) | Hydrothermal vent microbial communities from East Pacific Rise, Pacific Ocean - CV84 | ecosystem: Environmental > Aquatic > Marine > Hydrothermal vents | place: Pacific Ocean: East Pacific Rise... | reverse complement strand
ATATTTCAGAGGTTAGCAGTGAACTACTAGAAGAGAATAAGACTCTTAAGAAGTGGTATAACTACCCTTTACGCTATATGATAGACAGAGTAGAAACCTCTAACATGTCTCTTCAAGCTATGTTAGGCTCACAACAAGCCCAAATTATGCACAAAAATAGAACTAATGACCATTGATAAGACTCCAAGATATAACCGAACTGTAAAGAAAATTATCAAGAGTCATAAACTCACTAAAGAGGTTATTGAAGATACTGAAAATCTTTTTATAGAAAATCCTCATAATCCCTCTCTTCACTTTAAACCAATTACATGTAAAAAAGATAAAAATAGACACTCAATAAGAGTATCAAATACACAATATAGAATACTTATCACTCTACTTGATGAGGTTGCTTATTTAGTGGCTCTACTCAATCATAAAGATTATGATAAAAATAATAAAGATTGTTAAATTTCTTTCTCTTTTAATTGTGCCAAATCGACAAAGTAAAATAATTGTATCTCACAGTTACTATCTAAACTCTTAAGAGGTTTAACCTTTTCTCTCTTACTCTTCTCTGTGTCCTAAGTAGTGAACTTAATCTTTAGTCCATCTTCTTTTTAATTTAACTCTTCTTTCTCTTTTAGACCTCATCAAGATAATATTTATATGCCAATATCTTTAAGAGTAATACACCTTTAAAAAGGGACACTTAGGAACAACACAAAAAGCATATAGAGTAACTATTATATTTTACATAGAGCAAATCCCCACCCCACAGCAGTTAGGAAACTCTTTTATCTTTTCAACAGCTCTATAAAATCAATAAACATCATCCCTTAAAAGTATCGCATGAGCTACCCATTAAAAATATCGGAACTTTTTAAACTCCTATTTTATGGGATTTTGTGGCTAAAAATGGAAAGTTTGGAGAGTATAGAGGGAGAGGTTAAGAGGATTATTCTACTACTTTTCCTTTACTTAGTAAAACTTGAAAAGCTTTTCTTAATTCCAATAGTTCTTGATACTCTTTATCGTCTATTCTTTCATTTTTTAATACTTGATTTTCAACGTATAAATTTAAAAAAGGCTTGACCCAATTAGGAACACTTCTATTATCTTTAGACCAAGTATTACAAGTGTTATAGCTGATATTTGCCAATTCAGAGAATTTTTTAATAGTCAATTTGTTTTTTTTTAAAATATTTTTAAACTCTTTATACTCCATTAAAATACCTTTATCTTTTATATAAATTATAACTAAAAGCCTATTCAACCACCATAAAACAATCTTTTGAACAGTTTTTAATTAGTTCATGAAAATATTATAATAATAGTTCTATGTCTTTTGTGTATAGTAATTAGTTGTTCATTGAACTTTAAATAAGCTGTTCATAAGACTTTTTAATGCTATAATTACAAAACCAAAACAAATGAAAAGAGAACAGATGAGCAGTAACACGACAAAACAAGCACCGAAAAGATGGCTAACAATAGATGAGGTAGCAGAGGAGTATGGATTTAGTAGTACCAAACAGAAGAGAATGAGATATTTAAAACTTATTCCATTTTCAAGAGTGGGAAATAATGTGAGATATGACCGTTTACTATTAGATAAGTGGTTAGAAGAGAATAGAAAAGCGTAAATATTAACCCATAAATAAGCAGAAAGGAGGATAGAAAATGACCAAATCATTAATAGATAGTTACCCATACAATGTTATTAACTATCCCTCTAATGCTTATAGTATGGAGCTTTTAGAGGATTCTATCTCTTTTAATCAAATGGGTATAGATACCATTGTGCAGGTAGCTAACTATCAGACAGTTGTTAAGTTAGTGGAGCGTATGGGCTTGGAGCTTGAATCTATTAATCATGGTCATAAACTCTATAAGAAGTTATTAGAGGAGAGAGCAAAAGACAGTAAAAAGAGGCTACTAGATGAAGATTACCCACTTATGGTAGAGGTTATTAGATTACCAAAGGTAGACCCTAATGATAAATCTCTCTATATAAGCATTGTTAGAAATATTCCCTCACTCTTTGATGTAGCAACCCACCATAAAAAGGCTAAAGATAGCTTTTGTATGGTCACTTTTGCTGGATTGCACCAACCTACTAAAAAGATAGATAGTGAAGCGATGAAGATAATAAGCAGATTTCTAAAAAGAAAGACATTTAAGCTACAACGCGTTGATATTGCCATAGATACTAAAGATAGCAAACCCATTAATTATGGGCGTAGAGCAGAGTTTAAGAGCGATTTATCTCCATTCTCTAAACATGGGGTTAAGCTAGATAGAAATAGCTTCTATATCAATAAAATAGACCATGAAACCATTAGTAGATTGAATTATTATGATAAGTTTCAGAAACAACAATACTATCAAGGAAAGGAGAAGATAGGCAGAGAGTTAAAAGATTGGAAACGGCTTGAATTTACATTAACTTTTGATGTAACAAAGAGCCATAACAAGGGCTTTATAGATTATATGGAGAGTGCTAACCTCATCAACCATTTAGAGACTATTGATGAGGTTGCAAGATTGGCAGAGGTAAAAAATTATGATAATGATTATCTTATCTATCAACTAAATAGCATCAAAGATAATAGATTTATGAATAATAGCAAAAGCAAAGAGCAGTTTAATAGTTTAGAGTCACTAAATAGGTTTAAAAATAGTGATTGTAGAGGGTTTAGACTTGATTTATTAGAAAATAAGAGACTATCCGAGCAGTATTCTAACAAATATGGTTTTGAGATAGTTTTTGAATAGATGAAATAGGAGAGAGAAAACAATGAATAATGAAGAGTTTTATAGAGACCATGTAACTTATAGTAGTTATAACTATCCTAATGAAGATGAAGTTATAAAAAAAGGAATAGATTTTGATTTACTTTTAGAGTGGATTGATGATGAACGAGAGGAGTTAGAAAAAGAGTTTGAGGAAGATAATCACTCTTTTAATGATTTTGGTTCTTTTTGTTTGAATAAATGGATTATTGAAGCTTAAAAAGAGATGCAGATAAAAAGAACAAAAAAGGGCTTTACCCTTAGAGATAGTGGGCTTATACTTCAATTTACAACTTATGAATATAGTTCCATTGATGATGTCTATTTATATAAAAATGGTGTTTTAGTAGCGATTTATAAGAATAGAGTGAAGTTTGAAGAGCAGATAATAGTAAGTGCTAAGGGAATGACCACCACGTCATAATCCCCTCAACTTATCCCAAATAGAAATAAAGGACAAAAGATGATAGCAAAAAAAAGTGAAATAATGGCTAAACAGTCATTAAATGCAATGTATAAAGATAGTGTTGGAGCAAGTAAACAAGAGGAGATTATAAGGGTTTTTGGCTCTTTATGGTTACCATTAGCTATTATTAGTGTGGCAATAAGTACATTTTCGATTTATATGGATTTATCTATACCTTTAGGTTTTGGACTCTCTTTAATTATTGGTCTTTTTTTTGCTTTTGTGTTGGTGGTATTTACTCATTATGCTTTAGATTCTCTATTTACAACATTTACGGGCTTATCTAAAGCTATGATGGCTGTTATTTTTGTGGGATTGGCTGTTATATCTATAATAGCCCATTTTAAGAGCTTAAATAACTTTGAAAAAATTATGGTTCAAGATAAAAGAGTTTCTATTTTAAAAATGAATATGGCTACAAGTGAGACAGCTAATGAGCAGATAAAAAAGGTTTTAGCCACTAATCAAGCGTTGACCAGAGTTTTTAATAATGGAACAATCCATGATGATAAAACAGCCATGAACTCCATGAGTAGCAATAATCAGTTAATCGCCCTACTTAAGACTACAAGCCAAAACCAAACACTACAAAAAGAGATTATTCACGAAGAGAAGAAATTAGCAAAAACTTTAAAAGATACTCTTTTTTTACTCTTCATTGTGCTTGAAGTTATGAGTTATTTTTCGTTAGTTTCTAAAATTTTATTAGCATTAAATACAAGTGAAGAGGTTAAAAATTTAACGACCCATTTAAGTAAATTAGAAGAGATAGAGGCAAATGTTTATGATGTTGTTGTTACCAAAAAAACAGAAGAGGTAACCAATAATGTAAACAGAGTATTAGAGAAAGTTTCTAACCACCCTACCCCTATCTATGCAACAGCACAAAACTATCAAAACAGCTCACAAAATCAACAAAATAAGGCTCAAATAGCTTTTAATACAAATAGCTCTTCAAACCTTTATAATTCGGTAGCTACAAGCGATTATAAGCCTTTTTTAGGATATAGCCAAAACTTAAGAGAGTCAAAGCCCAAGATTGATAATAACGCGTGTGTCCCGTGTAGTAAAGAAATAGAAGAAAACTTAAAAAATAAAACTAATAGTGAGAAGCCTAAAAATAAGATATTAGATTTAATGAAATACAACTATCAAGACAGCCAAATAATATTAGCATTATTTGATAATGGAGCGATTCAAAAGGGCGATAGATTGGTTAAAAAATCATTGGTTCTTGCAGAGTTAGAAGAACAGGGAGTAAAAGAAGATGATTATGTTACACTGCTTAGAAAGTTAAGAAAGCAAAAGTTAGTTAGGTTTGATGTAGGTTATTTTTCTGAATGTGATTTAGAAAATATTGTTAAGAATCATTAAGAGAGTAGGGGAGAGGTAAACAATTAAAAAATTAATAAAAGGATTTTAACACAATGGATTTACAAAAACAAATGATAAAAGCTATGAACGCTAAAGACTACTATCACTATAATACCTTTTGTAAAGATGTAGGTATCTGTAGATTTAACTTTAGTAAATGGATAAATAGAAAGCAGTCTCTTAGTGCTGATACACTTTTTAAGATGTTAAACCGACTCGAGATATTGTGTACTAAACACAACCCACCTCTAGGGAAAAATGTAAATGTTGAAGATATTATTTATCTATATGAGAACCAAGATAAGTTACAAGAGTTGTTCACTGCTTTAGATATTTTAAAAACTAAATAAAAAACACTTACATAATAATAAGCTCAAAGCCCTCTTTATCTCTTTGGGCTTTTCTTCTAAAAAACAAATCACACCTCTTTTATTTGAAATATGTATAGCTTAGAAACAGTATTGAAAATATGCAAAATTTGTAAAAAAAATAGCTGTTTGTGCCTATCGTGTGCCTAGAGAGGAAAAAAGAAAACTTAAAGTATTTGGGGAAGCCCATAAAATAGGTATTTAGAAAGGTTTTTTGTTTTGAAATGGCTGAGAGGAAGGGATTCGAACCCTCGGTAGAGTAAACTACACAGACGTTCCAGGTCTGCACCTTCGACCACTCGGACACCTCTCATTTGTGGTTAGGACGAAATTATAGCGAATACTCTTTAAAATAGAATAAATTTAATATTTTATAAGGTAGCTTTTGCTATTATTCTCTTGCCTTCTTTAGACCTGTGCAACAGGACTGATAGACAACGGGTCAGGATGGGAACATAGCAGCCCACCTATCTCTTTTGTGTGCCGCAGGGATCTGGGGAGGGTACTTCTATTTTATTTGTTAGAATAAAACTCTAAAAAATTATCTTTTTTTTATAAATATCAATACTTTTTTTATTTTTATATGTTAAAATATATTAGGGCAGTTTTTTGCTTTAAATTTATCTTTAGGAAGAATGAAATGTTTAGAATTATTACAATATTAGGACTGCTTTTGGTCACTCCAAATACATTAAGTGCTACAAACATAGAGTTAGATATGGCATCATTGGTTGATGATTTAATGAGTGGTGATAACTTAATAAAAAAAAGAATTAACCGTTCTGGAAAGCAAAGAATGTTAACTCAAAGAATGACCAAATTGGCACTACTTATTTCATTAAATATTAATAAAGAAGCTAAACAGAAAAGTTTAATGAAATTTGCAAATATGTATAATGATACGCTAAATGAATTTAAAAAAGGAAATGGAGACTTTGATTTTAGTATTGAAGATAATAAAAAGATTGAGAAGCAGATAGCTGTTGTTGAAAAGGTTTGGAAAGACTTTTTAGATAACATTAAAATAGTCTCTTCGGGAAAAGATAAAGATGATAAAGCATTAAATTATATTATAGATAACAATGAAAAGTTATTAAAAGAGTCAAATCTATTAGTATCACTTTATGAAAAATCAAATACATCTCAAAACTATATGGAAAAAGCTATGGTTAAGATAGTTAATGTTGCAGGTAGACAGAGAATGTTGACTCAGAAGATGACAAAAGAGAAGTTACTTTGTATCAAAGGTAAAAAAGAGAATAGTAAAGAGCTAACAAAAACAATGAAACTCTTTGATGACTCTTTGAACTCATTAATAAATGGTAACCCTGAAGAGAAAATCTCTAAACCGTCAAATCCAAAGATAAAAAATCAGTTGATGGTAGTTAAAAAACTTTGGAGTGAGTTGAAACCTCTTTATGACAATAGAAAACCTACTCCTAAAGAGTTGGCAATTATTATTCAAAAGAATCCGATTCTTCTAAAAGAGATGAATAAAGTTGTAACCTTAGTTGAGACAGAAACAGAATATTAACCGATTTTTTTACCAAAATTTAGCGTAAAGCCCCTAGTTTCAACTATGGGGATATAAGTGTACACTTTAAAAATAATTGTATCATTTAAATATTTGTTGTATAACACATTATGAAAATAAATAGAGCTTATAAATCTAATAATAATATAGTCTATTCTTGTACATATCATATTATTTGGTGTCCTAAATATAGAAGGAAAGTCTTGGTTAATGATGTAGAGAAACGCTTAAAAGAGATTATTAGTAAAGTTGCACTTGAGTTAAATGTTGAAATCATAGAGATGGAAACAGATAAAGACCAAATTCATATTTTAGCAGAGATAGACCCACAATTTGGAGTTATGAACTTTGTTAAAAAAGCAAAAGGGAGTATTAAGAGATGAATTTCATCATCTAAAAACCAAATTACCAACTCTATGGACAAATTCAGTTTTTATAGCCACCGTAGGTAATGCTCCATTAGAGATAATAAAAGAGTATGTAGAAAATCAACAAACAAGTGAGCGACCAAAAGAAAAAAACAAATGGAGGGAGTTTTTAAAAGATGTCAATAAGAACTTATAAATATAAACTCTACAAAACGAAAAAAGATAAACATATTCACAATATAATTAATATTAGTGGTATTATCTATAATCACTGTATAGCACTTCATAAAAGATATTATAAAGTCTATGGAAAACATCTTAATAAATTTCAACTTCAAAAACATCTAACAAAACTAAAAAAAAGAGATAAATATATTTTTTGGAAAAAAGTACCATCACAAGCAGTACAAGATATAACAGTTAGAATTGATAATGCTTATAAAAAGTTTTTTGATTATGCAAAAGGCAAGAGAAAATTAAGAGTAAGTCCACCTAGCTTTAAAGCAGTAAGAAAATATAAATCATACACGTTAAAGGGTAAGGTTGGTTATAAAATAGAGGGTAATATTATCTCTCTTAATGGTTATAAATATAAATTCTGGCTATCAAGACCATTAGAAGGAACTATAAAAACAATAATCGTTAAGAGAGATAATATAGGAGATTTTTATATCTGTATCACACAAGAGATAAAAAATACTAAAATCAATATCGCAACAGGTAAAAGCGTGGGTATTGATTTTGGAATGAAAACTTTTTTAACTTTGAGCGATAAAATAGAAATAGAAGCACCACTATATTATTTTAAAAATCTAACTAAACAAAAAAGATTAAGTAGAAATCTATCAAAAAAGAAAAAAGGTTCTAATGGTAGAAAAAAAGCTAAACTACAATTAGCAAAACTTCATATTAAAACAGCTAATCAAAGAAGAGATTATTTCCATAAACTCTCAAATCAGTTAGCAAATAACTATGATAATATCTTCATAGAAGAGTTAAATATAAAAGCTATGCAGATGATGTGGGGTAGAAAAATATCTGATTTAGCCTTTAGCGAATTTATAAATATTTTAGAGTATAAAGCAAATGTAACTAAAATTGATAGATTCTACCCAAGTAGTAAAACTTGTTCAAATTGTGGATATGTTCTAAAAGAGTTAGATTTAAAAATAAGAGAATGGAGTTGTCCATCTTGTAATGTAAAACATCAAAGAGATGTTAATGCAAGTATTAATATTAAAAGAGTTGGGGCATCAACTCTAGCAGGAGAAGTTGTAAGAGCTACTTCGGTAGCCTAACTTTGTTGATAGCTTAATCCATCTCACTTTAGTTTAGGGATTTAGAATCCCCTTGCTTTAGCTATGGGGAGTATGTCAATATTCATCATTAATAACAATCCACTCATAAAAAGGTAACGCTTCAAACTCTATATTTTCAATTTTAAATTCATAACTGTTTGTAACTGTAATAATATATACTTTTTTAATTCCAGCTTTTTTATAGTGTGAAAATTTTCCATGTGCTCTTTTCCAAAAACTATCTTCACTTTCAAATGGAGAAGAGATAATCAAATGACTGTTTTGTGTAATATATCCTAAAACTCCAAATGTTTTAAATAGAATATTGTGTTTGTGGAGAGAGAGTGCTATCATGGTTTGAAACTGTCTTGGAAAGCTTTGGGATAGTGTTAGATATTTTGCTAAGGCAAAATCAAAAAAGAGTAGTTTTTTCTTTTTTATCTGTTGTTCATCAAAAATAAAACTTATCACTCCTCGCTCTTCAAACTCTTTAATTTGTCTATATATTAAATCTTTTGAAATCTTATAACGCTCTTTTGCATAGCTATATATTTGAAATGTTGTTACTGTTGCCCCGTTAAAAGTTGCCAATATTGTAAGTAGTTTCTGTTCAGATTCATTAAAGTGACTCTCTATAAAATTTAGGAACATCTGTTCTTTGGGTGCAGTTGAAAGTGCAAGTTGTGGAAGTGTTCCTTGTTTTAAAAAAAGATTGAAAATTTGTCTTTCAGTTCCACGTTTTTGAAATGCAAAGAACTCTTCGTAGTCGAGAAGTGGTAGATTAAGATATTGAAATTTTTTTTCGTAATTATAATATATAGATGCGATAATAATCAGTTTTTTTACATTTGGAAGTATCTCAAAATAGTTATGTTGATAGTGGTCTAGTATTAATATCTCTATTCCATTTGCTTCTATAAATCCTTCAATATCCTCTTCCATAATATCTCTAAAATTAAATTTTGGATCTTTAAAGTCTATATATAATACCAATTCAGAATCAAAACTCATAATGTGGTCTAAAACTAAAGATGTTTTTCCTGATGCAGGAGAACCATATATTAGTAATTTATCTGTATCAGGTATATTAAATTTACGTTGATGATAGGTTGTAATATCGTTGTTTCGGTCATAAAAATATTCAAGTAGTTGCATAATAAACCTATTTATATATTCTTGTTCCAACATTCAACGTGGGAACAAGGGGAGATGATAGTATAAGATTCCTTATAAAAAGGAAACAAATTTGAAATATTGCTAAAAAACATCATAAAACATGGCTGTGATAAAAGTTTATCAAGGTACAATACGATTCCAAAAATTTAGTTAGGAAGCCCACGAGGTATACTAACGAGTTCTTTATAAGGTAAATTAAATGGAAAAAATTAGACTTAAGCTTAAAGCTTATGATCATCGTGTTTTAGACAGATCGGTTGCTTCAATTGTTGAAGCTGTTAGACGTACAGGTGCTGAACTTATTGGTCCAATCCCAATGCCAACTAAGATTAAAAAGTACACTGTTCTTAAATCGCCACACGTAAACAAAGATTCACGTGAGCAGTTTGAGATTAGAATTCACGGAAGAATGATTGATATTGTTTCAGCTACTTCGGACACTATAGATTCACTTATGAAACTAGACCTTGCTCCAGAAGTTGATGTTGAAATCAGATCAATGGACAAATAGGAGTAGATGATGGAATTTATTATTGAAAAAGTAGGTATGAGCAGAACTGTTGGTGTTCCAAGTGTTCCTGTTACACTTCTGAAAGTTATCGAAACTAAAGTATGTGAAGTACGTGAAGATGGTAAAGCATTGGTTGCTTACCATAGCAGTAAAAAAATCAACAAAAGTATCGAAGGTCAACAGGCTAAATTCGGTATTGATAAAGAGTTTAATAAGTTTATGACAATTAACGTTGCAGAGGGTACAGAGGCTGGAGATTATTCAGCTGAAGCTTTGGCATCTGCTGAGTTGGTTAAAACATCGTTAAACACTAAAGGTCGTGGTTTTCAGGGTGGTATGAAACGTCACGGATTTGGTGGTGGACCAGCATCTCACGGTCACAGATTTGGTAGAAGAATTGGTTCAATCGGTAATGCTGAATGGCCAGGTCGTGTACAAAAAGGTAAGAAAATGCCTGGACAGTACGGAAACACTCAAGTTACAGTTAAAAATGACGTAGTTTCATTTGATGCTGAAAATGGAATCTTAGTATTAAAAGGTTCAATTCCTGGTCACAATGGTGCTAGAGGATTGGTAAGGATTGTTAAATAATGAGTACAACAGTAATTAAAACAAACGACCTTCCAGAGTCGTACTTAGAAGTAAACCCACATAACCTTTACCTTTATTGTAAAGCTTATGCTGCTGGACTAAGAGCAAACTCTGCACACACAAAAACTCGTTCAGATGTTAGTGGTGGTGGTAAAAAGCCTTGGGCTCAAAAGGGTGGAGGACGTGCAAGAGCAGGTTCTACAAGATCTCCAATTTTCGTTGGTGGTGGTGTTGCATTTGGTCCTAAAAACAATAGAAACTATAACCAAAAAGTAAATAAAAAGCAGAAAAAATTGGCACTTAATTTTGCACTAGCAGAACTTGCAGCTGATGAGAAACTTTTTATTATGGATAGCATTACTATTGAATCAGGTAAAACAAAAGATGCAAAAGCATTTGTTAATGAACTTGGTCAAAGAGATGTATTGGTTGTTAAAGAACTAATTGATGACAAAACATTCCTTGCATTTAGAAACCTTAAAAATGCCTATTTGGTTGAAGCAAATGAGCTTAACGCATACCTTGCAGCTGCTTATCACTCGGTGGTAATTGAAAAAGCTGTTTGGGAAAAATTAACAAAAGAGAGCTAAGATGGCAGATATTACAGATATTAAATCAATATTATACACAGAGAAGACTCTTGCAATGCAAGAAGATGGTGTAATAGTTGTTCAAACTAGCCCAAGAATGACTAAAAATAGTCTAAAAGCAGTTTTCAAAGAGTACTTTGGTATTAACCCATTGAGAGTAAATTCAATGAGAGTTAATGGTAAAGTTAAAAGATTTAAAGGTATCGAAGGTAAAAGACCAGACTTGAAAAAGTTCTATGTATTCTTACCAGAAGATGCAAAAATTGATAGCTTAGCAGTGTAGGGAGAAGAAGATGGCAATTAAATCATATAAACCAACCTCAGCTGGTCGTCGTTATATTACTAACCTTGATAGTGGTGATATTACAGCAAAAGCGAGTGTAAGAAGTCTTCTTAAAAAACTTCCACGTTCAGCTGGTAGAAATAGTAATGGTAGAATCACATCTCGTCACAGACAAGGTGGAGCAAAAAAACTATACAGAATTATTGACTTTAAAAGAAACAAGTTTGGTGTTGAAGGAACAGTAGCTACTGTTGAGTACGACCCATACAGAACTTGTAGAATTTGTCTTGTTAAATATACAGATGGTGATAGAAGATATGTTCTTCAAGCCAAAGGTATGAAAGTTGGAGACAAAATTATGTCAGCAGAGTCTGGTCTTGATATTAAGACTGGTAATGCAATGAAACTTAAAGCAATTCCTGTAGGAACATTGGTTCATAATATTGAGCTTAACATTGGTCAGGGTGGGTCTATTGCTCGTTCAGCTGGTGGTTATGCACAGATTATGGGTAGAGATGGTAAATACGTTTCTCTTAGACTTCCATCTGGAGAGATGAGATATGTTCTTGGAGAGTGTTTAGCAACTATCGGTACTGTTGGTAGCGAAGATTGGGCAAACGTTGTTCTTGGTAAAGCTGGTCGTCAAAGACACAGAGGTATTAGACCACAAACTAGAGGGTCTGCGATGAACCCAATAGATCACCCTCATGGTGGTGGTGAAGGTAAAACTAACTCAGGAAGACATCCAGTTTCTCCATGGGGTATGCCGACCAAAGGTTATAAAACTCGTAAGAAAAAAGCTAGTGATAAATTAATTATCTCTAAGAGAAAGAAGTAAGGGTAAGAGATGGCAAGATCAACTAAAAAAGGTCCATTTATAGACGATCATCTTAAGAAAAAAGTTCTTAAGGCGAAAGAAGAAGGTTCTCACAAACCAATTAAAACTTGGTCAAGAAGATCAGTTATCTTCCCTGAGTTCATTGGTTTAACAATCAACGTTCACAACGGTAGACAATTTATCCCTGTATTTATTACAGAAAACCACGTTGGGTACAAATTGGGCGAATTCGCACCAACCAGAACATTTAAGGGTCATAAAGGCTCTGTTCAGAGAAAAGGGTAGTTATGAGTAGAGCAGTATTAAAATATACAAGAGTAGCCCCTGATAAAGCAAGAATGATTGCAAGAGAAGTTCAAGGTATGAATGCTGAACTTGCACTTGCATCATTAGAGTTTATGCCAAATAAAGCAGCTAGACTTATCTCTAAAGTTATCGCTTCTGCTGTAGCAAATGGTGATTTCGAACCAGAAGAAGTAGTTATTACATCTTGTAGAGTAGACAAAGCAGCATCAATGAAAAGATGGAGACCAAGAGCAAGAGGAACTGCAAGTAGAATCCTTAAGCCAACAGCACACATCATGGTAGAAGTAGCAAAAGCAGAGGAGGCATAATATGGGTCAAAAAGTAAATCCTATTGGTCTGAGACTTGGAATCAATAGAAACTGGGAATCAAGATGGTTTCCTAAAAAAGAGAGAACAGCAGCATTTATCGCTGAAGATTACAAGCTAAGAAAGTACCTTAAAAAAGAGCTTTTCTATGCAGGTGTTTCTAATATTATTATTGAAAGAACAGCTAAAAAAGTAAGAATTACTATCGTAACTGCAAGACCTGGTATCATTATTGGTAAAAAAGGTGCAGATATTGAGAAGTTAAAATCTACTTTGAATAAAATGTTCAAAAAAGACATCTCTCTGAATATTAAAGAAGAGAAAAGAGCTCAAGCTTCTGCTCAATTGGCTGCTGAAAATGTAGCTACTCAACTTGAAAGACGTGTTGCATTTAGACGTGCAATGAAAAAAGTTATTCAAGGTGCATTAAAGTCAGGTGCAAAAGGAATTAAAGTTTCTGTTTCTGGTAGACTTGGTGGTGCTGAGATGGCAAGAACTGAGTGGTACTTAGAGGGAAGAGTTCCTTTGCATACACTTAGAGCTAAAATCGATTACGGTTTTGCTGAAGCAAACACTACTTATGGAATTATTGGTATTAAAGTTTGG